>Ga0315914_1000440_pt1 | contig 51267 bp, 29 predicted proteins | sample MpolenodulesMG_FD_203920 | JGI IMG/M metagenome (GOLD analysis project Ga0315914, IMG submission 203920) | Medicago polymorpha root nodule microbial communities from Los Angeles, California, United States - elongated nodules | ecosystem: Host-associated > Plants > Roots > Nodule | place: USA...
TTGATGAATTTAACAAAGAGAAAGAAAGAATCCTTAAAAATAAAAAATAAAAAACAAAGAGAAAGAGAAAGAAGAAGAAATATGGAATGGACAAGATGATGGCAAATAAGGGTTTGGAAGAGAATGACAAAATCTCAAGGGTTTGTGTGAGATTGTTTGATGGGAGTAGTATTTATATTTTTGAATAAAAAGTCTCACAAAATCCACTACATCCAAGAATCCATCAAAATCTATAGACTTTTGAATACCAAGAGACAATTTACAAGTCATGAGAAATCTCAATTGGATACCAACGGAATTGGTTGCCCTGAAAAAAAAGTCATGATTGTCTTAATTGAATACCACAAGATTGTTTTATATTTTATAAAAGTCTTGATTGAATATCACTAGACTTTTTTATTTTAAAAAAGTCTTTTAAAATCCCTTGAAATCACAATTCAATACACCCCCCTTAGATCGAGTATTATGAACTTGAAAACCCTTCTGCTTTTTCTTTTACCCGGCCTTAAAAACCACCTCAGCGAATGGCTCTTCCGTAGCAGCAGAACCATTCTTCAAATATTTGATAGCTGCCTCTCTCTCTTCCTTCAACTTCGTTGCGTCTGCAAGTCATGGAATTCTCTTATCTCTCATGATTCCAATTTCGCCATTCTCTTTTCAAACTCTAACCTCGACCTCCACCACCTCGTCCTAAGCTGTCAATGCTCCTCAAGTGAGTTACTTGTATCTGATTCCTCAATCTCCTCTATTTTTAGTTCCACTTCAACTACTAGTTTCACGCGGCTCAATCACCCTCTCCTTCTTAATCTTAAGGATATATACTATTACTATAGTTCCAGAGTTTCAATTTGTTACGGCATGCTCTGTGTTCGGGTGGATCCATCTTCTGCTGTTTTATGTAACCCTTCCATTACAAAATTCCATATATTAAAACTCCAGAAAAATATGGACCCGAACCTTATTCACTTTAGTTTATGATCGTTTCACCAATAATTATAAGATTATTGCTCTTTTTTCAAGAACTAATCACAACAAACAAGTTAACGTTCATACTTTGGGTACCGATTATTGGAGAAAGATCCAGGACTTTCCAAGGGATTGTTACATTCAAAGTCCAGGGATATTTGTGAGTGACACGGTGAATTGGTTGGTATATGATTATCCTAGGTGTGCGATGATCATTGTTTCTCTTGATTTGGAAAATGGGTTGTATTATATCAAGAGCTTTCTTACCCTTCCTGGAAATCTCATTACCTTTGGGGTGTTGAGGGATTGTTTGTGCATTTTTTCTAATAGTGACAAGTTTTCTGATGTTTGGATCATGAAGGAATATGGAAATGGACAATCTTGGACTAAATTGTTAAGTGTTCCTCAAATGGGAAATCCTTATATCTATACCAAACCATTATATATTTCTGAGGATGACCAAGTGCTGATGTATTTTCGGAAGATGAGGAAATTTAGTTTGGCTGTCTATGATTCCATCCATGATACTTTCAAGATTCCTGCAATTCGAAACAATATCCATGATCTCGTACCAGAAGCCTACCTTCCAGAAATCTACGTTGAAAGTTTGATATCACCTTTTTCTTAGTATTAGAATGTACATGTTGTGCTATGTGAACTTATGATCTTGTTATTTATTTTATGCTGGTTCTGGTTACCAATGACTTCACGGGTTACTGTTGATTTATGGTGTATGAAATATGCGGCTTGAGAAACTGCTACGTTATTTCCATTTTCTTATTAGTTACAATTTTGTTGCATTACATTTTATATAGTTAACAATGAGTTTAAATTAATCTTCCATCCTAGATTATAAATTTCTCTTAATAACTCTAATGTTCTCAATTTTCTTTTTCTATATTATTGGTTGGATTCTGAATCTGCTGCAGTGCCTGGGTCACAATTAACAGTTGTTATGCAGCCATTGACTTCAAACACGCTTAATTCAATATCAGATAGATATGAAATATTTAAAGGTGGATGTGACAAAAAATTAAGACCTTACAGACTGCAGTTATTAATTCTCTAGGTTTCGAAAGACCCTGTTCTGGTAGTTTCCTACTAATTGTTTGTACTTTGTACCTTGCAGTTTTTACTAGTTTTCTCATTTACATGTGATGTGTGACTAATTTCAGAATATAGTTTTACCTTGCCAATATTTTTTTTTCATTGGGATTCATTACATTTGCATCCAGTTTTACAAATTATGATAAACTATTAAATTTAGCTCCTCTCTCTTCAATAAGACCTTAAGAGTGCCAAGCCGAGCCTACTGTCAGTCTTGGTTTGGTTTTGTCATCCAATACTCTTCCTCTGTCGGTCTGATGTGGTGCTTTACAAATCTGCATCCTTGTCTATTTTTGTAAAGATTATTGGACAAGTTAATTAGTCGAGTTTTTGCTCTGCTACGTGTTTTATGTCGGTTTTCGTTTCCATGACAGCTTGTTTTTTAGTATCAATCAATAATAGATTTTGTATTTGTTTCAGTTGGGGTTGGGGGTATTAGTTTTGCTACAGGGTAATGTTTTTGATGCCTTGGGGATTAGTTTCTTAGGCTCTGGACACTTATCACAGTATGGTGGCATGAGTTTTTCCTTGTAACCTGCTATTGCAGGACAATTGTACCTTTTGGTGCCATGGGGATTAGTTTCCTTGTAACACTGTTAATAAAAATATTAAAAACAACAAAAATAAATCAGTTAGAATCCTAAAAATGGTATCTCAGTGGCTCAAATATCATAAGATTCTTATTTGTTCATGAATTTGAATTTAAGATTTATCTTTAATTTAATATATGACTCCAATTAGCCAACCCAAAGTGTAGCTTGATTCCAATTGATACTCTGTCTCTTCTTCTGTACTTTTACATACCACTATGCTTTTTTTATTCCTATTTTGCTGCACTGGTATAACAGTCCCAAACACCGAGCAATATATAAGTAAATTTGCATTCATTACGCCTCTCTTGGACCAATCTTCACACCGTTACCAAAATTTTCAGTGGCATCAATTTATTTCTCAGTGACCATAATTTTTTGACTCGTTTGTTACCGCTCTCGTCATAACCTCCATACAATGTAGAATGATATAGGGGCAGGACCCCACAGATCACTCTGAATTAGTTCTAATGGTGCATGATATATGGTTGTGACATGTGAAGAAAGTAATTTATGATATTTACCAAGACAACATGGTGCATAGAAGTTAGAAATGCCTTTATTTGATAGAAAAAAAAAATAGTATATTAACAATTGGTAAGTACAATCTTTTTGAATTTTTAGCTTGGATGACTAAGTATGGAATGTCAAGTTGCAAATGACATTTTTTTTTCTTCCTAGCATTAGAGGTTATTGATCTTCTACATATAGTTTAAAGGGTCATGCATAACAATGTTATGTCTCCTAGGTTTATAAATATTGTATTCAAAAGGATTAGTTTTGCCATCCAAAAAGGTTTAGCGACGCAGCTTATTGATCGCTTGTCTACCATTCCTCTCATTAAGAGTTTCTATTATCTCATTCTCTTGTTGCTGCAGGAATCATGCTTCTCTAGTTTTATCATAGCATGTTGTATCACTCATGACTTGTTATTACCCATTGAACCTATTTCTTAGGATGTCTAGTCATTTAGGTCGGGCTACCATCACTCGTGATCTTTAGGCATTAGTCTCATCATATTGGATGTGTTTAGGACTTTCTTTCTAGTTATTCCTTTTGTCAAAGGATCAACTAAGTTTTCATCCGTACGTATACGATCTACTTTAACTGTTTTATTAGAGAGTAGCTGGTTCTCTAATTGTTATGTGTTTGTGGCTTAATTATCGTCTCTTACCATTGTAGCAATGATTCTCAATTTTGTAATAGTTGCAGTACTATCACAATGAATTAAAGAGCTGGCAACGGTTTTTTCCACAATGGGATCTCAACTAGCAAGAATCTTATCAACTTGCTTCTTCACTAGTTTTCTCTAGTGCTCCATATCAGATTCATTCCATAGTAGACTGGGTCAATATTATCTATTTCTTATTTTTCCAAGAAACCTCCAGTGATACTCGATGTGTAGCCATTGGTCGTTTAGGAATCATCTGAAAGGTGTTCTTGTTTGCGTCATTGTATCATTCAAGTACATCATGATTCTTCTCATTATGTAATCCTAGAGTCGTAATCTTTTTAAGGCATCTCATGACTCTTTCAATAACATGTCAATGCTTCTCACTTGGTCTATTTGTAAACTTGAACAAGAGTCCCACAACATAGGCAATGTCGGGTCTAATACAATCAGTGGCATACCTAAGGCTACCAATGATGTTGGCATACTTTATTTGTCTAACAACATCTCAAGTGTTCTTGAAGAGTTTCACTTGGATCATAAGGTGTGCTTGCAAGTTTACAGTTAAATTGGGTCTGCATTGTTTAATCATGTGTTAGTATCATGGAAAAAACTAGAGTCTGTATTTTGTTTTGTTATTGGGGAATTCGGATTCTATATTCCGAACATATTTTTAGCATAGTTCAGAGTATATAAGTTGAAAACCCCAGTACTACACAGGAGACAAAGGATGACCTACAACATAGGAGGAGTATAATAACGCAGTTCGATTTATTTAATCTGAAATACCCTGTGACAAAGAAGGATGCAAATTACAGACATGTACCTTCGGATTTCAAAATTGCAGATTATATAATATGAAGGCGTTAGTATAGACATGTTAACGTGGTTGAAATGAAAACACATAGAAATCAAATTAGAAAGGTTTTAGAGTCACATTACCTTTGCATTCGAACAAAAATAGTGTGTATAAAGTCCATTGATGATTGAATTATGCTTAGAAACCAAGGTTTTCTGAAAAGTCTGAGGGGTTTAGAATGGAAGAAGAGAAAGTTGGTGAAGGGAGTGTTTGTTTCTCGAACACAAACTCATGCATATATATGGATACCAAAGTATTATATATTGAAGATGACCAAGTGCTGGTGTATTTTTTCAAGAGGGAGAAATTTAGTTTGGTTGTCTATGATTCCATAAATGATACTTTGGAGATTCCTGAAATTCAAAACAATATCCATGATCTGGTACAAGATGTCTACCTTCCAGAAATATACGTTGAAAGTTTGATATCACCTTTTTCTTAGGATTAGGATGTAGATGTTGTGCTATGCAAACTTATGATCTTGTTATTTATTTTATGCTTTTTCTGGTTACCAATGACTTTACGGGTTATTGTTGATTTATGGTATATGGAATATGCGGCTTAAGAAATTGCTATGTTGTTTTCATTTATTTATTAGTTACGGTTTTGTCATCGCACATTACATTTTATATAGTTAAAGATCATTAAAATCTTCCACCCTAGATTATAAATTTCTCTTAATAACTCTAATGTTCTCGATTTTGTTTTTCTATATCATTGGTTGGACTATGCATTCTCCATCTGCTGTAGTACCTGAGTCACAATTAACAGTTGTTATGCAGACATTAGCCTCAAACAAGCTTTCAATATCAGATAGATATGAAATATTTAAAGGTGGAACAAAAAATTAAGTCCTTGCAGTTATTAATTCTCTAGGTTCCGAAATATCCTGTTCTGGTAGTTTCCTGCTAATGGTTTGTACCTTGCAGTTTTCACTAGTTGTCTCATTTACATGAGATGTGTGACTAATTTCATAATACAGTTTTACCTTGCCAATATATTTTTTTCATCAGGATTTATTACAACTTATGATAAGAGAGCCGAGCCTATTGTGGGTTTGGTTTTGTCATCCGATACTCTTCCTCTGTTGGTCTGCTGCGGTGCTTTGCCAATCTGCATCCTTTGTCTATTTTTGTAAAGATTTTTGGACAAATTAATTAGTGGAGTTTCTGGTCTGCTACTCATTTTATGTCGGTTTTCGTTTTCCATGACAGCTTGTTTTTTAGTATCAATCTATAATAGATTTTGTATTTGTTTCAGTTGGAGGTATTAGTTTGGCTACAGGGTAATGTTTTTGGTGCCTAATTGGCGCCTTGTATTTTAGTATCAATCTGCATGCTAACACCAATGCCTCCCACCAATTCTCTTCAGTTTCTTCCATTCGATCTTGTGGCGGAAATCCTGTGTCGGTTCCCCGTGAAACACCTCATTCAACTCTGTTATGTCTGCAAATCATGGAATTCTCTTATCTCTCATGATTCCGAATTCACCAAGAAGCACCTTAGCTTGTCAACCTCCAACCTCGTCCTAAGCTCTATACACTCATCACGTGAGTTACTTGTATCTGATTCCTCAATCTCCTCTATTTTCAGTACCGCTTCCACTACTAGTTTCACACAGCTCAACCACCTCTATGAATACGGGAGAGTTACCACTTGTGACGGCATGCTCTGTGTTAGGATTGATCAATCCTCTTCTCTTTTGTTTAGCCCTTCCATTATAAATTTAAGATATTGCCTCCAATAAATCGAGAGCAAAAATATTTACAAACGTTCTTCACCCTAGTGTAGTTGAAGAGTTGGGTAGAATGTCACATTTTAGAGAGTTCAGAGGTGAATGAGAATATTGTTGTCACTTGTGAGAGACCAAAAATGAATATAGTTGATAATAATGACTTGCCTTCTTATGGAGAAGAATAATTGCTAGTAGATATCTATCATCCCACGAGTAAAGTTATACATGCATGCATGCATTAATTTAGTTGAACGATGTTTATATTACCTATTTTTATGCATTGTGCATAGAGGCAAGTGATCTTTACTTAGCCCTGAAGTTTGAGTTCTTTGAGAGCTGAGTCATACTTTATACTTATCATTCCTTGATAGGATCTATCCAGTACTTTGATGATCCAATGAACTAGCTACTCAATGTTCTGAAGATGAACATTCTCACACAACTACCTTTACTTGTTAATAAGGAAAGAAGCCATTGTATATTTGAATCTTAACATTTGACTTACTCTCCTTCGGAAAATTGGATAGCTTCGTATTCATTTATTTCAAAAAAGATTAAAAACAAACAAGGTAATCCTGTAGCATTAATCTAAATGAAAATCATATGCCTATAAGGAGATGGTTTATACATGATAATAATAATCTTCATATATATGATATTCACTATATACTTGTTGCCATACTTGCAGGGCGCCTTAATTAAGCGCAGATAAAAAAAACTACTCTGGCCTTCTCTCTTTCCATGTTTGTAATGACACATTTCCTTCCTCTACTGCACAAGTTTCATATGCTCCAAAATTATATTTGTATACCATTAGCCAACCCAAAGTTTAGCCTGACTCCAATTTATACTCTGTCACTTCTTCTGCACTTTTAAATACCACTATGCTTTTTATGCCTATTTGCTGCACAGGTATAACAGTCCCAAACACCGAGTAATATTATAAATAAACGAAGCATTTGATCTTAAGTCTTAACCTTTAATCAATTCCCCACCATACTTTTAATAATTCTCTACCATAGAAAAATAAATCCACTTCTTTATTGCAAAACAGTAAATTTGTTCCTTGATTTCCAAATTCGCCACACACTACGCATCTGTTCAGATTTGCATATATTACGCCTCTGTTGGACCAATATCCACAACATTACTGAAATTTTCAGTGTCACCAATTTATTTCACAGTGACAGAAAATTTTACTCGTTATTTGTTACTGCTTTCCTCATAACCTGCATGCATATATGTTGTCTCCACTGAGTGAATCTCATGCTTTATTTGTAAGGACAAGATGAAAGGTAATTGTGAATATTAGTGAAATTTAAGGTGACATGATGAGATGCACCTTAATCTCGAGACGAAGGAGCAGATAAATTGTAATTAGAAGGATAGCAAGGCATTCCTTGCACCATAGGCATAGGTGATACAGAGCAATTTGGTCAATTTGTCCTTGCTAAAACTTGTTGGATTTCAAAAAGCCGTAACATGATACAGAGCTCAAAGATTTAAAAAAAAATAAAAAAAATTAAAGGTATAGAGCTCAAAGATATCATTATGCTTATCATTAGGTTTATTTAATACTTTTATCAAGTTAGTTCAGACTTCAAAGACAAGGAAATGAGGTTGTTTATGCTCTCGTTATAGTGCCCAAATCCATAGTTAGCTCGTAAGTGGTGATTGATATTCCTAGATGTATTCACCGTCTTACTTTGAATAATATGAACATTTTTTCTTCAAGAAAATTATTTTAATTACGTTTACTATAAATATTTCTTTTTAGGAAAAATTAACAAAAATAATCTAGTAAAAAGAAAATAAATTTTTGTTTAAAATTTAATTATTAAATTCTGTACTTCAAATTCAGAAGGTCTTCAACTATTATCATATCACATCTCTAAATATCGCATTACCCTCTTCACGACTAAGTTTATTATAACTAAACATCCTAGGTAAATATCAAGGCTCCCTGGACGATGCATCATCTTGATGGTGGTTATCCTATAGTTGAGATGTATGGAGAATTGGATAGTCATCCTTCATATATTTATTCTATATATAAAGAAAGTAGACCATTTTCGGGTTAGTTTTTTCTCCTTTCAATTATACATTTAAGCAAATTTGATTAGAATGTTATTTCGTTGGTGTCATTCAAAAATATAAGAATTTATATTATATTTAATATTATTTTTTTTAAATATATTATATTTGTTATATTGTTGTTATCATTGAAAAAGATAAGTATGGTTTGTTACAACATTAAAGTACAAAATATTTATTATTCATACCTATATACCTTTGTATTGTAATCAACAACTTTAAATCGGGCTTGCATTGAATAATAATGTATTATTATCATGGATAAAACTAGAATATGCATTCTATTTTCTTACTAGGCAATTCGTATTCTATATTTTGAACATGTTTTTAACATAGTTCGGGGTTTTTAATTTGAAAACCCCACCCTAGTACCACACAAAAGAGGAAGGAAGACCTACAACATAGGAGGTGTTTAATAACTCAGTTTGGTTTACATTATAATCTGAGTACTCAATAACTGAACATAGTACAGAATTACAGACATTTACCTTCATATTTCAAAATTTAATTAGATTATATAATTAGAACGACTTCAGCACAACTATATTAACGTGGTCGAAATGAAAATGCATAGAAATCAAACGTGTAAGGTTTAGAGTCATGTTACCATTACATTCAGACGATAATAGCGCGTATGAAGTTCATTGGTGATGTGATTAAAAAGTAAAGAGTAAAAAAATGGTTAATTGTTGAAATATCCCATGTAATATACGCTAGTTCTGATAACAGCCTCTGTAAAAATAAAAACAAAGGTCCTACCCTTCAATTTGAGATTCTTCGTATTTTGGTCCTCCAACGACCTAGTCATGTAGGAACTAACGTGATAAATAATCTTTTGCCACCACGTGGATTTTTTATAACACATTTTTTGCAAAACTTTTTTTCCTCACAATTATTTTTTTGGATAACTTTTTCTTTCTTGCAAACATTAATTGAGGGACTGAAATAAAGAAAATAAACCTGTTTTTTTTTTGTAGACATGAGTCCATAAGAGTGACTTAGAGGTTGAACTTTTTATGGTTTTTTTAAACTTATTTATGGCATTAAAATAAGGTCTCCTTTTTGACAAGGGATAGATTGATTATGAATTTTTAAAACACCAAAAACTCAAAAATTAATGCAACAGAAACTTTCACCTAGAAATTGAATTTTGAGATGATTTTTTTACATATACTTCTATAAAATACATATAAAGGATTTCTAAAGTTTCTTAGAATTCCGAAAATTCTTCAATTTATTTTGATTTTTTGACCAAAATGTGTAAAATTGCAATTTTTTAGTAAATATATACTCACGGGTCAAATTTTGTTTGAAAAATCATAAGAACCTCCATGAAAGTTTGGACTTTTTAAAAAAGGGAATAATTGATTATGAATTTTTTAGAAAGTCATAATTATGGGAGACGAAAATTCATAATTAATTTATCCCTCGTTTAAAAACTTCAAAATTTTATGGTGGAATTTTTTATGATGTTATGAACATAATTTGACACAAACATATATTATTTGGATTTTATAATTTAAAAAGGGCAAAAGATATTTCAGATTTTATTATTATACAAATAAAGACAAAACTAAAAAAAGAGACCGTGTAAGAAGTTAGAAGGGTGGAAAAATAAATTCTCTTAAATACCTTCAATAATGCAGGCCCAAGTGTGTATTACTAATGTTCATTTATTGATTGATTAGATTTAAAAAAAATACATGCAACATAAATGTTAATTGTTTAGTGTTTGTCAAGTGATCCAAAACTCAATTAGCAGGGACGTTGCGGTATGTATGAACTTGGATTTTCTAATTAACATCAGGGGCTAAAAACTGTTAGAGGATTTAAAAAGTGTTTTTTTAATAAGAAATAAAAACGAAACTAGAGATATTTATAGGTCTTAGAAATCGTGGTTGGGTCTAACTCAGTTCTGTGAGGTGAGGATTTATAAACTCATGTTTAGGCCATCGTTTGTCTGATGAAGAACTTTTTAACACTCATCTCACGACCAACGCTATTGGGTTTAGTTCGTGGATATAAATGGCGGGTGGCCCGTTATCGGAAACGGTATAGCAAGTGACTCAATGGATCTTGGAGGAGGCATCTCGTTACAGAAATTCTGTGCCGGCTCCCCGTGAAACATCTCCTTCAACTCTGTTGCATCTGCAAGTCATGGAACTCTCTTATCTCTCATGATTCCGAATTCACCAAGAAGCACCTTAGCTTGTCAACCTCCAACCTCGTCCTAAGCTCTCTACACACCTCACGTGTGTTACTGTTACATCTATTTGATTCCTCAATCTCCTCTGTTTTCAGTCCCGCTTCCACTACTAGTTGGTGAGAGAGTTTCATCTTGTGATGGCATGCTCTGTGTTAGGATTGATTCATCCTCTGCTCTTTTGTGTAACCCTTCCATTAGAAAATTCAATATATTGCCTTCTTTAATAATCCTCATTCACCTTAGTGTATCATCGTTTCACTAATAACTATAAGATTTATTCTCTTTCAAAGACCACTGACGGATATAAAGAAGTTAATGTGCATACTTTGGGTAACGATTATTGGAGAAAGATTCAGGACTTTCCAAAGCATTATTACCTCGTTCAAAATCCGGGAATATCTGTGAGTGACACGGTTAATTGGCTGGTATATGATCATCATAGTTCTGCGAGGGTCATTGTTTCTCTTGATTTGGAGAATGAGTTGTGTCAAGAGCTTTTCCACCCTCTTTATGATTACAAACCTGGAACTTGCATTACCTTGGGGGTGCTGAGGGATTGTTTGGGCATTTTTTCTAATAGTGACAAGTTTTCTGATGTTTGGATCATGAAGGAATATGGAAATGGACAATCTTGGACTAAATTGTTAAGTGTTCCTCAAATGGGAGGCTGTGGTTGTTATATCTATACCAAAGTATTATATATATCTGAAGATGACCAAGTGCTGCTGTATTTTTTCAAGAGGGGGAAATTTAGTTTGGCTGTCTATGATTCCATTAATGATAATTTCAAGATTCCTGAAATTCAAAACAATATCCATCAACTGGTACAAGAAGTCTACATTGAAAGTTTGATATCACCTCTTTCTCGGTATTAAGATGTAGATGTTGTGTTATGTGAACTTATAATCTTGTTATTTATTTTATGCTTGTTCTGGTTACCAATGACTTTATGAGTTATTGTTGATTTATGGTGTATGGAATATGCGGCTTGATAAATTGCAACGTAATTTCCATTTACTTATTAGTTACGGTTTTGTCATCGCGCATTACAATTTATATAGTTAACAATCATTTAAATCTTCCACCCTAGATTATAAATTTCTCTTAATAACTCTAATGTTCTCAATTTTGTTTTTCTATATCATCGGTTGGATTATGCATCTGCTGCAGTGCTAGGGTCACAATTAACATTTGTTATGCAGCCATTGGCCTCAAACAAGCTTAATTCAGTATCAGATATATATGAAATATTAAAAGGTGGATGTGACAAAAAATTAAGACCCTGCAGTTATTAATTCTCTAGGTTCCGATATATCCTGTTCTGGTATTTCATACTAATGGTTTGTACCTTGCAGTTTTTACTAGTTGTCTCGTTTACATGTGAATGTGATGTGTGACTAATTTCAGAATACAGTTTACCCTGCCGATATATTTTTTCATTAGGATTTATTACAACTTATGATAAACTATTAAGTTTAGCTCCTCTCTCTTCAATAAGATCTTAAGAGAGCCAAGCCGAGCCTACTGTCGGTCTTGGGTTTGGTTTTGTCATCCGATACTCTTCCTCTGTAGTTAGTGGAGTTTTTGGTCTGCTACTCGTTTCATGTCAGTTTTCGTTTCCATGACAGCTTGTTTTTTAGTATCAATACCTGGTATTGCAGGACCATTGTATCTTTCTGTTATAGTTTGGGTACGTCTTGTAATTAGACCGAGCTATCAATAAATGAGCCTACAAGATCTCCAGTTGATTACATTACAGTAGTGTCTCAGAAAAGGCATAAAGTGGTTTTTTTTTTTTTTTGTTACAGCCATACATTGGGATTGGCATTAGCAATGGAATAGAAGGATTTGGTGGGCATAGTTCTAAATAACAGTGTTAATAAAATATAAAAACAAAACAAAAAAGAAATCAGTTGGAATCTTAAAAATGGTATCTCAGTAGCTCAAATATCATAAGATTCTTATTTGTTCATGAATTTGAATTTGAGATTTACTTTAATTTAATATATGATCCGATCACATGGCATGCCAATCATCTGGTTTGGCATGATAGTATTTGTTTGGTTACAGTTTGGCATGATATCAATCAATGTATCTAATTTTTCTGTCAACCTCCACGTTGAAAAAAAAAAATAATTCATTGGATAAACATGTGGACATGTGTGTGGTAGTAATTTCAAAAAATATAATAAATTCAGCAATGTTTCTTCTTCTCTGCTAGTAACCGTCCACGTTACTGTAAGCTTACATAATTTAGAAAATTCATGATTGAGATCTTATCGCCGCTGATGTAGTATATAACAAAAAAGTCCACTTTAGTTTACTTAATTTAATTAAGTAATATAAAGAAATAACATGAGTGCAACATATATTATGGGATAACCTATAAGAAGGTGAACAATGTCACTGACTTTATAGATTTTAATAATATTATAGTATAAGGTTCAGGTCACCAATATGATGACAACTAGTTTTTATAAGGTTGGTTTTGTCCACTTAACATTGACTCTAATCATTTCTGAAAGCTACCACCCTGTCTTTCTCTTCATAAATATATTGTCCAATGCAGTATCACCATCAAAGGGAAAAAATAAAATTCAATATTTATTTTCAATATTCTCTTCTCTTGTCCAAAGCATTTAAGCTACTATATAAGTAACAGACCTTTATCATAACTGAAATTTTTAATGACTATTTCATTCAAAAGTTGATTTATGCATAGAAGTTTCAATGGATAGTGAAACCAACAATACTAAGAAAAGCTCAAGCTATTGGAAATCATTTTACAGTTTTGCTGATAAAGTGAAAAGATTTCCAGGTTTAGTGAAAAGGACAATTTGGAAAGTTGGCAAAGATGATCCAAGAAAAGTGTTTCACTCATTGAAAGTTGGTCTAGCTTTGACACTTGTTTCATTGTTGTATCTAATGGAACCATTGTACAAAGGGATAGGAAAAAATGCTGTTGTGGCTGTCATGACTGTGGTTGTGGTCATGGAGTTTACAGTAGGTAGAAAATTCTCATTTCTCATTTACATTATTATTATTGACTACAGCCTCATAGGTATTGATTATGATTGCAGGGGGAACCTTATGCAAAGGACTTAATAGAGGATTAGGGACTCTGTCAGCGGGATTGTTGGCATTTTTAATTGAGTATCTTGCAGATGCACCTGGTCGTATTTTTCGAGCGGTTTTCATTGGTGCTGCAGTTTTTGTTTTAGGTAAGCATTTATTTATTAAATCATGAAAGAAACTTAACTCTTGATTTAATAATACAGTTTTAAAAGAAGTATCTGTTTGTTGAGATTTTCTGATCAAGTTTTGAGTTTTCTGTTTTGAGGCTGGAGCTTCCCTAATGTTTTGCTTAACCATTGTTTCACTGTTGGTTTTGTAGGAGCTTCTGCTACTTATGTCAGGTTCATTCCTTATATAAAGAAGAATTATGACTATGGTGTTATGATATTTCTCTTGACCTTTAATTTGATGATTGTATCAAGTTACCGCGTAGATAATATCTTGAGCTTGGCAAAAGATCGCGTCTCTACCATATGCATCGGCGTTGCTATTTGTCTTGTGATGACCATATTTGTATTTCCAAACTGGTCAGGAGAAGACCTTCATAAATCCACCATATCAAAGCTTGAAGGCTTAGCCAACTCTATAGAAGGTAAAATACAGAACTGATGAAGAAAATTACTAATAATTAATGATAAAAAAAAGCTTTTATGGTTCTATTGTATCAATCTATATAACTGATCGATGGTGAAAATAATGATGCAGTTACTGTTGTGGACTATTTTTATGATTCTGAAAAACAAGCAAATGAAGATGATTCATCCGAGGATCCTATTTACAAATGCTACGAAGCTGTTTTAGACTCTAAAGCTAAGGATGAAACACTTGTAAGCTAGTTAGTTCCTTTTGTTGAAGAAAAGAATATCATGAAATTGGTACTGTGACAGAAGATCTTATCATATAGAATTGAACAGGCAATGCAAGCTAATTGGGAGCCAAGATACTCAAGAAGCTGCCATAGGATCCCATGGCAACAATATGCAAAAATCGGAACTTCTCTTCGTCATTTTAGTTACACTGTCGTAGCACTACATGGATGTCTTCAGTCTGAAATTCAGGTACTAAATCATCTATTTTGGAAATAATTTAACTAAAAAAAAGAGTAGTGTTTATATGATGCCCAGAAGAAACTGTTCTGTAACTAGAAAAGGGACTAGATGTGCTTCTGCTAATTAATGATTATTTTATTAACTTACCACTATATCTGGTTATTATACTAACTAGTTTTTATCACAAAATTTGCTTTAACATGCTTCTGTAGCTATCTATAAGGTTCATCTCATCATTGAGCTCCAAGATTAGCTGTCAATCTGTTATGTTATTGATATCACATGGATCACTAGCATCTAAAATAGTGATCATTGATTATTATTTAGCTAGGATCTGAATCATATTGATCAAGGTCATTTTGTCTAGAAACTAAACATGAAATGTAATAGTTTACACATTACATTAGTAAATTGGCTATTATCTTCTCAATTATTGGAATAAGCTCTAGTATAAAATATAACTCTCTTTCTGATGCTTCGATATATGCATTTAACATATGGCTCATGAAGACACCAAGGTCAATCCGCGATCTATACAAAGATTCTTGCATCAAGCTTGCACAAGAAGTATCAAAAGTACTTAGGGTTATGGCCAACAGCATAAGGAACAAGCGTCAATTTTCCCTTGAAACACTCTCGAACAATCTCAGTGAAGCTTTACAAGACCTTGACAGTGTATTGAAATCGCAACCGCAGCTTTTACTAGGCTCGAGAAATAATCATAGTCGAATCCCCATAACCCCCAAAACTCCCAGAACGCCCAACTTTTTCAAGATTGATGAAGACACGAGAATCTCGTTATCTAGTATTAAAAGTGATTATTGTTCCCCGGTCGGAAGCAAATCGAAAGAGCACTCCCGGGAACAAACAAAAGAAGGGCAAGGACAGAAAAAAGTTTTGAGGCCACAACTGAGTAAGACTATGACTATGAATATGATCACTAGCCTTGAGTTCTCAGAAGCACTACCTTTTGCTGCTTTCACTTCTTTGCTTGTGGAGATGGTGGCAAAACTAGATCATGTTATGGATAAAGTTGAAGAATTGGGAAAAATGTCTCACTTTAGAGAGTTCAGAGATGGCGATGATGAGATTGTTCTTACTTGTGAAAAACCAAAAATGAATACAGCTGTGAATGACTTGCCTTCTTATGGAGGAGCAGAGTAGTTGTTACTGTAAAACTTTTTTCCTCAGTTTTGATATCTATCATCACGTGAGCAGAGTTACACTTGTAAGCATGCATACTTACATTCATATTTGTATGTAAAGGCATTTAACAAACCAAATATATATATAGTTTGCAAAGTGAGGTTCCTTGGTTTGTTAAGTATATATATAGTTTGCTTGCATTGATTTAGTTGAATGGTGTGCGTACATTACTTATTTTGAGCCTTTTGTATAAGGAAGAGGAAGGCCTATACTACTTCACTATCTGGTATGTAATTTTTGCTTATTGTCTTGAAGTTTGATTTCCTCAGTCCATGAGGCGTCACCTCAGGGGTAAGAGTATGATCTTATAACCTCAATAGACAAGGTTCAAACCCCCCTCAGAGACGATTGTAGAATGGTCATCGGTGTCGCTTTTATTAATAATAATTCACCTCTTCCTCGATTATTTTTTTTAAAATGTTTGATTTCTTCAGAAGATGCAAAATTGTCATCTTTGCTTTATCTTTACTCCCTCCACTTCCAACAACATTAAGATCAATGACATACTTGATGGTTTTTCCGAAAAATAAAAAGAGCCATCATTGCATGTTGTTTCTCTGCCTATGAGCCATCATCAAATAGATCCAACCCTTCATATCATATATCAATTACAAAACTAAAACAAATAGACTCCAAAAATATTTTGATTTATTGTTTCGTATCATATATCATATATCAAATAGATCCAACCCTACACTACCAAAAAAAAAAATCAAATGATTTTTTATTTCAAAAACTACAACAGAGTCTAAATAGATCAGAGATTTTGTCAAAAAAAAATAGATCACAGGTAGGTTTCAAGGGAGGTTTTTTTTTAAAATATATATTGAAGGTTGTTTAAATCAATTTTTGTCTAGCTAATGATTGTTTATTTTATTTTTTTGTTACATTATTGTTTATTGGTTTATGTTAAAGTTTTTTTTTTAAGGATGTTAAAGAAGATCTTATCAACATATGTGTGTATTAGTGGTGGAGCCAGAAAAAATGGCTTGGGTGAGCCACTAAATTATGAAGAAAAAAATTACGGTACAAATGTTAATTGGAACAATTTTTAGTTGACATACAATATAAAGGAGGTTTGAAACCCCCCACAAATTAGAAGATATGTAATCCTCCGCTAACCAGTCAAGCATAGGCATGAAAAAAATCACGTATGTCACTTATGGAATCACCAAAATCTAAAACCATTGAAATATAGTTTAAAATCTCACAAAATAGACCTGTATTTTTTTTATGGGTCACTACACCACTTTACAGAGATTTTGATGTGCAGAAAACAAAAAACATCACAAGATTGTTTAAAATCTCACAAAATAGACCTATAATAGTTAATTTTTTTTATTTTTTCGGATGAGCCATGGCCCACCCTAGCCCATAAAGAGCTCTGCCTCTTCCTCTGTGTAACATCATATTTATAAGTTCATGAAATGTTCTCTCTAAAAAGAAGTTCATGAAATATGAATTTGCTTTTCAAACTTGTACTACAACCAAAGTTAGAATAACAAACTAGTAAAATTAATATTCGATGTTTTTTCTTTTTGAACAAAATGTTCGCCATTAGAATTACACTTCCTTCGATAGAAAGAATTACACTAAATTTATGACGATTTCTAATCACACCCTAAAAAAAATTGGTTACACCATGAAATTAGCAAAATACCCTCAAAATGACATAAATTTTCAACTGTATTTAAAGTCAATTAGCACTTGCAAACTGAGTTTACATATTCTTTCTACGTAAATTGAGTTTACGTAAACTGAGTTTATTGAGTTTATATCGCATGCAAAAACTAAATATAAGTAGACTATGCTAGTTATCAAAAATTGAGTTTTTGTACTCTTCCTAAACTCATGTTATCTTCTTAAAATCTGAATTTTGAGACAAATGCAAACTTAAATAACATACATGTACAAGGATAATTGTGGTATTTTTATTATTTAATTTTAATTAAAATTGGATGTAATGAGAATTTTTTTAGGATGAGACTAGAAATTGTCTAAAATTATACGTCATTGATACTTTTAGAACTCTAAAATTTAACTTATTGTCTCATGTTTTTATGAAGGGTCATGTTTTTATAAATAGTGTTTCTACTTTCTACTAAACTTGTAAAATCTAGAATCCAATCAAATTGATTCATTCAGATGAGTCAACTAGTCAAGGTTGATTCGATCGTGCCACCCACCTTGACTTAAAGACAATGAGAAAGAAAAAAGAAATTTGGCATCTACCACATCTTTATCAAATTATTCTAGGCGGCCAAGTATAAGAGGTCAGAAACAAAAGTTCAAAACTTTTAAAAATAAAAGAAAATGACAAAAAAAAAAAGGGTACAATTTCAATACATTGAATTGAAATTTGGGTAGCTTAGGAATCACCGTTAGACATTATAAAGTTCCATTTTGCATTTCATCTCATTACAAACAGGGCAAGCTATGGCAGATGTGAAACTACTAGGATTTTGGTCTAGCCCTTTTGTTCATAGAGTTATATGGGCTCTAAAATTCAAAGGCATAACCTATGATTACATAGAACAAGATAGGCATACCAAAAGTCAACTACTCCTTCAATCCAATCCTGTTTACAAGAAAGTCCCAGTTCTTATTCACCAAGACAAAGTCATAGCTGAGTCTCTTGTTATTCTTGAGTACATTGAAGAAACTTGGCCAAAGAATCCATTGCTGCCAAAAGATAACTATGAGAGAGCTTTAGCTCGATTTTGGATTAAATTTGGAGAAGATTCGGTAATTTCATCTACCCTTTTATTATGCCTTTTTATGTCTATTTAGTAGATTATAGTTGATTTGACGATACAAATATTTTTAATGACTTTAACGATTATAGTTGATTGATAATGTTTGGTTTATTTCGTAGATTGCTTCTATAACTGATTTGTTTCTCCGACCCTCAAAAGACGAAAAAGAAAGAGCTAGTGCAAAAGAAAAGGCGCAAGAAACACTCGCAATAATGGACAAGCAAGGGCTAGGGGAGAATAAGTTTTTTGGAGGCAATAATATTGGAATGGTGGACATTACATATGGATGCCTTAGTCATTGGTTAGAAGGGTTGGAGGAAATTGTTGGGATGAAATTGATCGAGGCAGACAAATTTCCTAGGTTGCATGCATGGATTCAAAATTTTAAACAAGTTCCTTTGATTAAACAAAATCTTCCTGATTATGGGAAACTGTTGCTGCATCTTCAATGGCGCAAGCAAGAATATATTATATAATTTCATCAATGTGAGAAAAGTTGTGTGGGAGATTAAGAAAATAAAAATAATTAAAAGTCTTGTTTCTACATAAACATAGATTAATTTGGGAAGATGTGTGCTACAAAGTTGGTTTTAATATGTCATCGTGTTGAGTAAGAGATTTGATTCCTACAATGTTTTGTTTAGGATCTCAAATTCAGAGAATCTATAAAAAAAAAGTTTTTTTTTTTAGGGAAGTTTTATTTTTTTGAAAGAAACAAATATCCTTATAGCATTTCATTAATAATAAGAGATTCAATACAATCGGGTATGTTAAAATAAACAACGGGACTAGCTAGAAACGTGGCTTCTCTTGCAAGCACATGAGCAACCGCATTTGCTTGTCGCCTAGCAAACTTCACCCTAGAGTTGGTAAAAGAAGAGTTGAAAAGAGATCGACAAGAAGAAATAATGCATCCAAATTCAGAAATGTCGTCTCGAGTAGAATGAAAAGCGTCACGAGTAATCTTGGAGTCAGTTTCAACTGAGTAACCCCAATGCATAGCACTATGTAACCTCAATGCTTCACCAACATCAACTAGGTAAATACATGGAAAACTGACAACTTTTGCCAAGAAAAATGTACCTTCAGAATCCCGAACACAAATGCCAATTTCAGTTCGGTTAAGACTAGATGAGAATGCAGCATCGATGTTACACTTATACCTTCCTGACAAAGGATGTTGCCAACAATTGGAAACCACAAGTGTCGTACTGCTACCTGTATCCAAAGTTACGGCCAAATGCTCCCCACCATGAGGTTGTTGCGCTTGTTGTTGAGTTGCGGGAGCAGCTATGCTAGAGGTGTTTGCAAGATGCCAATCGTCGACCAAATTCTTTGCACGCTCAACAACCGTGGCACTTACCTCTGTGACACCATCCCAAACTTTTAGATTACGATGCTTCCAAAGGCTCCATAATGTTGCTGCCAACCGTTGGTTTTGTTCGGTAGACAATGTATCCAGTAACAAAAAGATAGTTTCAGCTGCCGAAGTAGTAGATTGAATAGCATGTTGAATGACTCCCCAGATGCCTGTCATATGCCAAACTTGGACGGCAAAAGGACAATAAAAAATTAAGTGAGCAAGATCCTCATGATTCGAGTTACAACTAACACAATGTGTGGGGCATTGGACTCCTTTGTCAAGGAGACGAACACGAATCGGCAGGCAGCCCCGACACATGCGCCATACTAAATTTTTGACTTTAGGAGAAATCTTAAGCTGCCAAATTCCTGACCAAGAACCCTAGGGAAGTTTATTTTTATATTGTTAATACCGTGTTTTGAAATATGTATTTTAAAATATGTATTCCTACATAGATTAGATTCCGCTCAAATTGTTTTACTTAGTAATAACTTAACATGAATTTATTTTAATACCGTATTTTTTCCAGTGATTTTTTGTATAAAGGGAAGATTTTGGTTAAGAACGTCAGTATTGTTAGTTGTGCTAAATTGTTAGTTGAAATAAAATTTTGTCATTTAGATTTATTTATACAAATTTGGTTGACAGTTTTTTTTTATGCAATTTAGATATTATAATTTATTTTTTTTAGATATTATAAAAAAAAAATTACATTTCTTTGTAAAAAAAAAATACAATTACTTCTCAAGTAAGTAGTCTTTTTTAAAAAAATACTATCTCAATCAGATCTGAATATACTGAACATATATAATAATACTTCTCAATTAAGTATGATTTTTAAGGACTGTCTTAATTGCTTACCAAAAAAAAAAAATAGGACTACTTTTATTCAATTTGTTTTTACAATTACAAAAAACAAAACACTTCTTAGTTAAGTACTAATTTTTAAGAACTATCTTATTTGTTTACCAAAAAGTAAAGAAACATGAGGACTAATGGTTTACTTCACAATTAAGTATTAAATTTTAAGGAAAATTTTAATTGATTTTGTTTCAGCCTAACATTACGTAAATAGTTCAAAAACAGTTCTAGCAAGTCTGTTTCGCACAACTATCTCAGATTAACTTGATTCATAGTTTGAAGATGGGCAGATCTGAAAGTGAAAAGGTTAGGAATCACATACCCAATGATCTTGCATTCTCTGTTTTGTCAAAACTTCTGCTAAAATCTTTGAAACGATTTGGATGTGCATACAAACTATGGTCTCTCTTATTTGAAGATCCTCATTTCATCAACAACTTCCACACTAATTTCATATCTATTCCTCACTCATACTCCAATGATACATCTCTCCTCTTGTATCAAAGACCGAGGTGGAGGTCTCATGATGACTTTTCTTTGTATTCACTATGTGGTGAGAGATATGAGAATAGAGTCAAATTAGATGTTCCAAATCCATTTCAAGAGGAAAAACCTTCCTTTTATTTTTTGGATTCTAATGTTATTAATGGTGTTATTTGTCTTCAACGAGGAAAAAGACTTGTATTGTGGAACCCAACTACCCATGAATTCAATGCCATTCCTCAAAGTCCCATTGAGTCTATGCCACCTTATCGGCAGACTGATTTTTATTATCATGGGTTTGGTTTTGACCATGTTAGAGAGGATATTAAAATTATTACGCGTGCACTTTTTTCTCAAATAGCTGGTTATGTTCTTCGACATCTTGGTGTGCAACGGAAAGATGTGTCACGTAATGAAATATCCTATGAACCTTTATGGGAGATTTATAGCCAAAGATATAACTCTTGGAGAATACTTGATGTTAATATGTCTTTGTGTTTGACTGATAGTTCAAATCAACGATTGTATATGGATGGAATTTGTTATTGGTGGTCTGAAAGTGAAAATTATGATGAACATTTCTTGGTGTCATTTAACTTGAGCAATGAGTTGTTTTTAACAACAATCATACCCTTAGACATACCTTCAGATATGTATCCCAATTTTCTTTATAGTTTTGTGAATAGACACTTGGTGGTGTTTAATGGATCAATTGCTACGATCTCATGGTATTTATCAGATAAAGCTACTTATCACATATCAATTTTAGGTGAGCTCGGCGTGAAGGAATCATGGACTAAACTCTTTGTTGTTGGGCCATTTTCCTACATTGATCGCCTTATTGGAGCGGAAAAGAACTGTGATATATTGTTCCAAAAAATAGATGGTCAACTAGTATGTTTTGATTTAAGTACCCAAAAGACTAAAGAACTTGCTGTTAAAGGACCGTTTTATTACTATGTTGCATTTTTTTATAAAAAAAAAAGCTTGTTTCAATTGGAGGAATAAAACATTAATTGGGTTTTAGTGTTGTCACCTTTGAAATTTATGATTGTGTTCATTAGGATTGTATAATAAGAAAGCATTTGTTAATTATGAATATTTTTGCTTTATCAATTTTATATTGAAAGTCTATTCTCTTTATATTTGCAAACTCATGTAGTTTTTGGGGATTTGAAATGGTGAATTGATCTCACTTTCCTCCCTGCAATATTTTGTTATCAATAATTTGTTACCAACAAAAGTATGATTTAATTCTATATACGTAATGCATGATTTTGTTATCAATAACATAAGAATCAAGAACAAATGAATTCTATAGAATATGATTAACTTGAATCAGACAGGATCAAATACATGAGTATCAGGTTATTCATTAGCATGCAAAATCCTAACTTTATGCGTTATGTTCTGAACTTGGAAAGCATTGCTTAATACTGCATAATCGAAATCACTGGAAATAGTGTCCCTGCACACTACGATCAATATTCATCTCTAGGATGTTTCACAAATACAACAATAAACCTTTTGAATATCCTCAAAAAAAAAAATATTATAAACCTTTTGAATATGTGATCTCTATTGGTTTACAAATTGTTTCCATGAATTATATTGTGAGATTTTGATATTAAAATGATAGTGTGGAAAATTCTCATCCAACATAATTTCCATATAAAGCTAGTAAAATTAAAGGTCTCAAACTGAAAGTTGATTAAAATAAATAAGAAGACTCTTTTGATCCCTTGTATATGCATGTTGTGTCAACTTAGAAAATATTTTTGTGGGCACTTGTGAGTTTGAGTATATTAAGGATGTGTTTAGGATAAAATTAAACTACGATAAACAAAATATTAATTGTAGATAACTTATCTCATAGGTATGATTGTTGACTTAATTTTTTATATGAAAAGGAAAGTTGTTCAATCGATGTTCAAGTGACAAAAAAAAAAGAAAAACCACTAACCATTTGTCCTCTTCTTTTATTTCCTTAGGGTGTGTTTGGATTGAAGTATTATATGATCGTTTATATCATGTTAATATGTGAATTATGGCTTTATTTGCAAGTTTGGAAGGGAATGGATGGGAGGGTTTAGGAAAAAAGGAAGGAGTAAGTGAAAAAAAAAATAGAAGTCATTGAGAAGGGAGGGCTTCATGGTTTCATTTTTCTTCATAATACACAACTCTCCTTGTTTAGGGAATTCAAAAATTGTATTGAAAGAGGATTTTTGTGGGTTTTTTTTTAAAAGTTTACAGAATTTTTCAAATTTAATCTTTGTTCTTATTATATTTTTAAAATTATAAATATATTAATTATAAGTATTGATTTATCATTCTCTTAAAAATTGCTCTTTCAGAAAATGTGAAACATTTCTCCATTTTTTTCCTATATTTCCCACCTCCCAAAGTCCTCTTTCCCCTCCCTTTCAAACTCCCAAATGAGAAATACTGTATAGTGAAAATGGATAAATCTTTCACATGTTTTGAAAGAGTGGTTTTTTAGAGAATGATAAACGAATATTTATGATTAATATATTTTTTATTTTAAGAATATTATAACAACATTGATTAAATTTGAATAGTTCATATAAACTCTTCAAACACTCCAAAACTCTTCTCCAATACAAATTTTGAGTTCCATCAAATTAGGAGGATTTTGTATTATGATAAAAAAAAATGAACCCTAAAGCCTTCATCTCTCAATGTCCGCTATTTGTTTCACTTATTTATTTCTTTTTTTTTAAATCCATCTCCTCTCTTCCTTCCCAAACTAGAAAACAAAGCCTAAGTGAATATAAGAAGAGAACGAATGGTTAGTTTCTTTTTGCACTTGAAATTGTGTGTGGATAATGTAGTAGTTTAGTGTTATATATTATTGTTGTTTTCCCATGAAATCATCTATCATGCGCAATTTTTTATTTTTTATTTTGCAGTGTCAGCCATAATTCCATTGGCGAAAATGCAAGCATTTAATGAACCTTGTGTGAGACAATTACAAGTGAAATGTCTTGGCAGTGCCTCGTATGGTGAGTCCATGAGTGATGAGTCTTATTATTGTTGATTTCTTTTTTAACTCTCTAAAACTTTAAATTGTTAAATATACACTTCCTAGGCTATGCATGTAATTTTTATCTGCTTGAAAGAATTCAGTGTTGAAATATAGGATAGAAAGGTTGGGTAACTTAATGCGGTATATGTTGGAACATGAGTAGAAATTAAGTTAGAAGATTAAACACAAATTCTTAAATTGAAGAAAATTGGTATGGTGTGAATTGAAAAAAGTGGAAGTTTCACATCGAATAAAATACACACGTTGATAGTGTTTATACAGTGGGGGTGTACATTTAAAGGGGTACATAATTATATGAATGAAGTAAGAATTAGAGAGAAAAGATATGTATTGATATATTTTATTATTTTGAAATGTTAAATTAAATAATTAATGTAAGGCTTAAATATTGCACTAGTCCCTGCAAATATGGTTCGGTTAAATTTTGGTCCTTGTAAAAAAAAAAGTTTGAAATCTGTCCTCTCAAAATTTTTGTCTTTTAAAAATTACCCCTGGCCCCATTTAAGATGCCATCTGTCATTGTGGTGCCGACGTGGCGCACGCTGACTTGGCATTAGTGGCCATGTGGCAGGTGATGTGGCTTTTATCAATTAAAAAACAATTTTTAAAATTAGAAAAATCATTTTTCAGTTTTTAAAAATAAAAAACTTTATTTTAATTAATCAACATGGTGCCCAGAACTCAATCAACATGGTGAATTCATTATTCAATCCATCTTCTCCAAATTCAATCAAACCTAAATTCCTCAATCTCAGTGAAAAAACCATCAACTCAAAACATTTCTCAAACCGATATCAAGTTGGTGAAGAGGTCATTGGGAAGTTGTCGTCATCGAGGAGGATGGGGAAGGTTGTCGACGGTGTGAAGGGGGCGGAAAGCGACGCATATGAACCATGATTCTTCTTCAATATTCTTGAGCTCTAACCCCAAAACACATAATCTTCTTATGTTTTCTCCGCAAACCAAAAACCAATCACAAAACTGACGTTGATCGGTAAATTGTGAGATTTGTCACGAACCCATTTCCACCAACACGAGTTGCTGCTGCTGCTTTGCAAATGGTCGTTAGAATTAACTAACAGTTCAGATCTAGCTTGTCCTATTTTTTAACTGTTCAAATCTTCCTTTTCCATGCGTTCTCGTTTTCTTCTCATCTTCTGAAGGTTGTGGAGAAAGGATGAAGAAGAAGAAGGGAGTGGTGTACTGTTTGTTGTGAGGACCTGGGTTTTTACAGATAGAGATTGAAGGTCAGAGAGAAACGCAAAATTAGAAGATGAAGAACATATTATTTTCTAAAATCAATTTACTGAAATTATGAAATCAATTTTAATTTTAAAATGCAACGTCACCTGCCACGTGGGCACAACTGCACAGTCAGCATGCACCACACCAGCATCTTGGTGGCATGGCCTGACTTAAATAGGTCGAGGGGCATTTTTAAAAGACATAATTTTTTGCGGGGATGGATTTCAAAAAAAAAAAATTACAAGGACCAAAACTTAACCGAGCAATATTTGCAAGGACAAGTGCAATATTTAAGCCTTAATTTAATCATTATTAGAAAGTGTTTTCTTAATCCTTAAGTTTTGCTAACATATTTTGGAATGCAATCTGGAATATTTTGGTACATAATCTCAAATATTTTGGTATGTAATATAATATATTTTGGTACTTGATCTGAAATATATTTTGGTACTCAATAATATATTTTTGTACTCAATGTGATATATTTTGGTACTTAATTTGAGATGTTTTTGTACTAGATCTAATATGTGAATTACTTGTTCCCAAAATTTCTCAGATATTAGTTGTGAATCTAATATGTGAATTACTTGCTCCCAAAATTTCTCACATATTAGTTGTGAATCTTCTCTATAAATAGAGACTCACATAGTGCATTCTACGCACCGAAAAGCATTATGATACTTTGAATTATTTTCCTCTATCTCTCCCTCCTTCGACCTTTGTTGAGGAGTTTGTCTTTGTCCCCTTCAGTTTCGAGTGGTATTCGTACCATATTAGAGTGGTATTTATATCATATTGAGGAAGTTAATTATCGAACGGTTATCTACAGTGCAGTAGTAATCACACAGTTTGAATTAGGCTGATTTATCTTGGAGGCTGCGTCCAAAATATTTTCATAATATTTGTTTTTTTAACTACAGGTAAGATTCGTTTGTTCCTCTAAAATAAATGCTTGTTATTATGCTTATTCTAACTAGCATTCAGACGAACACGAAAGTGTATAAATTATGTACAATATTTTGTTTGAAATTTTGTTTAAAATTAAAGTTATAGTCATAGTTATTTTACACTTTAATATTCTAACACACTATACTTATCTTTTTCAATGACACCAACAATATAGCAAATATAATATAAATTATTATCTTTTTCAATGAATGCTTGTTATTATGCTTATTCCTACTAGCATTCAGACGAACACGAATGTGTATAAATTATGTGCAATATTTTGTTTGAAATTTTGTTTAAAATTATAGTTATAGTTATTTTTCACTTTAATATTCTAACAAACTATACTTATCTTTTTCAATGACACCAACAATATAGCAAATATAATATAAATTATTATCTTTTTCAATTACACCAATATAATATAAATTCTTATCCATTTGAATGACACCAACAACAATATATCAAGTTTGTTATAAGACAAGTTTGTTTAAAGGTATAATTAGAAGTGAAAAAACTATCCTAAAATCATGTATTTGATTTTTATATAGTTTAGATAGAGAGATATATCGATATATTTGATGGTTTTATCTTTGCATTAAAATTATATGAAACCTTAATATAAAACATTATCTTAATATATTCATGCTATTATCTTTCTTTCTTTCTTTTTCTTATTTTAAGAGAACCAGTTACATTTTATTCATTATATTTTTGTGTTATGTTTATTCTTATTTTTAAGAGAACCAGTTACTTTTATTTATTTTGTTTAAATCAACATCTTATTTTAATAGTAAGTGGAGGTTAAAATTGGCCGATAAAAGTCCAACAAAAAAAATGTACTCCCTTTATATACTGATATAAATTTTTGTACCAAAAAATATATATTGATATAAATTTAAGCCCATTTACCTCAACATATAACAATAAAAGCCCATTTAATCAGGTAGAGAATAAAAGCCCATTTAACTCAATATAAAATAATAAAAGATTTGACCTAATTTCATATCTGTGGGAGGAGAAATTGTTGCATCCCCCTTTTCTTATTTTTTTTTTCTCTTAGCATGCGTGATTTTTCTTCGCAAATCAGTGAGTCATTTGTTCTTCCTTAATTGTTATATGTCTCTGTATATTATTTTCTTCGTATTGAATGTGTTTGCCATGGTTTCACCTTTCAGCCGTTAATTAGAAAATTAATTAAAGGTAAATATTGGGGATATCATAAAAATCATGAGTTTGATACAAGAACACCTCTTAATTTTTTCAATTTATACTCTAAATTGAATTGCTCACTTTAGAGGATCTTTGTCCATCATATTATATCGTATATAGCATAGTATTAGTTGAAGGTGTCTCATGTTTACTTGTGCGAATGTTAATTTTTGTAGTTACGATATTTGGGAGCATTTTGGCTTGGGAGGAACAACATATCACACGAAAAATATACTTTCAAGCTGTTTGATAGCAGAGATACGATGATGTGGTTCAGAAATCTCGCCACCAAACCTTGCGACAAGAAGTCATCACATCATAGACTTCAAAATCAAATACAAGCAGTTGTCGTACCTTTGAATTCTAAATCCAAAAGTCAAAAGGTACATTTACAATATTTAAAATTTGATTGTGATATCACCAATTTAAAATGGATGTTCTTGAATTTTTACCTTTAATAGTAATCATTGATTTTTTTTTTTATTATTATTATTATTATTATTATTATTACTAACGAAAAGACGGGCACTCACGTATTTGTCTTTTCGTCTGCTCTTTTTAATGCGTTAGCGCGTGTGTTTTATATGAAATTTTGATTTTGATTAAAATTATAAGTATAAATAATTGTGACTTTCAAATTGTAACAAACCCCCAAAAAAAAACATACTTATATTTTTGTGACTTTCAAATTCTAACAAACTATACTTATCTTTTTCAATAACACTAACAATATATCAAACCAGGGTTCAGACAGCCACTATATGTCCGTTTGTCTACTCTTTTTATTGCTTTAATGCGTATAAATTACGAACAGTAGTTTTTGTAAATTTTAGATTTTGATTAAAATAATTTTGATTTGAATAAAAGATAGGTATAGTACTTTCATAATATAGTCAATTTTTTATTTCAGAAGAGGAAATTTGACCGGTATATATACGACAGTATATTCACTACTAGTTTTAAACTCATAGGTAGAGAAAAATACGGTGGTGAAAAGGCTAAAGATCAGGCACAAATGAGTTTATTTTCACAACTAGCAAAGGAGTTTATTTTTCCTACTCTAGATGATGAAGGACAATATTGTTGTCGTATTTGTATGGAAGATTGTTCTTACCTATGTGACCCCAATGATTCTATTAAAGGGTCAAGTTACCCCATGAATCAAAGGAGCACTGAAATCCAACCTAGAGATGAACAAATTATTTTACAAGTAGCAGAAGAACAAATTTTTCCTACCATAGACCACAAAGGAGAATATTGTGCTACATGTACAGAAGACTATTCTCACTTGAGTGAATCCAATGATTCTATTAAGGTGTTGAGTTACCCTATGCATCAAGGGAGCTTGAAAATCCAACCTAGAGATTTAATGGTTAGTGATAGTTCCTTCTTAAGTACCAAACCATCATTAAATGATAAGCCAAAAGTCGACTTTGTGAAAGAATTGAAGTCAGTTGATAATAGATACTTTACAAATGGTAAGACCTCACTTTCGTTAAGTTCGACTGAGGAGGACATGGAACTTGTTCGCGCACTCCACAATAAACCATCATTAAATGGTAAACGGAAAATTGAGTTTGTGGAAGCATTGAAGTCAATGGATGATAGATATTTTACCGATGGTAAGACCTCACTTCCGTTAAGTTCAACTGAGGAAGACATGGAACTTGTTCGCTCACTCAACAATATTTTAACTGTCAGGTGTAATTACCTTCCAAAACCCATTATTCCCATTGGACCTAGGTTTCAAGCGAAAATACCTAAATGGGAAGGTGGAACGGGCAAAAAAAGTAGGTAATGATGGTGATGGTTTGAAGTGGTTGGGCGCCCAAATTTGGCCAATTCCTTTTATATCTGAAACTAATATCTGAAACTTGGTATGAATTGTTTGAGCACCCAAATTTGACCAATTCCTTTTAAATCTGAAACTAATATAAGAGGTATAAGAAAATGTAGGTTAGAGTTATGCTTGTTTGTGGATCATGACAAGTTTGTACTAAAAGACTGTTTAATAAGTTATAATTATTTTTAAATCGCAAAATATATCAGTCTCTTTATTTCTTTTTAACTATAGTTTTACATAAAGCTCTACAACTAATGTAGTTTGTTTTTCCTAATACTTTTTTTTCTTGTGCATTTTCCCCCTCTCACCTCCATAAAAAACAATTCTGATACATTCTTTCTCCAAAATATTTATATTTTTTGCCACACACACTCCCTCTTTTGTTTCTTACATAAGAATTGTTCTTTTGTTCTTCAGTTGAAATTTTTAATAATGTAATTGATCTTATTTATTGAATTTCAACTTTTCAAATGATCAATATTTTGCCTTGAAAGTGGTATTCAAATAATTTATTTTTTAAATCCTTTTCCATATCATGGAACCATTATTTTAGAGAGCAAAATCTAGTTTCATAGAAGTTTAAATTTACCCAAAACAAAAAATAAACTTTTTTTTTTCAAATACAAAGTATTAACTAGTTTTATTGAAAATGTGTACGTAGGAGTAATCGATAAGGTAAGGGTATAATTGACAACTTGCACCCTTAAACAATCAAAACCATAGTGAAATAGAAAGAAAGAAAATTATGGTAAAACAAAACATAAAAAGGAAAGAAGGGAGTAAGATTTAGCATCAAGATCTATTACCAACTACATAATCATTGTGAAAATTATTCAATAGTTTGGTGTATACTACAACTGTAAACATTGTTGAAAAAGGTTTTTGAAAACACGCTCCCCTTCACAACACCGCCAGTTTCCGGACAACAACCACTACCACTCTTTGCGTCATTGGCTGCACCATTTGCAAGCCGTTGGTGCCGACCCAGTTGATTTGATATCTCATGTATTTTTTGCGTCGATTGGTGGTTTTCGTAAATGAACGAGTGTTTTGAGTTCAAGATCTTTTTCGATATCTGCCTCTTATCCACGTTCGTCGAGTTTCTGTTATATTTGTTGTCCTCCTTCTTCGGTGTGAAGGTTTATGTTGTTTTACGCCGCCGCAAACTCAGTGTTGTGTTGATGCTGCCTCCTTGTTTTATGATTCATCTAGTTCTGTTGAGATCTGCAACTTTCTTAGCATAACTTTGGATAATGTCGCGAGACGTCTAAAGAGAGCGACCTGATGTGACTCAACCCGGTAATCTCTTCGGTGGTAAAATTTCTTTTAAGGTACTTTTCTAAATCCAAAAAAACAATTTTAAGACGTTTAAAAAAAACCATAATTACTACTAAAGAAATTACCACTTCTAGTTCAGTTGTTAGACTTCAAATTGTGGTTTTTTTTAAACGTCTTAAAATTGTTGTTTTTTTATGTAGAAAAGTACCTTAAAAGATATTTTACCACCGAAGAGATTACCAGGTTGACTCACGACTAGGTCACTCTCTTTAAAACGTTTCACGATACTACCCAAAGTTGTGCAATGTAGATTATCAACCGCGCCACCTCTAGGATAAAACCGCTCAGTTCAAACTCGTGTGATTACCTACTGCACTGTAGATAACCGTTCGAGAATTAACACCCTCAATATGGTATAAATACCCCTATAATATGGTATGAATACCACTCTAAACCAAAGGGACAAAGAAGGACTCGTCAACACAATTCGAAAGAGGAATGTTTTTTGGTGTGTGGAATGCACTATGTGAGTTCTCTATTTCTTGAGAAGATGCCCAACTAATATGTGAGAAACTTTGGGAAAAGTAATTCACATATTAGATCTAGTACAAAAATATCTCAAATTGAGTACCAAAATATATTTCAGATCAACTACCAAAATATATTAGATTACATTCCAAAATATTTCATATTATGTACCAAAATATTTCAGATTGCGTTCTAAAATATTTTACCAAAACTTGGAAACTAAGAAAACACTTTCTAATAATGATTAAATTAATTATATAATTTAACATTTTAAAATAATGATTTTGAGAGAAATGTTGACACACAAACCCCGGACACCACTATAAAAAACAGGGTTAAATAAGTTTTTCGTCCTTATAAATATACAGATTTTGATTTTAGTCCTTATAAAATAAAACGATGTGTTTTCATCCTCATAAATTTTTTTGTTTTGTTTTCGGTCCTTAATGAAAATAGTTTTGACGTGTTCTTGACATTTTTGTAACATAATATGAACATACAAAAGTTGAACATAATAAACGGACATAACATGAACTCATTTTTAACATAAAAGAGTTATAATCTTGACATTCATATTAACATAAATTGGCCATTATGGACCAAATACAAAAATAAAAAATTTGTGAGGACGAAAACATTTTGTTTTATTTTTTAAGGGCTAAAATCAAAATTCGCTATATATTTAGAGACAAAAAACTTATTTAACCCTGAAAAATATTCACATTCTCTATTTTGTGGAAAATGCATAAGGTCGTGAAATAGATCCTTTTTATCAGTAACATGTGATGACTTCTAAAGAGTTACTATTAACTTGTGTCACACAGTAGTACTAAACCTTCAATTTAGTGACTAAAGCATTATTCTCTTTCATGCTTAATTGGTAAATAATACGATGTTCTGTCTTGAAAGCACCTAGCAACTTGTTAGGGCACAACATAGGCTTTCGAATTTTCATAGTATATGTTAGAGACTACTCATAAAATGTTAGCAACTATTTATTATTTTTATATACTTTAATTTAGTGTTTAAGTGGGAGAAAAGATACTTGAAGGATTAAAGTAGAGGTTCTCCTTAATTATACTATCGACGCTGGTCTCATTTTCAATATCAATATTGTTATGGACTCTTTTTTTTATCATTGTATTTTGCAGACATTGGTATATTGTTCTGATACGATAGAAGTGGAAAAGGATCAAGTTATTAAAGGAACCAAGATGTTGTAATGAAATGATGGAGTTATGAAGCGCGGACACGGACACGGACACCGGACACGACATGGATACTGACACGCCGACACAGCTTATAATTTGAAAAAATCACATAATTCAGTGTAATTACAAGTGTCGCTGTCGGACACGACATGTGTCCGATACCGAGACACGTTTAATACGAAGAGTGTCCGTGCATCATAATATGCACCCAATTTCTTGAAATTCTTGCAATTTCATTGATGCTTTAGCATTGGTCAACCTTTACTCTTTTATCCGATGTGGGACATATAATTCACACTTGCACACAACAACACTCCCCCTCAAGTGTGAGTCCATCACTTTATGGTGCTCCCCCCAGAGCGGAAGCTTTTTACTTGCTTGTATTGTCGTTGATGTACAATGAGCCACTTGCTGCTTGTACCGTCGTTGTTGCTTTCTGCGCAACTGATCGGCGGCCTCAGTCGTACCCTTCGTCGAACCGGGGCACTGATATCACTGTTAGGTCACTGGGGGAGCTCGGGGGACCGTCCACATCGAGGCTAGAACAACCACACTTGTGAGAGAGACACCACACTCTTACCCAAAACGTTAAGGCAATGGGTTTATGGGTCCTCTCACTTATAAGGTGTTCAACCTTTACTCTTTTATCCGATGTGGGACATATAATTCACACTTGCACACAACAACACATGATACCGAATACAACAATACCTTGTTTTAATTTTCTAGATATGTTTGATCTGCTAAAAAAAAGATTTGACAGGACAACTTCAATTATATTGTGTTTGATTATAAAACTGCTTCAAGGACTAGACAAAATAGGAGCAAGGGACAAGACTAAAACTAAAATTATTGTCCGTCACTAAACTACAACTCAACTTTTTAGCTCAAATACAAGTTGTCTAAAATACCAAAATAGGATGTTCTCCAACAATCACCCTTACTTTCTTGTCATGAGTGCCTCAACACATTTATTTTTATTTCTCAACAACAAATTAATTTTATGAATGTTCAATCTCAAAAGATTTAACACCGTTGCATTCATGTAACTAAATTCAAACTCAGGATTTTTTAATTAAACTGAAAAATACTCCTTATCATCTCATCGAAATACTTAGGTGTATTTTTTTTTTTTTGGTTACATGAGAAAAAGTCAAAGCAAAAAAAAAAACTACTGGCCGCGATGATAAGCAACACCTATACTGTCTGGCGTAAGCAATAAACGGAGCTCAGCTGGCGGATTAAGCACGATCAAAAGATCACTCGTAGACCTTGTTCCAAGCTTGGCTAAGAAGTCAGCCCACATATTACCTTCCCTGAGAGTGTGACATAGTTGAAAAGTTCAATCTTTAGCCATGTACTTTCTAATAATAGCTATCTCATTTCCATGGTGGTGAGTGGAAACATCAGCATACTGCACTAGGTGAATAGTATGCATGGAATCAGTGTAACAAATAATGTCTCTCAGGCCTTCATCCCAACAAATTTGAATCCCATGCATTAATGCCAAGATTTCGGCATGAAAAATATTTAAGTAGCCAATATTACCATGGAAGCCACGCATAAATGGTCCATCAAAGCCTCTAATTAAGCCAGGATGGCCTTTTTGCCAAGAAATAAGTTGAGGCTGAATGCGAGTAATCTCCTTATGCATACTGCTGAAAGCTTGAGTAACATCATGTGTCATAGCCTTGATCTTTGACACAACAGCCATTAGAGGCATGCTTATATCATCAAAAACCTTTGCATTTCTAGCACACCAAATACTCCACATGGTAATAGGAATCACAATGCCAAACTTGTCAACACTATCATGGGATCACATGAATATCGAGCTATCCTCCTTAGGTAAACTGAAAGTAGGACCCACCGTCAAGTTCCATATAGATTTAAGGATAGTTAGAGTAACGTGTTTAATTAAGTTCTATTAAAAAAGACATGTTTAGTTCAGTTTAATTTTTAACAATTAACTTGTTTTAAGAATTCCTCTTTTCATAAAAATTAAAAATTAAAAAAAAAACTCACTTTAAGTTATCCTATGTTTTTGACAAATTTGACTTAAGAAAAAGTTTTTGAAAAAATTGAGTAAAGTTAAGCTGAACATTTTTTATAGAATTCAAGAGTACTTTGATGACATTATAAGAAATCTCTTTCATTTTGATTAAAAATCATGGATTCGAATTCAATTTTAGAAATGTATCAATGTTAAATCTCAAGAGTTTGGTCATTGACGGCAATCGTTATGCGCACACCACCAACATGCATTTAGAGATAAAGCATGCCAACTGCCAAGGTGTGCGTATATGAATAAGGGAAGGACACGGTGGCACAAAAAGAGATGAATTATTCTTGTTTAATTTGTCTTAAAAATTTAAGTGCAACTTTTAGGTGGTAATGATGGCTCAATTATTAAGAACTCATGTATGTCCTTGAGCAATATTTCCAAAACTCATATTTATTATTAATACCTTTCATGGTTAGTCTTGTCGTATTAGTAAGCATTGAGATGTATGATTATCCTTCGTATCTTGTCCTTCATGCTACTTTAACACTCATTGTGCTTCATAATTCATTGTTTACTCATAAAACACCAAATTTTTATACGTAACATTTTAATTGATTGAGTTAAGTGGAAACATTCTTTTAGAAATTTATTTGTACGACTTTTATCAGATATGGGATGGGATATAGTATTACATTAAAGACTAATGCATTTCGTGTTTTACGTGCTATACTTCTAGTCATTGAGGGGATTTGTGATCTTTAGTTAGATTCCATGAATTACCCTCGTCATGCATGTTCTCTCTAACTTGAGAGCTATATATTGATAACAATATTGTACAAACAATTACGTACACGATATGTATTTGAACTTGAATTCTTCTTAACGTTTTTAATCAAAATTTAGAGTGCAAACAGTTGGTTTATGTACCTTATCAATTAAACTATTTTAAATATATTATATTATACATATATTAATGAGTAAATAAACAATCTGGTACTCTAAAGTTTTATTGAATACAATATCCAAACCTCAAATTATTTGATAATATCGTGTTATTTTTTTAAAGTAATCGTTTGAAAGTGAATTTAAATTTTGAACTAATTTTACCTTAAATTGTGAGTGTACAACAACATTCTAGGCTGTCAAAGAACTCTACTAACAAACATTTGTACAATAAATCAATTGTATACTAATACTGTTTAGAAAAGATCGGCCAAAATATTTTGAGACTTAAATCAAATTTTATAGTGAGACGTTTTGCAATTTAAAAAGAAAAATGCAAGCCTTATATAGAAATAAAATTAAAATATATCAAATTTTGGTCATATTCTAAGGTCTCATCGTAACTATATTGAAATAGGAGAAAAATTAATGACTATTTTTTTTAGCAAATTAATGACTATTTTGTCATAACATATATATTTATAAATAACTAAATTGAATTTTTAAACTTTTTTTAACTCAAAATTGAGGTCTCAAACTCTATTTGGACAGCATAGCCCTTGACCCTGAGCCGCCATTTTGATGGTTTCCATTTTTTAACTAACCTAGTGTGCAAAAGAAACAATCTACTTTTAAACTAACAATCCACTTATTAAGGGGGGAAAGGTGATGTGAACTTTAATATTATTTTACAACTGTATTTTATCAATCAATATGGATGGAGAAGCATGCTTTGGGCAAGTGTCGTTTATCTTTCTCTATATATGTGTACAGCCATGCATTGGAAATATCAGAACGGAACAATCTCCGTGAGGATCCATGTTTAGAGATGCAAATTGGCATATCTAAATATAAGGTCTTCTAATTGTCGGTATACGCAGCAGGTGATGACATATGAAAATGGATGCCACTAAATTGTTGCATGCAACTGTGAGTTATATGTTTTTCATCGTATAAAAAAGTAGAGGTTGAACATTTTATAAGTAAGAGAACTCATAAACTCATTACCTTAAGGTTTAAGAGTGTGGTGTCTCTCTCACTAGTGTGGTTGTTCTGAAGTCAGGATACGTATAATTTTTTAAAAAAAATATTTTATCGGATATTTACGTGAATCTCCACATATACACAAAGATACTTCTAAGATACGTACCCTAGAAAAAGATGAAGGGTAAAAAAATGAGACAATGTTGTAAAAATTTAGTAGAGACGTATATGATTCAATTTTAGATATGCATCAATAGAATTGTTTCTCGATGAACCACTTAAAATTATAATTCTTGTGGATGAAGGTAACGAGGTGATTCAGCTAATCAACATTAGATATGAGTTCTTTTACTGAACTTCTCTCGATATCCCAACACACAAAAATATATATGGTTTATAAGAAAACTTTACATTTTTTTTTATTTTGATCACATGTATTATTTTTTTTAAATTGTGACTTTTATAATAACATAATTATGAAGAGTAATTGATGTTTATTTTTCTTCAAATATTTTACATCTATGTAAGTTATATTATAAAAAATTTGTTAACATATCCTAGCAGTATCATATCCGAAATTTAAAAAAATTTGCATATCCGTGTACTCGTATTGTATCGTATCCACATCCGTATCCATATTCGGGCTTCATAGTTCTGCCTTTGATGTGGACGGTCCTCCGAACTCCCCATGTGATCCAACATAAATATCCACCTCCTCCAAGATAATATGCTCATTTATTTTAACCATTGATAGCCATAGATATCGAAGCATGCAGGCATAGGTGTTTAACCATTGATGGATCCATAGATATCAAGCATCCCTAAGCCTTTCTATGATAACATAGGTGTTTATCATATATGCGCTTATGAATAATCATTTCTGTGACACCGGATAAAATAAAGTAAAATTGTGTTTGTATAACTTTTAGTTTTTTTCATAAATTATTTTGAAGAGTTTGTGGAAATAAGTTGAAAAGAGCTTATTCACATAACTTTAGTTGTTTTCAAGAATTCTTCTAAGGAGAATGTTAAACAATATCTCATGGATTAAGCAGTTAAAAGAAGTAAGATTCTGTTGAAAAATAGTGTAATAATTACCTGATCAAAAGTAGTTGTTTATATTTCTAGCTAAGACAAAGTTTCTATTATTAGATTCCTTAACCAGTACTCCAAAGACACCGGTAAACAAGATACTTCCTCTAAATAGTGTCACAGGGAGAGGATCCACTCTGGTGGAAATTTCTCCTGTTTTCTCCTGTGAAATAATCTTAGCCATCCATTCTTTTTAGTGACACCTTAATTGGCCCTTCATTCATTTTATTGTGTCATTTTTATTTTCATCCCTTCCTTTTCACGTACGAACTCACAACTGTGATTTATGGATGACATTGATCAGTACCAGTCTTCTCTTCCTATGACCCTTCATCCGTTTGATGTTTAGTGGATTTGGTTCTGTCACGGATTGAAACAGTACTATTCAATAAACAATATTAAGAATCAATTCAATAAACAATCATTGATCAATTGCATTTCACCAATATAAATTTGAAATTAAGAAAAAATCGAGCAAGAATCAATTGAAATTTGAAAGTGAAGAAAAAGTTGAGCAAGAATCGATTGAAATTTAAAAGTGAAACCCTAAAAAGTGAAGAAGACAAGAGAAAATAGGTAGGTACGAATTTGCAGAGAAGGAGAAGAAGTATTTGAGATGTTGGTCATCCGTAACCTTTGAGATCCACTAATAGAAAGGTGGGTTGAGACTTGAGATGGGTTTCTGAAGAAAGGATTCCAGGTAGAGGAATGAGAGCAATGAAACTGATAAAACCAGTGAAATTTAATTGTAATTTATTAATAGCCATTGATTTTGATTTAAAAGAAATGAAGGGTTGCGATTGCTTCACAGGAGAAAACAGGAGGCATTTACACGGGAGACAATCCATTCCCAGTGTCACAAGTGCATATGTTTGTAGGTCGATAAAGTCAAATAAATCAACCAAACAAATTCTTAATGTCTTCTTATAACAATAATCATTCAAATTATGGATTACTTGTCAGAACCAATCCATATCACCAATAGTTAGGAATCATCTTGATCTTCTTGATTTGAACCGTAAAATTAAAATTAGGTGAATACCTCGATACCCAGAGTTTTAGTATTTTGTATGGTATTTAACATTCAATTATTTAATATCATTTCACTTTTCTAGATTTAATTATTTTAAAGTTAATTAATTAATATTTCCCACATGAGGAACTTTCCATCAAAAGTCAAAACCCAAGCCATCTAAGAATTTTCTTAAAATTAAAGTGTATGTAATTAAACTTTGATAAATCAGTTCCAAAATACAGAATCAACTAATCCCTCTCTTTTACCTCTCAAAAAAAAACTACTCCCTCACTATTGGTCAAAAATCTAAACTACTCCCTCTTTTTTTGGAGAATAAGAAAAAAGTTGAATGAAGAAGTATCTTCGATTACATACTCCCTTTTTTTTCAACATTTGTGAGTGGATCAACGTACGAGAGTATAGGAGTTTAGAACAAGAAGTTAGAGAAGTTTGTAGTACAAAAATTAACCTATGAAGTATGGTGTTGTCGTTTTTATCATTCTGTCCGGCCCATAATTCTACTGAAAAACACTTTAATTCTTCCAATGTTGAACTTTGATGAATTGTACAAGACAAGATTCACAGTTGTCTGTTGTCCCACCATACGGGCCATGATTTCTCTTGAAGATTACTTGAAGATAATCTGTACGCTTTGTTGATCAATTATTGAAATTTTTTAATTTGCTTATTTCTAATATGTTCCCTCCACCAGAGCACGGCCAATTACATTTTTTCTCGATCGAGATTCGAACTTTGATTTTGTTTGTCACATTGTGAGAGTCTAATTCTTATATAATACATGAACATGTGCATGCTATATATCATATATTCATTAAGAAGAAGAAAAAAAACTATATATTATATACGAAATATGATGATTGGTAGGGATGGCAATGGATACCCATTAGGCAGGGTACCATAGTGCCCATCCCCATTCCCGCGTTTTAAAAAAATCCCCATACCCGGGCCCATACCCTCGTGGGCAACAAGTTTGGTACCCGTCCTCATACCCAATGGGTATCTAAGTGCCTGTACCGGCATCCATTACCCGCACTTTCACAACAAGAAGATAATAAATAACAAAATATATCACAACATAATTAAAATATGATATGAAATCTTCTAAATCAACATAAAAAATATTACGTATCATATTATTTGGTCAAATAAAAGGCATCTAAAATATAAAAAACAAGTGCATATTACAATAAATATCAAAGACTTGGGATTAATTAACTAACTTTAATATAAATAAAATTACTCGCATGGTCTGTATAATGTGCGAGCATGGGGCGGGGTGGGCACTAGAGTGCCCGTACCCGCACCCATACCCATTCAAATTTGTCGGTAATTACCCGTGCCCAAACCCATACCAGTAATGCGGGTATTTACCTACCCATCGTGGGTATTTTTTGCGGGTACCCAGTGGGCTTGGGTCCAATTGTCATCCCTAATGATTGGGGAAGAAACATGTTTGTGTATGCATTTTCTCAACAAAAAAAAAAAAAGTAAATAGGCAATTAGCCCCCAGAAATTGTAAGTTTCGTCAATTACCCCCTGAAATTAACAAAACTTCAATTACCCCCCTGAAATTGCACAATGTTAATCGATTTACCCCCTCAGTCAAATTCTTATGTTAGTCAACATGACGTTTTGCAAATACCCCATGAAGTTTTGCACTTATGTGCAAATGCCCCCTGAACTTGAAAATTTATATTTTTTTTTTCTTATCCTTAAAAGTGACTGCATTATCACTGAATTTGCAGTATATTAGCTAAATTTTAACGGTATACAACCATATATTGACAGTATTGACAGTATTTGGTAAACCCTACAATAATGTTCAAAACTCAAGAATATTTACCAAACAAACATAAAAACATTTCTTTGTTCCAACATCAGATGTTTTTTTTTTCCAAGTTGTCCTTCACCCCATAAGAGATCAAAAGGATGGTGGCTATCATGTTTTTTTTTTATTCTCTTAAAAAATTAATGAAATATACATAATATAATATTATTACCATTCCTTTGAATCCTAATGGGGGAAGAAGACCACGATTCCTTCAAGATCTTTTATAAAGTGAGAGAAGTGACAAGTTTATGTATTTTTTCTTGAAAGTGAGAGAAGTGTATTGGTGTAGAGTGTGCAGTACTCACAATATAAAGGAAGTGGAAATTTTTTGTGTGATTAAAATTAGCAATAACAAAGCCATATATTTTGACATCTTGGTTATGTCAATCGTATGTCATTTATGTGCTTCATTATGTATGTCATGCATTAGTTTTTCATCTGACAGGTGTGATTGTACTTTGATATGTTGACTTTCATATCATTAGGCTCTAATATATGGTTAATGTTTGATCGTTTCCGGGAATATATATGGTTGTATACCGTCAAAACTTAGCTAATATGCTCCACAATTCAGTGATAATGCGGTTACTTTTAAGGATAAGAAAAAAAAAACATAAATTTTCAAGTTCAGGGGACATTTTGCACATAAGTGCAGAACTTCAAGGGGGGTATTTGAAAAACGTCATGTTGACTAACAGAAGAATTTGATGGAGGGGGTAAATTGATTAACGTTGTGCAATTTCAGAGGGGTAATTGAAGTTTTGTTAATTTCAGAAGGTAATTGACGAAACTTACAATTTCAGGAGATAATTGCCTATTTCCTTAAAAAAAAAAATTGTGTATGCATTATGCACCCTTCAATACTCTTCTTTGTGTCTCATACGTAAATATATTGTCCTTTACCCAACTGCCTACACATCACGCGTGCGTGCTTTAATCACACCAATATATATTTGCCACAATCATTTGTTGTTACTACAGAGAGATTACGATAGCCATTTTTGAATGGGGTATTTTAGAAACATTATTAGGTAGTAGATGAGAGACGGTAGCATTTTCTGAATTTTATTATATAATAATATAATTGAAAAAATAAACATTGATTTAAAGAAGATCACCTTTTTAATACCTCAATTTGGTGGGTGACTCCTTCACCATTTAAAGATTCCTATTAAAAAGGCTAACCTTATAATAACAATATTCCATAATATTCTCATTAAAAATTCCCAAGTCTTTTCACTTTTGAAGCTTCACGCTATTCAAGGTACCTATTGGATTATACACTGAAAGAGATCTGTGATAGTGAAAAAGGATGAGAAAGATGGGGTTTTCATTCATCTTTAGTCTTTATTTTAGGCAGAAGCCAAAACCTGCAAAGCTGGCGCATATCCTACTCAATAAATAATCAAGTTCCTTCCAATTCCCTCTTTATTAAAATCAAAAGAAGAACACTGATTTGTATGTATTGCATGAAAGCATATAAAATTGATACATGCATTCATTCATATGTACTCAACAAATGAATTAATCCATTCAAATGGAATTATCATTTTTTTAATTTCCCTACTTTATGAAAATCATTGATTAGAAAAGTTAAGCCAGCATTCCACAACTAATAATCATCCTTTCCTCTTGTTGGGTCGTAAAGGAAACCTAAAACATTATTGAATTATCATATGTACCGTATGTTTGGTATCACAGTAGTTATCTCACAATTACGACGACCAACCATGATTATTCAAAAGCTACACTTTATAGCTTCTTCAAAATCACAATAGATCATCGTGATTCTGACATGCTCATTGTGATACCATACATACACATAGGCTAAGAGCAATAAACAACCAACTTTAACTCAACATGTTTGTTCAAAATTTTAAAACATTTATATTTGAGTCTTTTAACTTATTTGTTCAACACTCATAATTTGTTAAATGTTATGTGATGATAATTTACCTGTTTTCGGCAAATATATTGAATAACATTATCTTTTAGAAAACCTAATTTTGTACGATATCTTTTATGTATTATAATTGTAAGTTTCCTTCTCATTTCCATTTCTTTTGGTTGAGTTCTGAGTTCGACAAAATCACAGGATCGCCGTAATTTTGTTGAAACTTTAAAGTCTAGTTTTTGTCAAAATGAGAGTGGTTCATCATAATTTTGTCAATGTCACCGTCAACTCAAAACATGAGGTCCATATTCAAGTTGATTTCTTGAAAAATGTCTAAAACCATGGGAAGAAAAGTAACTGATTAAAGAACGGTCATTACTCTTAGTGTTTTTATCATTTGGTGAATGTGTATATTCCACCCTACATATTGTTTCTTCTTTTCTGATCACACTAGGGAACTCCTTGCAACTTTAATACCGTACACAATCAAATACAATGGAATACCAAATGTCATGCTCCATTATCTTCTTCCCTACAAAACAGTATCACTAATACTCCTTTCTCTTCCCATTAACCAGATCAAATTGGCATGACCATCAAAGTCACAAACGGGTCCCTCCATTTATAGATTACCAATTCTCTTAAACTGTAAAAGTAAAACCATGACATAAATTGATTACATTATGAGTAATTTGGGTATTGAGCAATTCAATTGTACACTCTATATCTAAGTAGCCAATAGGTAAAAAAAGAGAGTAGAAAAAGACAAAACAAGCACAACACAATTAACCACTCCACAAAATCAAAAGTTAATAGCATGATTTATTTACCTCATCAAATCTCTTAACAAAATTTTATGCACCACCAACTATCTTTCCATCTTGCTGGAAATCACCACACCTTATAAGGTATAACTCCACACAAAAAAGATGCATGGGCCTTTCCAATTCCACTCACTCTCTCATGCTTGGATAAAAATCAATTCTAAATACTAAACTACAAAAACAAAAACTCCCCCACATTCAATTATTTCCACAGTATGAAACTTTTTCTCCCTACACAGTCCCAAAACCAAACCAAATAAATCCCTCCACAACACACACGTTCCCAACATAAAACCTATACTTCCTAAGCAAAACACATAAACACCAACATCCTATACTTGTCTCCTATCCTTAAATTTTGCACCAATACAAGCAACCATGGTATTGGTTTTGTTTCTTCTACCATTGCTCTTTCTCACTACCTCAACTTCCATTCCAACCTCATCACCTTCACATAACCTTTCATACCCTCATTTCCAACGCATCAACGTGAAACAAACCATTGCAGAAACAAAGCTAAATTTGAAGCCTTTTCATACAACCAAACAACCCCAAGAAAACCAAAAATCCAACACTGAGTCCAAGAGTGAAAAATCAGGAAAACACAAACTGAAGCTACTTCACAGAGATAAAATTCCTACCTTTAACATTTCCGGTGATCATCTCAGCCGTTTCAATGCACGAATGGAGAGAGATTCCAAAAGGGTCGCCGCAGTTGTGCGGCGAATCACCGGTGGCGTCGGGTACGAAACAGAGGAATTTGGGTCGGGTGTGGTTTCGGGTATGGAGCAAGGAAGTGGAGAGTATTTTGTAAGAATAGGAGTTGGAAGTCCACCAAAAAACCAATACGTGGTTATTGATTCGGGTAGTGACATTATTTGGGTCCAGTGTCAACCATGTACCCAATGTTATCACCAATCTGACCCGGTTTTTAACCCGGGGGATTCTTCATCTTATGCTGGTGTGTCTTGCGGTTCCACCGTATGTAGCCGTGTGGAGAATGCTGGGTGTCATGAAGGGAGGTGCCGTTATGAGGTTTCTTATGGGGATGGGTCCTATACTAAAGGGACACTTGCCCTTGAGACTGTTACATTGGGAGGAACTGTGATCCGAAACGTGGCTATCGGGTGTGGGCATAGGAATCAGGGTATGTTTGTTGGAGCAGCCGGGTTGTTGGGTCTTGGAAGTGGGCCCATGTCTTTTGTGGGCCAATTGGGTGGTCAGACTGGTGGTACATTTAGTTATTGTTTAGTGAGTCGGGGCACTGAATCGTCTGGGTCGCTAGAGTTTGGACGAGAATCGGTGCCTGTGGGTGCTTCATGGGTTTCCCTGATTCATAACCCACGGGCTCCGAGTTTTTATTATATTGGGCTTTCGGGTCTTGGAGTTGGGGGGTTGAGGGTACCTATATCGGAGGATGTTTTTCGGTTAAATGAATTGGGTGAGGGAGGGGTGGTTATGGACACCGGCACTGCCGTGACGAGGTTGCCTACGGCGGCTTACAATGCATTTCGGGATGCATTTATTGCTCAAACGACAAACCTGCCCAAAACATCAGGAGTATCCATTTTTGACACATGTTATGATTTAAACGGGTTTGTGACAGTTCGGGTTCCAACCATATCATTTTATTTCTTGGGTGGGCCTATATTGACCCTTCCAGCTAGGAACTTCTTAATTCCAGTGGATAGTGTGGGAACTTTTTGCTTTGCATTTGCTCCTTCTTCCTCAGGACTTTCCATCATAGGAAACATCCAACAAGAAGGGATTGAAATTTCAGTGGATGGAGCTGATGGATATGTGGGATTTGGACCCAATATATGTTAAATTATGTGAGTTGGATTTTGTGGTTAAAGAAGACCTCAAAACTAATATATGTCAATTGTTATTGTAAGCATGTGTATATTATCAACGTTCTAAGTTTTGTTGGTATTAGTAATGTAACATAATAATCGTACTATATAGGATAAATGGAATAATAATTAAGCCACATATCTGGTCATGAAGTATTAATAGTAGTTTTATTGAGTTTTTGTGCAAAAGGAGTGCACTCTAAGTGTGTACTTAAGCTAAAGGAAATATTTATATAATGATGGGGTCAAACATTCCTAAGATAACAGTCAATTCAACATGGTCAAAAGAATCATAGAAAAGGTTATTTGCTCTGTTGGGCACAAGGATAATCTTTATATGTTGTAAAGAGTGATGAGGAGGATCCTTTTACTCAATATGAAGAGTAGAAAGAAATGATTTGGTCTCTCTGTGTACTGATGACTGGACATTGCCCTCAACCTTTTCTTTTTCTTTGTTACTTTTTTCTCTTTTTCACATAAACAGATTCCACTTCCTTCACTCTTCTCTTTCTACTCGTGTGTGAAAGCTGCTACAGAAATTGAATCATTAAGCAAAGGGAGCCACCACTATTATGAACATGTGAGACCATTGTTTTGTTTGGGGCTATGCTCTGCCTTTGTTGGTTGGGACCTCACATTGGAGTGCAACCATTTGCTTTTCATCTTTTCAAGAGATGTGAGATTAAGAAAAATCACTGTTATCTTTTTCTTTTTTTTCATGTGGTTGATTATTATCAGGAAACAAAAAATACTTACTTACATGTCACATTCACATGTAGGTGCTGATGTGCATTTCAGTATATATTGTAATTTGAGCAGTTAGAATGATACTTTGTTTTTTATCACCATGGCTTTGTAAGCACTTTATATAGGCCCACCAAAAAGGAACACTTTGTTGGTGAAAAATGGTGTAAGGATAGAAATCATGCATTTGTTAGTACGCTTTCATCAGAAACAATGTCATGTAGGATATACTTTGCATATTTTTAAGCAAAAATGATTTATGTTTGAACATTTTTACTCTTAAAATAAGCATTGTAATTTGTAAAATGCAAATACATAGTTTTTTTTAAACTTGATCAATCTGAAATTTGGAAACCAATTGTCAATCAAAACTTAGTTTTTAGATTGGCAACAAGTTTTGCAAAATCAACATTATTTTTTGTAAACCTCAGTGTAGTTTTTGCCAAAATTATAGTGGCACACAAACAAACATCTAATAAAAACATGCATGTGTGCTTGAAAATCGTTAACATAGGAGCCTACTTTTTCCACCCCAAAATCATTTTGAAAGTACACATTCAAAAAGTTTTTAATAAAATAAAAGTAAATGCCATCCAGATTTCAAACAAGATTAGGGTTCTTGTCCTGTCCAAAAATACACTTATGGCGATTTTTAAGATAAGTGGGGGTGGACAGTTGTTTTCTAACTAAACTTATAACTCTTGTTTCCTAGACCAAATGTTTGATAACCGAGTTTTATATAATTCTAGTTCACGATCTGCCACAATGAAGGGATTTTATCTCAAATTTACATTCTATCAAGAAAAACTAAAAACCATTAATCAATTTAAATCACAAATAGAAAAATGTTTTATTTAAACCTATGGGTTTGTTGTTCTAAAATATGAACTCATTGAAGTCGCCAAATTTCACCAGCGCAGGGGGCAACAACATACGCAAGGTCACATGGAAGCCAGCTCCACATTATGATCAATAATTTGAAACGGTACACCTTAACAATCTATCATTGGCTCATTGCTTTCCATGCAGAGAATATTATAAAGAAAATTTGTACACTGTAAAAGAAGAAAAGTACATAAACCAAGGTAATATCATCCTAAACCATATAATTGGATTAGCATATTTACAGCTTTAAGCTACCTAGCAGTTGGGAAGACAAAAATGCCCTTGTGGGCTTCAAAACAAAGAAGTTACTACATGGATCAATCAACCCCTCACCAGCCAACCAAAAAATAGCCATACACCTTCATAACTCCACACAGAGCCATCGAAAGCTAAATTTGAAGTGCTACCATCATCCATACCAATGTTGATCTGAAATACAATAGTAACAAGGATCTAAACCATGAAAAGATATTTCAGATCATCAACAGTAAGCCGAGTTCCAGAACCGCCAGCATGGTCTTCGCCAAATGCAGATGCCACCATTTTTCTCTTTTCCTCCTGCCAGATACAGGCCAACACAAAAATAACATCAGAATCTATCATTACTCAACACATACATAAGTGTATACTATTACTATCCATTGAAATTAAAAGATTCCCAGAGATTGCAAAGCTCACTAAACCCATAAAAGCAAGAAAAAACACTTTATATGCTAACTCTTCCTGTATCGTTTGGAGGAAGCACCCCTGCCAATTAAAGTGGCTAAGGATTTTTATGAGATCAATGCCCATTGGACCATGGAAGAACATGCGTTGATCTCCTAAACCCTTGAAAAGAATGACAAAAAAAAGTCATCTTTCAACTTATATAGTTTTGGTTTATAAATTTAAAAGGAAAGCAATAATGAGAAAAGGAAAAGAAAAGAATCCCCTCATGACGGAGCTCGAAAAGTTACATAGTATTGTCAATCTACTGTAGGCAAACAATTCCACGACTTGAACCCGTGACCATCCTAGTCACATGGTGACAACTCTAACCATTGTGCTAAGATTTCCCCCCGGCCCGTCAGCAATGATAGAAAATGAAAGGGAAAAATAAAAGATGAACTAAAAAACAATTCCAAACTTACAAATCACCTCAACTCCCCCCACTCGCTTCTAAGCCGAATTACTGAGGACTCTAAATTCAATTTTTCTACAAAGTATAACCTCATATTGCCACATGAAATAAAATTAAACTGATAGATATTAAACCTGTAGAGCCAATATTCTATCTTCAACTGTATCTTTTATGGTGATCCGTGTCACAGTAACAGGACGAGTCTGTCCAATTCTATGAGCTCGATCAATAGCTTGATCTTCAGTAGTTGGATTCCACCAAAGGTCCAAAAGAATAACATGACATGCTGCAACCATATTTAAACCAAGGTTTCCTGCCTTTAGTGACATCAGCATAACAGTAATCTGAAAGAAAGAAAAATCGAGTCAGCCAACAAAGAAAATCTAGGTTTACGCATTTGAATCACAGTAGATGATCCAATTTCTGGTAATAGTTTAATTATACTGATTAGCAGCGCACTCAGGGTTATCGACGTAATGAAAAAAGAAGATTTAACTTCCCAGTGTACTTCAGCTACTAACAAACAGATTCTTACATCACATTTCTTGGTGTCGTTTATAAATTTGAATAAAAAGAAGTTACAGCTTTAACAATATTGGGGATGGCCAAACCTCAGGATCAGTATTGAAATCCTTAACAGCTCTGTCCCTCGCACTAAGAGTCATCCTACCATCAAGTCTCCTGTATTTGACGCCAGATTGCTCCATTGATGTCTCGACCAAGTCCAACATGCTAGTCCACTGAGAAAAAATTATAGCCTTTAGTGGTCCTCCAGATGTGCACTCTGAATATTTTCTTGTGTGTTTTGTAACCTTGACATCTGAATCAAAATCTTCAATATCGGAATCATCAGAAGGCAGTGAATCTCTATTGCCTTCGGGGGAATTCAGTAAGCCAGGAGTCTTCAATTTACAACTTGACTGCAGAACCTCAAGGACAGCTTTGATTTTAGATGAGCTGTACTCACTGTTCTGTACTAGGGAATAATCAACAAGACTCGAGTTGCTAGAACTACTACCACCAAGATCGTCAGAGAGGCAACTCCTCAAAGTTGCTTTGGAGAAAACAAGATCTTCCCCAAGTTGTTCTTTACAATGAACTGCAGGGCACATATTATCATCACTTGTCAAATGTTCTGACACACATTGATAACAGAAGACATGGCCACACATCGAAATAACAGAGTCATCAGGTGGATCCTGTTGAAAACATAGTATAAATCAGCCAAAGTCCTTAATGACAATGCATAGCTACTGTTTACCACTCGGCAATAACAGGTTAACAGAGAAAAAAATTCCAGACATTCAAGTAGAAAATTATAATAAAAACACAAGTTCAGTAATCAATGAACAAATTGATAAAACAGGGTCTCAATTAAGATGATCAGCCCCCTTTGAAAATCCTTTATCTTCATCTGAATAAACTTCCTTTTTCAAACAACAATTATTAAATCACATCACCTGCTACCTGGTAGTTTTGGATTGTGCTACATAAAATACCCTTGGTATGCATCCCCCCCCTAAAATATATCCTATAACTACTTTGTGATGATATGGGTTTTATTTTGCAAAAACTTACAACTAGAACTCCTTAACTTTGACTAGTTTCCATCATAATACAAGACTTTCTTACACTGAAGGTTTTAAGTGTTAAACTTTGCCTGATTTTGTGAACAAAGTGTATTTAAAGTGTTCCGAAAAGACTAATAGTGTGACGCTCCTAAAACATGATCAGAGTAAACATATGCTTAGAAACATCTGTTAGCAGACTTAATCATATATCAAACCATTGAGAAGTGTAGCTCCTAATATTATTCATTAGACAAATAACATAACATGTACCCTAGGAAGAGTAAGACTTGTAAGATGCAATCAAAAGGATCTATACCGGATGTTTTTAGGAGGCACAATTGCAACAAAGGAAACCAATAATGAAATTATCATATCTAAATTAACTCACATTGCAGACACAGCATATGGCGGAAGTTGTTTCCAGACTATTAAACAGATTGATCAGCATCTCCTTTGGAAGCTTTTTTGCCATTTCAACAGAATCTTTCCCAACAGGATCAGAATTATATTCTTTAACAAGAAGCGGGTGATCACAAGCCTGACGGAGACGTAAAAGCATTAAAAGAATATTTGCGTAGTTTTGATTCACTGTGCCAGCAGCTGCATATGCCTGCAAAGTACAAGCATTTCATTTCAGAACTACAAATTTGGAACATCCATCAGCATAGGAATATCAGATGAACAACAATGTCATATAATTTGCAATTGCCTTGACCCAATATCAAAACGAATCTCTAGACACTAATTTTGAAGGGAAAAAACAAACAGTATCATTACATTATGTCCAACCAAGTTAATATAAGCAATATAAAAGGAAATAAACCTTAAATTGAGAACGTGAATCAGCTTCCAACTTCTTGTAGAAGGCCCGCTCCTCATAGGAGAAATCCACCTTCTCCAGATTAATTGTTTTAGGTGGTAAAGTGATTATAGGCTTGCCATCAAGCAAAGTTCCTAGACAAATAAAATAAATTGATATGAAAAAACAGAATAGACCAATAATCACCCCCATACAGTAAATATGACACCAACTTCAAAGAAAATCGGGCTCACTCTAACCAGTACCTCAAAGAGTAAATTGTTCGGTCCACTCCCTCAACCAAACAATATTATATGTCTTTATGGTAAAACAATCCCAAATTCATTATTATACATGATGGCCATAGACTCATTAAAAAAGAAATCAAGGATGAGTTCACTGAATAGAAGAAATAATTCCATCATTTAAAAAAAAGAAAATTTAGTCAAAAAACTGAATATTTAATAAATCGAGAATGTAACAAAATAAATAAATATGTCTAGCATTTTGATGGGAATTTCAGGGAGGGAAGAACAAACGACATGAAATTAACACCAAATACAATACTTGGTGTCGACACCACTACAAAACCCTCGGCTAAACTTGTCAAAATTATGGAAAGTGGCTTGCATGGCAAGAATTCTTTCCAGGATCATCAGTGACTCACTTTTCATACTCACTTAAGACTTGACATCATTAAAACTGGACGAGGTTGTCCTGTACAAGAATGAACGTGTGCTGATACTACTGTGGTGGTACCAAAGGTAGAGAAGGAAATGAGAAAAAGAATCAATGAAAAATTATCTAAGTCATGAACTTTAACTAAAGAGGAGAT
>Ga0315914_1000441_pt1 | contig 51262 bp, 54 predicted proteins | sample MpolenodulesMG_FD_203920 | JGI IMG/M metagenome (GOLD analysis project Ga0315914, IMG submission 203920) | Medicago polymorpha root nodule microbial communities from Los Angeles, California, United States - elongated nodules | ecosystem: Host-associated > Plants > Roots > Nodule | place: USA...
GGATTCCGGTGGCTGCGTGGGGCTTCGGATAGTATTCGATATAGGGGAAGGTCGAACCGACGATCAGCAGCGTGTCGCATTGCTGCATGATCTCCTGCGACGGTACCGTTCCCAGAATTCCGATGCCTCCGGTGGTGAACGGGTCGTCGTCGGGCAGCACGGCCTTTCCGAGCAGGGCTTTTGCCACCGGCGCGCCCAACAGGTCCGCCGTCTCGCGCAAAAGCCCCTTTGCCTCGAGCGCGCCGCGACCGGCAAGAATCGCAACCTTCCTGCCCGCATTCAGAAGGTCCGCCGCGCGCAGAATATCGTCTTCGCGCGGCACCAGCCTGCCTTCGAAAAAGCGGCTCGGCATGTGCCCTTCGCGGTTGCGGCGGGACCGCCCACCGCCGGCCATACGCTCTTGCACGTCGTTGGCGATCGAAAGATGCGCGACCCCGCGCTTCGAGAGGGCCGACCGGCAGGCGAGGTTTGCGAGATTTTCCATGTGGGCGGCATCGTTCACCTGAGCATTGTAGACGGCGACGTTTTCGAAGACGCGGGTGAGATCGACGTCCTGCTGCGAAAAAGTCTCTATCAGGTCATGATACTGCATGCCGGTGATCGCCAGCACCGGCATCTGATCGAGCTTCGCATCGTAGAGGCCGGTCAGGAGGTTCGTTCCGCCCGGACCCGAAGTGGCAAGACAAACGCCGAGCCTGCCCGTGAACTTGGCATAGGCGCACGCCATGAAGGCAGCGGACTGCTCGTGGCGCACGGAGACGAAGCGGATGCGGTCCTGCCGCCGCCTCAGCGCCTCCATGATACCGTTGATGCCGTCTCCCGGCAGGCCGAAGACCACTTCGACCTTCCATTCGATAAGCGTCTCTATGAGAATGTCGGAAGCATTCGGCATGTCTATTCCTCCTCCGGCCAGCGAGAGCGCGATTTTGCGGGTGATGGGTTGAAGGCTCGGGGCCTTCTATCCCCCTCCGCCGGGGAATTGTTCCGCCATGGCGGTGCTGCACCGCGAGAGCCCTGGGAAGCTTTATTCGGCAGCTATGCTGTTGCTGGAACAAATCACGGTTGAAAGGGATTCATTTCCAATCGGAATGCACGGGATAGGAAGCTTGGACTGGAAAAACGCGCTCACCGGAAATACGGCCGGCCGATTGCGACGGGCAAGCCGGCCGATTATCAAGGAGGCCGAAAATGTCTGGCGCAGCGCGCCCGCACGACATCTCTCGTTCCTCGTGGATGCAGCAGCCTATTATGCCTGTCTCGACACCATGTTCGAGGAAGCGGAAGAGCAGCTGTGGATCACCGGCTGGGACTTCGATCCGCGCATCAAGCTCAGGCCGGAAGACCCGCATGCGGAATCCCTTGGAAGCACGCTTGAGCGGCTGGCTGCGCAGAAGCCCGACCTGAAAATCCGCATTCTCATTTGGGCGATGGGCCCCATTTATTCGGGAAAGTCGCTCAGGCTTTTCCGCAAGCAGCAATGGGCAGCGCATCCGCAGATCGAGCTCCGCTTCGCGAGCCATCGCGCGCTGCGAGGGTCGCATCATCAGAAGCTCGTCTGCATCGATGACAGGATCGCCTTCGCGGGGGGCATCGACCTGACGGCGCGCCGCTGGGACACGCCGGAACACGCGGCAGAGAACGAGTTGCGTCGAGATCCGGACGGCAAGCCTTATGACCCGGTGCATGACATCCAGGCGATTGTCGAAGGCGAGGCGAGCCGCGCGATCGGTGATCTCTGCCGCGCCCGCTGGACAGCCTCCACCGGCGAAGAAGTCGAAGCTCCGCGTGCGAAGGCATCAAAAGGCGCGCGCACATGGCCATGGCCCAACGGCACCGTGCCGATCCTCGAAAATTGCCCGGTCGCAATCGCCCGGACCGAGCCCGGCTCCGGCAAAAAGCGCGCCCGCCGGGAAGCATTGCGGCTGACGCTTGACGCCTTGCGCAGCGCGCGTCGCCACATCTATATCGAAAACCAGTATTTCGCGTCCGGAAGGATAGGGCAGCTGCTCTGCGACCGGCTGCAGGAGCCGGACGGCCCGGAAGTGGTGATCATCACGACCCGAAGCTCGCATGGGCTGCTGGAACGCATCGTCATGGGCGGCAACCGCGACCGTCTCATTCGACGGCTCACACAGGCTGACCGTTACGGCAGGCTCAGGGTTGCCTATCCGGCCGTTCCCGCCCCCGACGGATCCGAGCAGGAGGTGATGATCCATTCCAAGGTGGTCGCGATCGACGACCGCTTTTTCCGGGTCGGTTCGTCGAACTTCAACCACCGCTCGGAAAGCCTCGACACCGAATGCGATGTTGCCGTGGAAGCCGCCAATGAAGGACACCGCGCGGCAATTGCCAAAATACGCAATGGCCTGATCGCAGAACATCTCGACGTCCATGCGGACGCCTTCGCAGAGGCCCTGAGGGAAACGAGCTCCCTCATAGCCGCCATAGACAGGTTGAACACGCGCCCGCGCGGCATACGCAGCTTTGACGGAATCGACAATGGCGGCGCGACCGATCTGGTTTGGGGAACGGAGATCATCGATCCGCAGCGGCCGATCCGGCCCTTTTATCGCACGCACAAGCTGCTCAGGCGCTGGGTCGGTCAGCTTTTCGCCTTGCTCGCGAGGCTCTTATCGTCGTCGCGACGGGCAGCGAGCTCCGCAACGGACAGCGATATCAAGCCCAGCGGCAGCGGCAGGAAGAAATAGATCGCCCGAAAGGCGATGAGAGCGCCCAGACTCGCCGAACTGCCGAGCAGAAATGCAATCGTCGCTTCCAGGACGCCGATTCCACCGGGAACGTGACTGACGATCGCAGTCACCCCGGCACCGACATAGGCCATTGCCGTGTCGATGAAACTCACCTCTTCAAAAGCGCTGAGCAGCTGATGCAGGGATGCGCTGACGCAGAGGAAGTTGGCCACACCGACGATCACCTGCAAGGTGGCGATCTTCACCGAGGGCATTTCGAAGCTCCAGCGGAAGATGCGGACCGAACCGCGCAACAAACACGCAAGCAGTACATAGCTGGCCGCTGTTGCGATGCAGGCAGCGCCGAGCAGAAATGCGCCGCTCGTGGACAACCCGGTAAGCCGCGCGGCGTCCGCCGGCACCGCCACAAAGCAAAGCCCGGCCAATGCGATAAGCCCGAGGCCCACTGTGACCCCACAAAAGAGAATGACTTTCGCAATCTCTTCGGCGCTCAAGCCCCAGCGCGAATAGAAACGATACCGGATGGCACCGCTGCTCAGGGCCGCGCCGCCGACATTATGGCCGATCGAAAGGCTGGTGAACGAAGCGATGGCGATTTGCGGATAGGGGAGCTTTCGCCCGACATAGCGAATGGCGAGAGTGTCGAACAGCGTCAGGCAGAAATAGGAAAGAAAGACGAAACCGATGCCTGCAAAGAGATGCCGGCCAGGAATCCGCATGATCGAACCGACGATCTCATTGAAACTATGCTGGCTAAGCGTTCGATAGATCAGCCAGCCCGCCACCGCGATACCCGCCGCTATGAACAGCCTCGCTAGTATTTTCCTGGACATCGGCACTCCCTTGCGCACTCACCGGAACGAAATGCAGGCGCTGCGTGTTCCCGAAAGCGATGCGACAGCGGATACGTTTCCTCACCTATAACGTCCACAGCTGCTTCGGCACCGACCGCAAGCTCGATCCCGCGCGCATCGCCGCCGTGATCGCGGAATGCCGGCCCGACGTGATTGCCTTGCAGGAAGTCGACGTCGGCCGCGCCCGCACCGGTGGAATAGACCAGGCACACATGATCGCCACGCATCTCAGCATGGACGCTCAGTTCCATCCGGCACTCCACCTCGAGGATGAGAAATATGGCGATGCCGTGCTGACGGCTTTGCCCATGCGGTTGATCAGGGCTGCTCCACTGCCCTCGTCCGGCGAACCGCGAGGCGCGCTATGGGTGGAAATTGACGCGGCCGGCGTCAAACTGCAGGTGATCGTGACGCATCTCGGACTGCGCGGTGCCGAGCGCTTGCGCCAGGCAACGGCCCTGCTGGGCCCGGGATGGCTCGGGGCAATGGAGCAGGGAAAAACCCGCTTGATTCTGGCAGGAGATCTCAATGCAACCGGGCGTTCCGCCTCCTACAGGCTCCTCGCCCGGCAGCTCAAGGACGTACAGCTCCTCACTGGCAATAAGCCCCGGCCCACTTTTCCTTCCCGGTTGCCGCTGCTGCGTATCGACCACGTGCTGATAGGCGACTGCATTGAAGTGGTTTCCTGCCAGGTACACAGCAGCGCCCTGGCGCGAAGCGCCTCGGACCATCTTCCGCTCCTGACCGAACTAGACGTCCTCGCGTAGGCGAGATCGGCCTATCCGCCTGAGCTGTTGGTGATGGCGGGCCGCATGCCGCACGAAAACGCCGCGGACCTTCCGGGTGCGCGGCGCCGGCACTTCCGCCGAAGCGTTCGCGGCAAAGGCTGTTCAATGCTTGGCCGTCACGTCTCGCTGATCCCGCTCCAGGAACCTGCGGGTGATCTCGCCGGCGTGCTCGCCCAGCCAGTCCGCCATCGCGATTTCCTGCTGCAAGATGCTCTCGCAGACCCGCTTCGTCTCCTGATCACCCGCCTGTTCGGCCGCGGCAATGAGAATTTTATAACTCGCGATTTCCATGTGCTCGAATGTGTAACTGGCCAGCGAGCCCTTGACCACTTCGTCACTGACAAACAGACCGCTTAGGCCTTGTCCGAAAGCCATGATCTTGCCGCTGATATCCTTGATGCTCGAGGTTCCGCCGTCCAGGCGCTCGAGGCAGCGTTCGAGCATCGCCGCCTGGTCCCGCGTCTCCTGCAGGTGACGGTCGATCCTGGATTTCAGTTCGGGATAGTTTTCCAGCCGGCCGGATTGGCTGGTCAGCATCGTGATCGCCTGCTCTTCCATCGCGTGCGCATCCCTGAGCCAAGCCACAAGGTGTTCGTTCGCAGTAGCCATCTGATGTTCCTTTCTTTTTCGCGCGTGCTCCAACCGGCAGTTTGCGGAATTGTTCCTGCGGGACCGCCCCGCCGCGGCCAGTCGACGGCTGCGGAACAATTCCAGGGCTTGATGATTTGAGACCGGAAACCGCAGGTTCTCTGGTTCGGTCTCGGCAATGGGTCGGAAGGGTGCACATGTCGAAAATCGTGGCTGCAGCAGTGATCGTAGGCCTGGTACTAATCGCGGGGCTTTGGATGATGTTTCCCCTCGACCAACCGGCCGAACCGGGGCAGCCTCCTCCGCATGCTATCGACCAATCGGAATGAATCCGGAACGGACGTTTGAAAATGACGCGAGAAATCCAGGAAAAACTCAAGATCTACCGGCTGTCGCCCCTGGCCGAGCCCGACGATCCGAACTGGCAGAACGCCAGTTACCAGGGCGAAGTCGTCGTTGCCGCGAGATCAAGCGGCGACGCCCGGATCGTCGCCTCGGAGGCGGAACTCGACTTTCTGGAGATCGACGCCAAGCCGGCCGAAGGCGTTACAACCGACATGGCCAGCGCCTTTCGCAGCGAAAAGCTCTATACAGTCGTTGAGGAAGGGCCGGCTCCGGAAGGCACAGAACGCGGCGTGCTCGATGGCGTGGTCGGTGTCGACAACATCGTTTCGACGCAGCTTTAGGCCGATCCCGCCCAAAAAGATCAAGCAAGTCCCCTTCACCGGCAGCATTCTAGGGCCGCCAAGAGTTACCAGTCTCACAAACCGAACGGAAATGTATCGGGCACGCCGGCCCTTGTGTGTTCAGGTCCGAGCGGCTCGACCGGGTTCGTTTCATCGAACCAGACGAATGCATCGAACTGCCGCGGCAGCGAGGCGTGGGAATAATGGCTCAACCGTTCCGTTTCCGGTCGGTAGATGACTCCGATGAAGCGCTCGAGCATCGGCTTGAGAAGGCATTCGCTCAGGGGCGCGTGGCGGGCAAAATCGATGAGGAAGCGCGCTACGCCTGAGTCGTGAAGCACACGCTCGTAGCTCCCTTCGAGCGAGGCCCGGATAGTCTTCACTTCCATGTCGCCATCCCAATCGCTTGCGGCAGCCACACGGCCGCTATGCGTGCCGAAGCCGATCAGCACAGCCTGATCGCCGTAGCGCTCACGGCAGAGCTGGCCGATGTTCAACTCCTCGCGGGCAGTACCCATGTCGGTGTGGCGGGCGTCGCCGATATGAGAGTTGTGCGCCCACACGACCGCCTTCGATTGATCGCCGCGCGCGTTCAACAGGTGCTCGAGCGTCTCGAACATATGGCTGTCACGCATGTTCCAGGAGTCAGGCCCGGCATAATACATGATCCTGTAATAGCGCTCGGCCGAGGCCACCAGCCGCGCATTCTGTACCGCGTCGAGAAGCTCGTCGCCGCTACCGCGGCCGGCTTCGAGCTGCTTCTCCAGAAGTTCCCGGCATTGCTCGACGACGGCTTCCTCGCATTTGCGGAAGCCTGCCGTCATCGCAGCACGGCCATACGTCGATGGTTCGTTCTGCCAGGGCGTGAGACACCCGTAGCGCGCGCGGGCAACTGCAGCCGCTTGTGGATCGGTCTGGTCAAGATATCGCAGGACGGCGGCAATGGAGCCGCGGATGTTATAAATGTCGAGCCCATGGAAGCCGGCCCGATCGGAGGCCTCCCTGCTGCCGTTGAGCTCGCGCATCCATTCCACGAACTCCATCACTTCGCGGTTGCGCCACATCCAAACCGGGAACCGCTGGAAGGGCGCGTCCTGTAGCATGCCCGGCGCTCGGTGGCGAACATAGCGGTCGATCGCTGCGGCATCCGGCCAATCCGCCTCGACCGCCACGATCGTAAATCCATGTTCCTCGATCAGACGGCGCGTGATGGCCGCGCGGGCACGATAAAATTCCGACGTGCCGTGGCTTGCTTCTCCGAGCAGCACGACCCGCCGCCCGGCGAATCTATCGAAAAGCCGCCCGAAGGCCGGATCGTCGAAGGCGGGCAGCGGTTCGGCCGCCGACGCCACCATCTGCGACAGAGTGGGGGCCGGCCTGAGGCTCTGCCTTGCCCGGGGCTCCGCCCGCTCGTCGTGCCAGCCATATTCGCCGATTAGCGGCACAAACCTTACACCACCGAGGTCCTGCTCCTTAAACGTCGTGGCACTCACGCGCGTGACCTTCAGCAGGCGCTGTTCGTCCGGCGGCCCGACGGGGATGACGAGGTGGCCGCCAAGATCGAGTTGCTGCTTCAGCGCATACGGTATCTCGGGACTTCCAGCCGCAACCAGTATGGCGTCGAAGGGGCCTGCTTCCGGCCAACCGGTGGTACCGTCGCCGACGCGGACATCGATATTCTTGTAGCGGAGGTCGGCAAAGCGCTGCCCGGCGATCCTGGCGAGCCCTGCATGGCGCTCCATCGTATAGACATGTGCCGCGATCCGGCTGAGCACTGCGGCTGCATAACCGGATCCGGTTCCGATTTCGAGCACCGTGTCGCCGGGCTGAACCTCGGCTCGCTCTATCATCAGCGCCACGATATAGGGCTGCGAAATCGTCTGGCCGTGGCCGATCGACAACGCCGAATCCTCGTAGGCGAACTCTTCGAAGCCCGGGTCCACAAAGGCCTCCCGCGGAACGACGCGCATCGCTTTCACCACATGGTCGTTCCTAATTCCCCTCCGCGAGAGGTGCGACGCGATCATGCGTTCGCGGGCTCTGGAAAAATCAATCATGGCGGTGCCTCCTTGCGTCTCCTCGCAGCCCGGTACTCGATCATCTCCTTATTCGAACAGGCGACCTGGCATGCGGCCTCGGCCGGGTCGCCTGTATCGAACCGAAACGGGGGTGTGCAGCCGCGCGGGAAACTTCGGACTGCCGCCTGCTGCTACAACAGCGCCGGGGGGCTGAGGCGTTCCCGTTCGCGTGTCACCTCATCGAGGCTGTACGGGTTCGAAGCGGCGTCGAACCGGGTCCAGCCGTCTTCCGTAAAAGCGCGTCGCCGGAACGATATATCGACCGCATTGCGGTTTCTCAGAATACCATCCGCTTGGGCGACCAGCTTCTCATCGGCCCTGACCACCACTAGCGCGCTGCCTCGGCGCACGCCCTCTGCGTAAAGATGCGCATCCTCCTCCTCGAGACCGGAGTGGGTGAGCGTTTCTATGATGCCGCCGGCACACTCTCCGGTGAGAGCCCCGGCGGCGGCCGACGCAAGCCAGCCGGCCCCGACGACAGGTCCGATCCCTGGTGTCACCATCAGGTCCAGGCCCATCAAAAGCCCCGTCGCGCCGGGCACGGCGCCGCCGCTCGTATAGCGCTCGCCCGCATTGTTGGCGACGATGCTCATATCTTCCGAGGGAAACCCCGCCGCTTCGAGATCGCTAACCGCCCCTCGCGCTTCGTCGTAATCATCAAACAGCCCTGCCACGACCCTCATGTCTTCTTCCTTTTCCTTCTGCAGCGCATAGACGGCTGAGGAGCGTGCGCGGTGTCGCCCGTATCAGCGCCGATCTCTTCCAAAGAGTTGAGACGTGGGATGCGGGCAGGGCCCAGGCTTCCTCATACCGCTTCCAGGCGCAGTCAGCGGCGGCTTCCGGGACACTCATCAGCACTGCAAGACCTAAGACGTTATACTTCAGGCCCTCGTTCTCGGGCGCCTGATCCGGCCCCCAAACCTTCCAGGCCGGAATTGGTTCCGCCGACGGCCGTGGCCGAGATCAATGGGAAACCTGCACTGGACTCGGCATTGAAGATGCGGTCGGAACATTCGCGCCCCTTCTCGGTTGCACCTGCGACCGCAGGTTTGGGTTTCAGTTTGGAGGAAGCGCAATGGCTACGAATGCAAAGGACGGCAAGGCCGCCAAGAGCTCGAAAGGGACACATGGTGGAAATCGGGCAGGAGACCAGGCGAAGAAGGACGATGTCAAGAAAAGCAGCCAGTCGGCCGGGAAGGATCCGCAGAGGGGCAGCCGATAAGGCGCCATTGGCCACAATCCGCCCGGGCTGAACGAAAGGAACAATCATGCTGAAATGGGCTCTGATTTTTTTCGTAATCTCGTTGATCGCCGGGTTTCTCGGCTTCTCCGGCATATCGGCCGCGACGGCGGGGATCGCAAAGATATTGTTCTACATTGCAGTCATCATTTTTCTCGTCTTCCTCGTGCTGGCCCTGGCGGTTGGAGGCGCCGTAACTTAGAGCAGACCCATTGAATGCAGAATCCAGTCGCCGCGTGCCTCATCCAAGGCTTGCTTTACAGAGTAGGCAGCGGCCGGCCAAGGTGGTCAACGGGCGCGCCGACCTGGTATGGCCAGAGCGGCTTCTATGCCGATGTCCAGGCCGGCTGAGCTGGTTCTCCAGCGATCTCCCTTCTGCCATTCTCGGCAATCTCGCCAGCGGCAATGACGGCTTCGGCTATGGCTTGATTCTCGAAGCCGCCAGCGCTTCGCCATTGGCGACAACTGGGCGCTCACGCCCCAGGCGCAGTTGAGCTGCGCCTCGGTCGATTTCGACGACTTCACCGATCCGTTTGCCGCCCGTGTCTCGCTCGATGACGGCGACAGCCTGCGTGCCTGGATCGGCATGAGCATCGATTATGAGAATGTCTGGCAGGGGCAGCAAGGCGACACACGCCGTATGGGGGTCTATGGCATTGCCAACGTCATTCACGACATGTCGGGCCGTATGCGGGCCCGGATGTCGGAGGTGACGCTCGACAGCCAACCCGAGGACCGGCGAGATCGGCCTTGGCGGCAGCTATAATTGGGGCGACGACAAATACGCACGCTATGGCAAGCTACGCGCCACCACCGGCCTTACCGACTTCGGCGACAGCCATGCCCTGGGCACCGTCGGACTGCGGGTCAGGTTCTGACGGCATTCAGAACGAGGGGACAAGTGAAAGGGCGGCCCGCGGGCCGCCCGGAATTGCAGGCAATCAAAACGTTGGAGCAGTTCCGCGCTGTTTTGGCGGTGACGGGCACCCAGCCCCGGTCACTCGCCACCCGGCTCGGTCAGTGCAAGCTCTTGGAGTGCATGCGCAGGAGCGAGCGAGCTTCCATCGCCGAACCGGGGCGCATGGCCGCCACATATTGCTCGGTCAGCTCCATCATCGCGAGCGCGATTTCCTGCCATGACCAGCCCGCCTCTTCGGCCAGGGCGGTCAGGACGAGGAACTCATCCTCTAATGCACGCTGACATTCAAGCTCGCGGCTGATCTGCTGGCTATGAACGGTGGGGCTGATCACAGGCATATGCTCCTCCCACAACGGCGCATCGACAGACGCGCTCGGTCGCTGTAGCGATTTGATTTACTTATTGGTTTTGCCCTTCGCTTCGGCTCGGGGCACTCATGCGATAGCTGCCAGACAAACGCCACGACCGCGCCGGCGGTTCCATCACGTTCGCACCTGGGCGCATTGCCGCAGAATGATCGGCGGATTTTGCAGGAGTGATTCCGCGTTGTTGAAGGGCGTGCCGCCCGTTCTGCCCCAACGGAACTTCCGAAAGACTGGCGTGTTGTCACGAGAGTCCCGTTCATTTGGAAGGCCAGTATGACATCAATGACCCCGCACAGCCCATCGGAAGGCCCCTCAGAGCCGCTCGCGCTGCCGCAGCTCGTGGATGAGGAAGCCGAGGCCTTCGTCGCCGAGGCGATCGCGGAGCTGGGCCGGTCGGGAATTCCGTTTCTGATCGCGGGGACTTTTGCCGTGAGTGCACATACCGGAATATCGCGGCCGACAAAGGATCTCGACGTCTTCTGCAAACCCGGTGACTACATCCGGATCCTCAATCATTTCAAGGCGCTCGGATATGCCGTCGAAATCGAGGACGACCGATGGCTTGGAAAGGTTTTCAAGGGCAAATCCTTCTTCGACGTGATCTTCTCATCACCGAACGGAACCATGATGGTCAGCGACTCCTGGTTCGCCAATGCTCTGCCGGTGGAGATCGGCCCCTCCATCTGCCAGGTCGTAGCGCCGACGGAACTCGTCTGGTCCAAGTCGTTCATTCAGCTTCGCCACCGCTACGACGGTGCCGACGTCGCGCATGTGATCCTCAAGGCCTATGACCGGATCGATTGGACAAGATTGCTCGGTTACATGGAAGCGCATTGGGAGGTCCTGCTCATTCACATCCTGAACTTCCGCTGGATCTATCCCTCGGAGCGGGACAAGGTTCCGCTCTGGCTGGTGGACGAGCTTTTGAGCCGGCTGGCGGCACAAAGAGACCTGCCACTGCCCCAGACGAAGATCTGCCGCGGCAGGATGTACTCTCGACCCGACTATGAAATCGATGTGAAGGAATGGGGTTTCGCTGACGTCGGAGGCGACTCCGACCTCAGCGCGGAAACTGAGGATAAGGACTGATGAGCAAGCTGAAGGTGGCCGCCGTGGCGGACCTGCATGTAAAGGAGGACCGATCGGTCTCCTACACGGACCTGTTTGCGGAAGTCTCGCGCGCGGCGGATGTGCTTGTCATTGCCGGCGACCTGACGGACCTGGGAAAGCCTGCGGAAGCAGAACTGCTCGCCGCGGATATGAAATCCTGCACCATTCCGGTCGTCGCTGTGCTCGGCAATCATGACCATCAATGCGACGCCGTGGAGGAGGTCTCGTCCATTCTTGTGAAAGCGGGTGTGCATCTCCTCGATGGTCAAAGCATCGAAATCGCGGGCGTCGGCTTCTGCGGAACGAAGGGTTTCATCGGCGGCTTCGGGCGGCACATGCTGGGTGCCTTCGGCGAAGCGGCGATAAAGACCATGGTCGGAACGAGCGTCGACGAAGCGATCCGGCTCGAAAACGCATTGAGGGCGACCAGGGCAGAGCGCGCGCTCGTCGTGTTGCACTACTCGCCCATTCCCGAAACCGTCGACGGAGAGCCCAAGGAGATCTATCCGTTTCTCGGGTCCTCGCGTCTTGCGGAGACCATCGACCGTTTCAAGGTGAGCGCCGTCGTCCACGGCCATGCCCACAAAGGCGCCTATCAAGGAAAGACACCCGGCGGGGCTCCGGTCTTCAATGTCGCCGCCCATGTCGAAAAGCCGACGGGCAGACCCTACGCCATACTCGAACTCTGATGCGTCATCACCCGGCCGAGCCTTTCCGCCCGCCGGCGAGCCGTCACGGTCTGAGGACCACCTTGATGCAGCCGTCCTTCCTTTCCGCGAAAGTCTTGTAGAGTTCGGGGCCGTCGGCGAGCCCGCCGCGGTGGGTCACCACGAATGAGGGATCGATCTCGCCCTTTTCTATGCGGTCGAGGAGCGCCGGCAGATAGCGCTGCACAGGCGTCTGAGCCATTCTGAACGTCAGCCCGCGGTTGATCGCCGAACCGAACGGGACCTTATCAAGATAGCCGCCATAGACACCGACGACGGAAACAGTGCCGAAGTTCCTGCAGCAATGGATCGCCTGTCGAAGCACATGTGGCCGGTCCGTTCCCATGAACGTTGCGACCTTCACGCGATCGACGAGGGAACCCAGGCTTGCACGGCTGTCAGCCTCCGTCCCCACCGCATCGATACAGGCATCGGCCCCCCTGCCGTGCGTGATCTCCATGATACGGTCGTAAATGTCCTCCGCTATGTAATCGAGCGTCACGGCGCCGGCGGTCTCTGCAAGTCTCAGCCGCTCCGCAATCGTGTCTATCGCGATGACCCGCTCGGCGCCGAGCAGGAATGCCGAACGGATCGCCATCTGTCCCACCGGACCGCAACCCCAGACGGCTATCGTCTGGCCAGGCTCGATGTCGCAGAACTCCGCCGCCATATAGCCGGTTGGAAAGATATCGGAGAGGAAGAGCGCCTGCTCGTCCGTCAGCTCGTCCGGGACCTTGATCGGTCCGACATCGGCGTGCGGCACCCGGAGATACTCCGCCTGTCCGCCGCTATAGCCTCCGAGGAGATGGGAGTAGCCGAACAGACCGGCGGGTGAATTGCCCCAGAGCTTCGCTGCCTTCTCCCGGTCGGGGTTGGTCCGCTCGCACGCCGAATAGAAGCCCTTCCGGCAGAAAAAGCACTCCCCGCAGGAAATGGTAAACGGTACGACCACCCGGTCGCCAACCTTCAGATTGGAGGCGCCGCTGCCGACTTCCACGACCTCTCCCATGGTTTCATGGCCCAGAACGTCGCCATTCTCCATGGATGGGATGAGGCCGTGGAAAATATGAACGTCCGATCCGCAAATCGCACAGGCCGTGACCTTGATGATGACGTCTCGTTCATCCTTGATTTCAGGATCGGGCACGCTCTCGCAACGGATATCGCCCTTGCCGTGCCATGTCAGCGCTTTCACGTCGGAGCTCCTTGTCAATCGCTGGAAGAAAAAGAAAAGGACGGCGCTCTGCTCGTCCTTCACATTCCTCCAAACACGGAGCTGGGGCAGGTGTTCCCAGGATCGGAGGTGATCGAAGCCGGATGCCCGCACGAAGCGGGCTCCGGGTTCGCTCCAAGGCGATCACACGACGAGCACGAAATCTCCTGCAGTCAGTCCCGGCTGTGTAGAGAGGACTGCAAACTGCACGGCCGTATGCCCCGAAAGGTTGCCGTCAGCATCATAGTAGAGCGCGCCCGTCGTCGTATCGTAAACGACTCTTTGGTTCACGCCTTGCGCCTCCGTTGCGCCGGCCGCCGCGTAGAACTGGTTGCTTGCCAGCGAACCGCCGCTCAGGCTGGTGAAAACGCTCTTCGACAGAAAGAGCCGGTCTCCGGCGGTAAAATCCAGAACCATGTCGACATTGCTCGCTCCCAAAGCGAAGTCGAACTGGAAAATATCCGCCCCCGCGCCGCCGGACAGCATGTCGCTTCCGCCGCCGCCCGACAGCAGATTTGCATTGCCGTCGCCGCTCAGGCTGTCATTGCCGGTCCCGCCCCAGACGTTCTCGATATTGCGGACCGTATCCTCGGCCACCCCGCCGACCATGACAGCCGTGGAGGCGGCACCGTTGAGGGTGACGGAAACCGATGCACTCTTGTCGCGGTAGTTCGCCGTGTCGGAGGCCGCCCCACCGTCAAGAATGTCCGCTCCGCCGCCGCCGGTAAGCAAATCCTTGCCGTCATTGCCATTGAGGGTGTTGGCGGAGTCGTCGCCCGTCAGCGTATCGTTGCCCTTGCCGCCGAATACGTTTTCAATGTTTCGGATTGTGTCTTCCGCGACCCCGCCGACGAAGACGAAGCTGTCACCGGCGCCGAAGAGGGTCACATCGACAGCCGCCGCCTTCTCGCGATAATCGGCCGTATCGGACCCCGCCCCGCCATCGATGAAGTCAGCGCCGAGCGCTCCACGAAACGTGTTGCTCGCGCCATCGCCGACAAGTGTGTCGGCACCGGACCCCGCCAATATGTTTTCTACACCGCGAATGACGTCTTCCGCAACTCCGCCGACCAAGACCGTCGCGTTCGTGGTCCCGTTGAGCGTGACGGAGATCGCGTCGGCTTTCTCGAGGTAATCCGCAGTGTCGATGCCATTGCCGCCATCCAGCACGTCACTGCCCAAGCCGCCTTTCAGCGTATCGGCACCGTCATTGCCAAGCAGCACATTGGCCAGGTCGTCGCCGACAAGCGTGTCGCCGGCCGAACCGCCTGCAACGTTTTCGAAGTTGCGGATCGTATCTTCGTTAAGGCCGCCCACCTTGACAAGCGCGGCATTCGCGCCACTGAGCGTGACGACAACCGACGTCACCTTGTCCCGATAATCGGCCGTATCGACCCCCGCGCCGCCGTCCAGGCCGTCTGCCCCGGCCCCGCCGCGGATTGTGTTGCTGTTGCCGTCGCCTGTCAGCACGTCGGCGCCGGCGCCTCCGAAGATGTTCTCGATATTGCGGACCGTGTCCTCGGCCACCCCGCCGACAGTGGCTGTCGTATTAGCCACACCCGCAAGGGTCAGGACGACGGCAGCGGTCTTGTCGCCGAAGTCTATGGTGTCTGATCCGCTGCCGCCATCCACAACGTCCTGGCCGCCGCCCCCCTTTAGCAGGTCGGCGCCGCCGCCTCCGAGGAGGCTGTTTGCCAGCGCATCGCCGGTGATCACATCCGCCAGGGCGCTTCCAGTGATGCTTTCGACGTTGCGCAACGTGTCCTCGGCCGCGTTGCCTATGAACACCCTCGCGTCAATGGCGCCGTTGAGCGTTACAGCGATCGCCTTCGCCGAGGCCGAATAGTCGGCCGTGTCGGTACCCGCCCCGCCATCGAACACGTTCTGCAAGCCGTCGCCAACGAACACGTCGTTGCCCGAACCGCCGATGATGTTCTCGATGTTGCGCAGCGTATCCTCCGCGATGCCGCCGACGAGGACCGTTGCCGGGCTCGCGCCGGCCAGAGTTACGACAAGCGATGACGTCTTGTCGCTGAAGTCCGCCGTGTCGCTGCCGGCAGCGCCATCCAGCACATCGGCGCCGAGGCCGCCACGGAACATATTGGCGGCGGCATCGCCCGTGAGCTGATCGTTTCCCGCACCGCCGATGATGTTTTCGATGTTTCGGACCGAGTCCTCCGCCGTTCCGCCGACGGTCGCAACGGCATCGATCGCTCCGTTGAGGGCAAGCACGACGGATTGCGCCTTGTCGCTGAAGTCCGCGGTATCGCTGCCGGAGCCGCCGTCAAGCGCGTCGGCGCCAAGACCACCGCGAAACGTGTTGGCAGCGGCATCGCCGCTGAGCGTATCGTCTCCCGAACCCCCGACGATGTTTTCGATCTTGGCGATCGAGTCCTCGGCAAGGCCGCCGACTGTCACTGTGACGGGATTGCCGCCATTCAGCGCCACGACGATGGCAGCCTGCTTGTCGCTGTAGTCCGCCGTATCGCTGTCCTCGCCGCCGTCCAGTATGTCGGCACCGCTGCCGCCCATGAGCCAGTCGTTGCCGCGCGCACCCGAGAGCTTGTTGGCGGCGGCATCGCCGGTAAGCGTATCGCCTGCCGATCCACCTACGATGTTCTCGACGTTGCGGATCGTATCCTCCGCAACGCCGCCGACGAAGACTGTAGCTCCATTCGCACCATTGAGCTGCACGAGGACGGAGGATGTCTTTTCGCGCAGGTCGAAGGTGTCGACCCCGTTGCCGCCATCGACGGTATCGTTGCCCTCGCCACCGAACAGGGAATCGGCGCCAATGCCGCCATTGAGAATGTCGTTTCCTACCTCACCGCGAAGAATGTTGTCCCGATCATCGCCCGTTAGGATGTCGTCGCCCGAACCGCCATAGACGTTTTCGAAGTTGCTGATCATGTCCTCGGCGATGCCGTTCACGAAAACTGTCACAGGTGTCGCCCCGGCCAGCGTGACCACGACGGAGGCTGTCTTGTCGGTATAGTCGGCCGTATCATTCCCGCCGCCGCCGTCGAGCACGTCGTTTCCGCCGCCTCCCCGGAAGAGATTGTTCAGCGCGTCGCCGGTGATAAAGTCGTCGCCGGAGCCCCCGTAAACGTTCTCTACGTTGGCAAGCGTGTCCTCCGCGACGCCATTGATAAAGACGGTCGCCGCCGTCGCACCGGTCAATGTGACTACGATTGGGGCCGCCTTCTCGCGATAGTCGGCCGTGTCCACACCCGCGCCGCCATTGATGATGTCTGCGCCTCCAAGTCCCTGAAGCAGGTCGTCGCCGGCTAAACCATTGAGGCTGTCGTCCGAACCCGTGCCGATGAGAATATTGTTTCCAGAAGTGCCGTTGATGACTGCCATTGGAATCCCTCCCTGAAGGCTCCTGATGAGACGCTGGAACGCTGCGCCCACGGCTTAGAGAATTAGTGAAAGAAACGAGCACTGGTGATGATGCGCTTCTTGGGTGTTTTCGCTCACGCAATCCCACCGGGTACCGGCGCGGGATTCAAAAACTGTGCGGCTGTCCGCTTCCCGCTCGAAATGCAACAATCAATATTGTTCAATGGCGTGGGGCCGGCTCGACCTGAGCATCTGGTCTTGGCGGTTCCTTTTCACGAAATTGCATTCAGCCCTGTTTCGAAAGTCCAGCCAGAGCGAAAGCAGGCGGCGAGGTAATGCGGAGCCGGGCCCCGCGCTCATACGCGATTGGACGGCGATCCTCTTCGCCGTCTACTTCCGAATTGTTCGGATCGCTGAAGTGCATCGTGCTGTCCCGGTCGCATTTGGTTGCGCAAGATATCCCTGTGGGATATTGCCACCGCAAACAACCGGCGGGAATATACCGAACCATATAGTGATAAAGACTATCTCGGACGTCGGAGGATACTCGGAACTCAGCAGAAATTGTCTGCCCACTATTTTCCGGGAAACTAGGATCTCTGGTCTTGACTATATATTGATCCGGACGAATTTCCCTCACTATTCGCGCGGACGGCGCGCTGACCCCATTGCGAACTCAGGCTTTCAGAGTGTTGGTGTACTGAACGTGAAGGGCGGCAAGCGTCGCGCGATTGCTGATGTCCAGCTTGCGAAAGATATTGTGCAGGTGGATGCCGATCGTTCCCTCGGATGTTCCGAGCCTGGATGCGATCATACGGTTGGACAGGCCGCCGCAGATCAGCGCTGCGATCTCACGTTCGCGTGGCGTCAGCAGACTGAACCTTTCCAGGGTCACATCTTCGCTGACCTGGGACGCCTTCTCCATCAGATCGGCGGGAAGCCACTTTCCGCCCATGGCAACCTGCCGCATGCAGTCCAGCAGCGCTTCCGGCGCATATTCCTTCAGAAGAAGACCGGAGAGGCCCATCTTCAGCGCTTCCGCGACCTGAGGTCCGCTGATGGTGGCGGTCAGGAAAATCACTCTCGTAAAACGGTGGGTACCGCGAAGCGCCCTGAGGATCTCCAATCCGCCCATGCCCGGCATGGCCACGTCAAGGACGGCAATATCGGGCTGGAGGCGGGATATGAGTGAGATGGCTTCGACCCCGCTCGCGGTCGCGCCCACGATGGTGAAGTCCGGCGCCGCGGCAATGATGTCTTGCAAGCCCCTGAGGAGCAACGGATGATCGTCGACGAGCAGCACCGTATGCATCATCTGAGCCCCGGCTTTAGCGGCAGCGTGATCGTCAGACCGATCCCCGGCGAACTCCGGCAAATTGCCAGACTGCCGCCGAGTTCCGCAATACGTTGCGACAGCGAGAAGGGCTTCTTGGACGTGAGTCCATCCGCTATTCCTGTGCCGTTATCGGAAATATCCAGTTCCAGAAGGCCTGCGCTCCCGATAAAGCCGATCCGCACCACTGTGGCTCGTCCATGGCGCACTGCATTGGCGACAGCCTCGGAAATCAGCTGCATTATCTCGAAAAGCATCCATCGCGGGACCATCATTCCAGGCGATCCGATCGAAACGTCGATGCTGCAACTCCACTGCATTCGCAGAAGGTCGAGAAATTCCGGCAGGTCCTGATCGAGCCTCGCGAGATTGCCCTCCTCTCCGGGCCGGTTCTCATCGACGAATTTGCGCACGCATTGCTGTTGCTCGAGAATGAGCGAACCCACCTCCATCAGCTTCTGCCTTGCGCCATCGGGGAAAGCTTCACCGATGAGCTTCAGTTTGAGGCGCGCGGCCGTGAGATTCTGAAGCACGCTGTCATGCAGGTCGCGAGCGAGTCGCATTCGCCCTTCGGCACGGGCAGCCTGGATGAGAGCGACACGCTCGAGCTCCGTCCCGACGCGCGTTGCGATGATCTGAGTCAGGTCTTTCATGTCGTCGGTTGAATTTGCGTAGCTTATAACGAAAACGCGGCCCCGGTAACGGAGGCTCGAAAAGGCCGCGGAAACCACCTTGCAATTTGGCCGGCCGGCATTCGCGTGGATCTGGGGCAGATCGGCGAAAAGGCCGTTCAGGGCCTCACCGCTCCTCGAATGGCGTTCGTCGCAGCCATCGGGATCATGGCGCCGCCAGAATTCAGGATCCCTCAGGTCAGCCAATTGGAGCCGACCACTCGTCCAGAATGCGGCGCATCCGGACTCGAACTCCTGTTCGCGCCAGATGACGAGCAGATGCGCATCTCCCAGAACGCCGGAAGCATGCTGCAGGACGATGCTCAACCAGGACAGGCGGTCCTCGCCGATCGCGCCAGACGGCCATTGCGCGAGCTGCGCAAGGCGCTGCCGGCTTCGTTCCCGATACGCCCCGAAATAGCCGAGCGTCGCCGCGATAAGCACAAAATAGATCGAACGCATGATGAATATGTTGAGCTCGGCGTCCCCATCCAGGAGATCGGGAAGCCCCACCACGAGCTGAACGATCAGCGCGATCAGCGCCCCCAGCGAGGCACCCTTGAGCCCCCAGCGCATCGTCATGGCAAGGATCACGAAAGGCAGAATAGAGAAGAACGGGCTCGCCAGTTCGTTCGTCAGAAAGGTCAGCCAACCGACGACGGCGGCGTCGACGCCGTGGATCAGCAGGTGCACGGGGCTGACGAACGAAAACCGCAGTGGAAAAAACACCAGGGCAACCGCGAGGAGAAGGTAGAGGCCGAGAACAAGACGAGACTCGTAAAGCATCGAGTTCGGACGGGTGGGATCGAGATAGATCGCCAGTATCGCAAAGACTGCGGTGATCACGCGACCCAGGCAAATCAGGCGTTCCGGGTCGGTACGCAACAACCATTCACGCGCCGCCCCGGCAAATTCCTTGGCGGGACGATACGCACGCAAAGTCGCGTCATTCCGGGTGATCGCCATGCGTACTTCGCCTTCACGCAATCGCGTAAATAAAATATGTATTAGTATGCGGCGATCTTCACTGCGAACGGGTCGAAAGTCAACGACGCGAAAGAATCTCCGTCGCTTGCGGGTTTCCCCTTTTCATCCCGGACCTAGGTGCGCCTGAAGAGACGCGCGACGCCGGAGTGGCCTCGGCGGGCGGCGGCGCCCTGCCTGCCGAGAACCAGCGCGGCGACTGCAAGGCCCACAACGCAAACCGCCGCGGTCGCAGCGATCGGAACCCGGTGGCGCGAGCGGAGGCCTCCGTCGATCCCCCCGGCTACTGCGGGCGGCCTGAAGAGATTGCCGTGGCTGGTGGCCGCACGCGGCGCCCGGCTCAAATAGCGGGCGGTCATGCGCGCCATGAGCCGCGTCGTGGTTTCAGGGGCAACGAAATGTGCAAAGCGCGTCAGGTCGGCGACAAGACCCACGGTCAGTTTATTACGCGGGCGTTCTGCCAGACGAAGGATGGCGCGAGCGGCACGACGTGCATTGTAGACGGGAGGAGGAACGCTGAGCCTGCGGCCGGTATAGTTGGCGCCGTGCACGACCCCGGGCGTATCCAGGAAAGTCGGATATACGTCGCAGATGTGAATATCGCGCTCCTCGGCGAGCTCGGCACGCAGCGCTTCGGAAAAGCCTCGAAGGCCGAATTTGCTGGCGCTGTAGGCCGCAGCGAAGGGCGCAGAGGCGAAGCCGCCGAGTGAGATCATGTTGATGAAGGTGCCATGGCCCTGCTTCCGAAAAATCGGTATCGCGGCATGCGCGTCGTTGAAATGACCGATCAGGTTCGTGCGGATGACCTGTTCATGCGCTTCGATCGGCGTTTCGTCGAAGCGGCCGACTGCGCCGACGCCGACATTGCTGAACCAGACGTCGATCCTGCCGAAGCTCATCGCCTTCTTGGCGAGGCCCTTGACCGCCTCGGCATTGGTCACATCCGTCGGGGCGACGAGAACCTCCGCTCCAAGCTTTCGGCAGGTTCGGGCCACCTCGTGCAGTGCTGCCGCGTCGCGCGCCGCCAGCACGAGCTTTGATCCGCGTCGTGCGAAGGCTTCGGCGGTGGCCTGCCCCACACCCGACGAGGCCCCGGTGATGACGACCACCGCACCTTCAAGATTCAACATTTCGCTCCTCCATTCGCGGATCGCAGGCGCCGCAACCGCACCCGATCGGGTCGACCCGATCTGAAACATCATGATCTAGCGCTTCGTCTTACCCGCATCCGACAGCTTGCCACGATGCGGATCCTTCAGGTTTTCGCCGACGGCGTCGCGGTCGCGTTCCGGGTCGTCCTTGGCGGGGAGATAGCCTCTCGGGCGTGTCTCCTTCGGTCCTTCCCAGCGGGGCGACTGCTCGGTCGTGCCGGGTGCCCCTTCCTTTGGCGTTTTCATCGTTTTCTCCATTCTACAAGTCGAACCCGCATACACGGACCGCACTCATTCCTGGTCCTTCATGTCGGGCAGGGGATTGCGTTGATCGGCATCCTCGAGATCCGATTTGACGATGTACTCGTCCCTCTTCAGGCGCGCCGCCTCCCGCGCGGCCTTGGCATTCGTGATGTCGTCCGGTTCAAGAGGGGGCTTTCCGGTCTCCGGATGCAGGTCGCTATCGTTTTCGACAGGCCGTTCATCGGGCTTGACATCCAAAGGGTCCGGCATCTGGCGCTTGGTCTTCTCCATCATGCTCTCCTGCTGCACAATTCCTCGGGTCAGTGGGGGCAACGTGAAGCCTTGGGCGAAGTTCCATGCGCGCTCTTCCGAAGCGCTCGAGCCCGGAACAAAGGGTCGTCTGCCTGAGTTAGGGCCGCGTGTTGCGGGGAAAGCCCCGGCGACGCCGATGCCATTCCAGAAAGAGCTTTGCCTAGACGCAGCCTGCCAAGGAGTTCGTGACCATGGAAAGATTTCCGCAGCCTCCCTTCCCCCGCCAAAAGCAGGAAATGCCTGGCACCACCGACCAGATGCAGCCGCTTCCCGACCACGGTGAGAACTCTTACCAGGGCTCCGGACGCTTGAGAGACAAGAGAGCCATCATCACCGGCGGGGACAGCGGTATCGGCAGAGCCGTGGCGCTCGCCTTCGCCCGGGAGGGAGCGGATGTCCTTATCAGCTATCTGAGCGAGCATGAAGACGCCATGGCCACCAAGGCCCTGGTGGAGGAAGCGGGCCGCAAGGCAGTCCTCGCCGCGGGCGACATCCAATCTTCCGACCATTGCCGGCGGATCGTCGAAACGGCGGTCCGGGAACTCGGCGGTGTCGATATTCTCGTCAACAACGCGGCCCACCAGGCCTCTTTCAAGAACATCGAGGATATAAGCGACGAGGAATGGGAGCTGACATTCCGGGTGAACATGCACGCGATGTTCTACCTGACCAAGGCAGCCGTGCCGCACATGAAGAAGGGCAGCGTCATCATCAATACAGCTTCCATCAATGCCGACGTCCCGAACCCGATCCTGCTTGCCTATGCCACGACGAAAGGCGCGATCCACAATTTCAGTGCCGGTCTCGCGCAGATGCTGGCCGAGCGCGGGATAAGAGTGAATGTCGTAGCGCCCGGTCCGATCTGGACCCCGCTGATCCCCTCCACCATGCCCGAGGATAGCGTCGCCAACTTCGGCAAGCAGGTGCCGATGAAACGTCCGGGGCAGCCGGTAGAACTCGCCTCGGCCTACGTAATGCTCGCGGATCCGATGTCGAGTTACGTATCCGGCGCGACCATCGCGGTGACCGGCGGAAAGCCTTTCCTGTGAGCGAGCTGAAGCTGCGAGCGTTTCTGCTGAAACGCCCTACAGCGCCGTGGGTCTTATTAGACGCAGACGGTCGCTGTAGCGCTTCGATCTGCTGTCCAAATCAATATGAAATGAAAATTTCATATTGATTTTCATCGGAATTCGTATTCCATTTCCTCCCGACTCAAAGATCTGGCCAAGGGAGGTTATTTCCGTGAAACGTCTAATGTCCGCTGCCGTCCTGGCGCTCATTGCCGGCACGGCCCACGCCGAAAACATCGGCATCTCAATTGCCCGTTCCGACAGCGCGTTCCTCACCATTCTGCGTAATGGCATGCAGGATCAGGCTGGCAAGCTCGATGGCGTCACCGTCCAGGTGGAGGACGCGCAGAACGACACCAGCCGGCAGCTCGACCAGGTGCAGAACTTTGTCTCCTCCGGCGTCGATGCGATCATCGTCGTTGCCGTCGACGGCGATGGCACGCCGGCGCTGACGAAAATAGCGACCGATGCGGGCATTCCGATCGTCTATGCGAATCATCCGCCGGCCGATGTCGACAAGCTCCCCGAGACGGCGGCCTTCGTCGGCTCCAACGAGATCGATTCCGGCACGCTCGAGACGAAGGAAGTCTGCCGGTTGCTCGGCGGCAAGGGTGCGGCCTACGTCCTCATGGGACCGCTCAACAACCACTCCTCTCTGATCCGCACGAAAGACATCCATGACGTCATCGCCACCGACGAATGCAAGGGCATGAGCGTCATCGAGGAGCAGAGCGCCAATTGGGACCGGCTCGAGGCCGCCAACATCATGACGAACTGGCTCTCCGCCGGACGAGAGTTCGACGCGGTGATCGCCAATAATGACGAGATGGCGATCGGCGCGATCCAGGCCATGAAGGCGGCCGGGATCGACATGTCGAAGGTCGTGGTGGGCGGCATCGACGCGACGCCGGACGGATTGGCCGCCATGGCTGCCGGCGACCTGGACGTGACCGTCTTTCAGAACGCGATCGCTCAGGGAGCGGCCGCAATGGACGCCGCAGTCGCGCTCTCGCGCGACCAGGAGACCGAGCGGCAGATCTGGGTTCCCTTCGAACTGGTGACGCCGGAGAACATGAAGGACTACGCGACGGCAAATCAGTAAGGCGGCAACGGCGGGAGACCCCCTCGTCCCCCCTGCCGGGACGTTCTCTCCGCAAGCGGACGGAGGGGACTCGCGGCAGCATTCCGCACGTCTTCACCGCCGCATGGAAGTCATGTCGCCGCGTGCCACTTGTCCCTTCTCCCCGTCAGAAACGGGGAGAAGGTCCCGGCGGGAGATGAGGCGCCCGTGCCCTGCACCCGCCGAATGAACTCCGCCCGCACCAACGGCAAAACTGTCCTCCATTCGTGAATTTCATTCACAGGCATTGCGACTGGCGAGGTGCTTATCGCAGTCGCCCGAATGCCGCATATTTCACCGCGAAACGTCAACCATCGCCAACATCTTCGAGCCCGCTTCGCCTTGGCGATTGGCGGCTGGAAAGGATTTGTCATGCCTCTGGCAATCTTCGCATTGACGATCGCGGCCTATGCGATCGGCACCACCGAATTCGTGATCGTCGGTCTCTTGCCGACGGTCGCAACCGACCTCGCGATCAGCCTGCCGCTTGCCGGCCTCATCGTCAGCGTCTACGCCCTCGGCGTCACGTTCGGGGCGCCGGTGCTCACGGCTTTGTCAAGGCGGATCGAACGCAAGCCCCTGCTTCTCGGCCTGATGGCGCTCTTCATCGGCGGCAACACGGTGGCCGCACTATCCCCGAACTACGAAATGCTGCTCGTCGCCCGCGTACTTTCCGCCTTCGCTCACGGCGTCTTCTTCTCGGTCGGCGCGACGATAGCCGCCGACCTCGTGCCGGAAGACCGCCGCGCTTCGGCTATCGCCATGATGTTCATGGGCCTCACGGTCGCGATCGTCACGGGCGTGCCGATCGGGACCTATATCGGCCAGGCTTTCGGCTGGCGGGCCACCTTCTGGGGCGTTGCTGCACTCGGCGTCGTAGCCTTTGCCGGAATTGCCACCCTGCTGCCGGGCTCGCTCACCAAAGCCGCTCCGGCGAGCCTTCTCGACCAGGTGCGAGTGCTCGGCTCCGGCAGGCTGCTGTTGGTCTTCGCCATGACCGCACTCGGCTATGGGGGCACCTTCGTCGCCTTCACCTTTCTGGCGCCGATCCTGCAGGAGGTCACCGGCTTTTCCGAAAACAGCGTCAGCCTGATCCTGGTGCTCTACGGCGTCGCGATCGCCGGCGGCAACATCGCCGGCGGGCGGATCGCCAACACCAACCCCGTCAAGGCGCTCATCGGCCTTTTCCTTCTCCAGGCGCTCGTATTGGTTATCTTCAGCTTCACTGCCGCCTCGCCGGCACTCACTCTGGTGACACTTACCGCTCTCGGCTTCCTGTCCTTCGCCAATGTGCCGGGCCTGCAGCTCTACGTGGTGCAGCTTGCCAAGGAGCATCGCCCCGGTGCCGTCGACGTCGCCTCCGCGCTCAACATCGCGGCCTTCAATCTCGGCATCGCGCTTGGCGCCTGGCTCGGCGGCCGGGTGGTCGGCTCTCCGCTCGGACTTGCCTCCACCCCCTGGGTCGGCGCAATCCTCGTCTCAGGCGCGCTCCTGCTCACGCTTTGGAGCGGCCTTCTCGACCGGCGCGGCGAGTGCGGCGAGCCTTTGGCTGCAGCAAACTGAGGCGTGCTGAAGACGGCGCTGCCGCGAGATGCGGCAGCGCACAATTCTTCATTGCGCCGCGCCCAGCCAATGCTTATAAAGCGGGAACTCACCCCGGACCCGGTGAAACCCCGGGTGGCTCTTCTGGCCGCCGATCCGCCAGACAACGCAACAGCATCAAACCGTAGCGAGCCGGATAGTCCGCCGGCCGGGTGTGCTACTATTGCGAAGAAAATCAATGAAGCTGACATTTACGAGTTATAAACGCGAATGGTTCTCCAACATCCGCGGTGACGTCCTTTCAGGCATCGTCGTGGCGCTTGCGCTGATCCCGGAGGCCATCGGCTTTTCTGTCATTGCCGGCGTCGATCCGAAGGTCGGCCTGTTCGCCTCCTTCGCCATTGCATGCGTTTCCGCCTTCACCGGCGGCCGTCCGGGCATGATTTCAGCGGCGACCGCCGCCACCGCCGTGCTGATGGTGACGCTCGTCAAGGAATACGGCCTCGAATACCTGTTTGCCGCCACCCTGCTGATGGGGCTCATCCAGATAGCCGCGGGCTTTCTGAAGCTCGGGCGGGTCATGCGCTTCGTGTCGCGTTCTGTCATCACCGGATTCGTCAATGCGCTTGCGATCATGATTTTCATGGCGCAGCTTCCCGAACTCATCGGCGTGCCGCACGTAACCTATGCGATGATCGGGGCGGGGCTCGCGATCATCTATCTCTTCCCCTATGTCACCAAGGCGGTTCCGTCGCCGCTCGTCGCAATCGCCGCCCTGACAGCGATCGCCGTCTGGACCGGCATGGACATCCGCACCGTAGGCGACCTCGGCGAATTGCCGTCAAGCCTGCCGATCTTCGCCCTTCCGCAGGTGCCGCTCACCTTCGAGACGCTGCAGATCGTCTTCCCCTACTCGGTGGGACTTGCCGCGGTCGGACTGCTCGAGTCCCTTTTGACTGCGCAAATCGTCGACGACATGACGGATACGACGAGCAACAAGAGCCAGGAATGCATCGGCCAGGGCGCAAGCAACATCGCATCCGGCCTCATCGGCGGAATGGGCGGCTGTGCGATGATCGGCCAGTCGGTCATCAACGTGACCTCCGGGGGACGCGGGCGGCTATCAACCTTCGTGGCCGGTGCCCTCCTTCTCTTTCTCATCCTCGTCCTCGACGACATCGTGCGCATCATTCCGATGGCGGCACTGGTGGCGGTGATGATCATGGTCTCAATCGGCACCTTCTCCTGGCGTTCGATCCTGGACCTTCGCCGCAATCCCCTGCCCTCCTCCGTCGTAATGCTGGCAACGGTCGTTACCACCGTCGGAACCCATGATCTCGCAAAAGGCGTTCTGGTCGGCGTGCTCTTGTCCGGGATATTCTTCGCCGGCAAGGTCGCGCGCCTCTTCCATGTCCGCTCGATACTTGACCAAAGCGGCCGGGAGCGCACCTATTACGTCGACGGCCAGATCTTTTTTGCCTCGACGGAGGGTTTCGTCGGCGCCTTCGATTTCGCCGAACCGCTGGACAAGGTCGTCATCGACGTGAGCGGGGCGCATCTATGGGACATCACCGCAGTCGGCGCGCTCGACAAGGTGGTGCTGAAATATCGTCGCCACGGCGTGGCGGTGGAGGTGATCGGCCTCAACGAGGCAAGCGCCCATATGCTCGACCGCTTCGCCGTGCACGACAAGAGCGAAGAGGCGGGCGCGGCCCTCACTCCAGCCCATTGAATTTCGCCGTCCCCGGGTTGAATCGGATCATCCCGGGGTTATAAGTTCTCATCCCTTCCGCCTGTTCGGATCGCGTATATCCTCACGATCCCCTCTCTCTTCCTACCCTGCAGTCGAGAGCCCTCATGCCGTTTTCGACCTTCCTTGTCCGAAATTGCCGATGGCTCGCAGGCGGGTTTCTGCTTTGCTTCTTCTCTTCCTTCGGTCAGACCTTCTTCATATCGCTCTCTGCGGGTGACATCCGCCGAGAGTATGGCCTCAGCCACGGCAGCTTCGGTACTCTCTACATGGCGGCCACGCTTTTGAGCGCCCTGACCCTTCCCCAGTTGGGACGGATCGTGGACCACATCCGGGCCTGTCATGTCCTTCTGCTGACGCTGCCGCTGCTGGCCTTCGCAACGCTCTCGATGGCCTATGCCTCGACCTGGCTCTGGCTCTTTGCAACGATCTATCTGCTGCGGCTGTTCGGTCAGGGCATGATGACGCACAACGCCATGACAGCGATGGGCCGATGGTTTTCCGCACAGCGCGGAAGGGCGGTTTCAATCGCGAGCCTCGGCAACCAGGCGGGCGAGGCGTTGTTCCCCCTCGTCTTCGTTGCACTCGCGCCACTTATAGGCTGGCGGCAGACCTGGCTTTTTTCGGCTGCCGCCATTCTCCTCGTCGGTCTCCCGGCGATCTATGTGCTCATACGGACCGAGCGAATGCCAAGTGCCAGCGACGGGCCCGAGCGCCGGTTCGCGGCGCGGCATTGGACACGCTCGGAGGTCCTGCGCGATCCGGTTTTCTGGTTCGCGCTCTCCGGCGTGCTTGCGCCGGGTTTCATCGCCACGACCATCTTTTTCCACCAGGTCTACCTGGTCGAGCTTCGCCACTGGTCGCTCGAGGTGTTCGCCGGAGCTTTTGTCGTGTCGTCTACCCTGACGGTGGTGTTTTCGTTGGTCACGGGTTACCTGATCGACAGATATTCGGCCGTCGACATCCTGCCTTTCTATCTCGTGCCGCTCGCCGCCGCTTGCTTCACCCTCGCATTCATCGATTCTCAATGGAGCGCCTTCGCCTTCATGGCGCTGCTAGGGGCGTCGCTCGGCTCGTCCACCACCCTGTTCGGAGCACTCTGGCCGGAGATTTACGGCGTGCGGCATCTCGGCAGCATACGTGCCGTGATCGTCGCGCTGATGGTGTTCGCGACGGCGATGGGGCCCGGCATCACGGGCTTTCTAATAGACGCCGGCGTCCCCTATTCGTGGCAAATCGCAGGCATGGGCATCTACTGCCTGTTCGGCATATTCGTGATGAATGCGGTCCGGAGCGAAGTCCAGTCGCGCAACACGGTGCTGCCGGCAGAAGAGTAGGAACCGCACCCTTATTCGTCGATCCGGAAGCCCACCTTCATCACCACCTGATAATGCGCGACCTTCCCGTTTACGATCTGACCGCGAATCTCGTCCACTTCGAACCAGTCGAGATTCCGCGTGGTTTTCGAAGCACGCGAAATCGCGCCATCGATGGCTTCGGTTATCGAGTTCGGTGAGCTACCGATCAGCTCGATCTTCTTATAGACGTGCTCGCCCACGGTTTCCTCCTGAGGGGTTCTGGTTGCATCCGGGCCCCGCTGCAGGGGCGCGGGCCCGGGACGACAGCGCAATCGCCGCCAGCGTCAATCATGCCTGCGTTGAGCGCGAACCGCCAGAGATCGAACAAAACCGGCATCCATCGCGCCTGGGCCCGCTGCCATCGGATGGAAAGTGCTATATTCTGCGTACTGGCCTACGTCCAACGCGGCGTTCCTGCGAAACCCGCGCACGGCAAGGAAGGAGGCTTTTATGCTGCCTACCCGACGCTCCCTTCTGACCGCATTTCTCGCCGTGCCCGCGCTGCCCGTTTGCAATCGAGCCGCGGCTCAGCAACCGACACTACCGCTCACGCCCGCTTGCCGCGACGATGACGACCTGACGCCCGCACTTACGGCGGGTCCGTTCTACAAGCCCGATGCGCCGCTCAGGCACGACCTTTCCGGCGACGCCCCGGACGGCGAACGCATCACCATCGCCGGCTACGTTCTCGACGGAAATTGCCGTCCGATCGCCCGCAGCCTCGTCGAAATCTGGCATGCGGACGAGACCGGCGCCTACGATACGCGCGGCTACAGGCTACGTGGACACCAGGTGACCGATGAACGGGGACGCTGGTGGTTCAGCACCATCATTCCGGCACTCTACCCCGGACGAACCCGCCATTATCACTTCCGCGTGCGCCGTCCCGGCGCCCCCGTCCTGACGACGCAGCTCTTCTTTCCCAACGAGCCCCAGAACGACGGCGACCGCCTTTATTCTCCTTCGCTGCTGCTCGACCTGCGCGACACGGAGGACGGCAAATTCGGCCGCTTCGACTTCGTGGTTTGACGCCAATGTCGCGACCGGCGGGAAGACCTCAGACAGCTTAGCTTTTCGCACTCGAGTTCGGGTTGCGCTTGTCTCCGTCACTGACGCCCCCTTTCGAGGCTTTGGAGCCGCCGCCCCACTCCTGCGCCTTGCGGGCCTCGTCGCCGCCCACGTGACCCGGCTGTTTTTTCTTGGCGGTGCCGCTTTCTCCCTTGTTCTTCGCTCTGTCCGTTTTCTCGTCCATATCGGCCTCCATCCGCTCTGCTCGATCGGTCGGCACATCCACTGTACCGGCAGGGTCTGACACTGGGGCCGAACAAGCGGGGAAGCGATCGGTTCCTCGGCGAAGGACGCGGTTCGATCGACGCTGCGTCTGGAACATTCGACGGGGGCGCGGGTTTGCCTTCCCGTCACCTGAAAGTACCCAGACAGGAGAAAGGTCTGATGTCCGATACCGATAGCGAATATGGAGCGCCGGGCGTCGGCCCCTCGGCCGAAGGCGCCGCGCGGACCAGCACGATAACCGCCTTGTTCGACAACCGCTCGCAAGCCGAGGCCACCGTCGAGCGCCTCCGCGAAGCGGAACTCGGTGCTGCCACTGTTCAACTGGTCCTCGGCAGCGGCGAGGGCTCTGCGCCCGCCGCACCGGACGGCATCTGGACCGCGCTGGAGAACTTCTTCTTTCCCAGCGAGGATCGCGAGATCTACGCCGAAGGCCTGCGCCGGGGTGGTTATCTCGTCACGGTTTCCGGGATCGACGATGCCGGCTACATGACTGCGCGCGACATCCTCGACGACGAGGGAACGATCGACCTGGACGAGCGCGTCGACCTCTGGCGGCGCGACGGCTGGAGCGGCTGGCAGCGCAGTACTTCGCCGGGGATGGATACAAGGGCTCCGACGGAAGAAACCTTTGGCGCCGCCGCCGGTGATCACGCCAGCCCCAGCATCACGCGAGACCATGCCCGAAGTTCCGCGACCGTCCGGGCATACCGGAGCGAAGCGGGTGCAAAGCCGGTGGAGAGTTCCGGTGATGCTTCATCCTTCACCAACCGTGACGAAGGACAGCCTTTCGGCGAGCCATCCTACGGTGCACCGGCGACGGAGCGAGCCGGGGGCGACAGGCTTGGAAAGGATCGCGTGGGTTGGGATGGAGACCGGCCACATGGCAGCAATGGACTTTCGCCATCAGGCAGAAACTCAGAGTAAAGTCATGCCTGGCGCAAACCTCATTACAGGTAGCTGCCTTTGCGGCAAGCGGCGCTATGCCTTCAAGGGGCCGCCTTCGCACGTCGGATACTGCCACTGCTCCATGTGCAGGCGCGCGACGGGCGGGCCGTTCACCGTCCTCGTGCGAACGGAGGGGTCATCAGTGCATTGGAACACTCCACCCGCCCTCTACCGCTCGTCCCCGATCGCGGTCAGAGGGTTTTGCCCCGATTGCGGTAGTCCGCTGTTTCTTCAATACGACGACGACCCCAGGCTGCGGTTCACGGCCGGGACACTCGACTGGCCGGAAGGCCTGGCTCCAACAGATCATTACGGCGTTGAGAGCCGGCTTCCCTGGGATGACAGCGGTCCCAGCCTTCCGGCGGAAGAAACCAAGGAACGATTCTGACCCTGCCCTGCCGGAGGCACACCGTCCCCGGCAGGAAGGCCGTGATCTTACCAGGGCCGCCAGCTATTCGACCAGTAACGGCTCTTCAGATCGCTCAGCCGGTCCTCGATATCGGCGATCAGATCTTCAATCCGCGACGAACTCCGCGAATGCCAGTAAGGACGGCTCGTGCCTGCAGCGAGCAGCCCGAGCAGGCCGATCACTGCGAGTGCCGTCCAGGCGGGGTGCTCCCTTGCCATTTCGCCCGCTCTTCGGCCCGTATTGGCGATCGCCCTACCGGAAGAAATGCCCAGCTCCGAGAGCCTTTCGCTCAGCGCATTCACCTGCTCGCGCAGCGACCTGACCTCCTCTTCGATGCTCGCTTGATTCGGAACGCCGACCGATCCGTTCTTCGTATCGACGACCCCCCGCGGTATTGTGGAACCGAGTCGCTTCTCCTGTGCCATATGTTCATCCTCCGTGTCTGGGTCCTAACTCGTCAGGGATAGCTACCCGGAAACGGCGGGCGGGGGCCGGGAGTTCCTTTTCAGGTGGAAATTGGATTTGGCGCAAGGCAGAGAGCAATCGTCTGGCGCTGATTCAAAGCCGGTTAGGGTTGCAGTGGATTGAAGATCATCGCGAACTTCGTTCCTCCAGCGGAAGCGCGATCATCGGTTCATGTTGTCGCTAAGCCCGCAACGCCAATGCCATTTGGCTGCGAGCACAAGCGGCGTGACCGCGGCCGGGAGGCTCCGGCGGCGATCGAGAGGGCTGGCTCCGGTAACCGCTGAGCAACGGTTATGTTCATTCAGTAGAGGTCGCCGCCCGGTTTCGAGCGGCCCAGGATCACAGCGATGAAAGGGCCGCTCCCAAGCTCTTTACCTTGTGGAGCGCCCCTGTTCTGCTTGACTATTTCGCAGGGTTTGGGCCGATCCGCTTGCCGTGAGCGACGCGTTCCGCGGCCTTGTGGACCATGGTATACGCATAATCTATGCCCATGCCGTAGGCGCCGGAATGTTCCTTCACGAGCGTCGTGACGGCGTCATAGGTCTCCTTCCGTGCCCAGTCACGCTGCCACTCGAGCAGAACCTGCTGCCAGGTGACCGGAATGACGCCGGCCTGAGCCATGCGATCCATGGCATATTTGTGCGCATCGGCCGACGTGCCGCCGGACGCGTCGGCAACCATGTAGATCTCGTAATCGGGGACATCGTGGAGAGCTGAAAGCGCGAAGGTCGTATTGCAGACCTCCGTCCACAGACCGGAGACGACGATCTTCTTGCGGCCGTTTGCGGCATTCTTTGCCAAAGCATCACGGACGTTCTGGTCGTCCCAGGAGTTCATCGACGTTCGTTCCAGAATGTCGTTTTCGGGAAATACGGCGAGCAGTTCCGGGAAGGTGTTGCCGGAGAAGGATTCCGTCTCGACGGTCGTGATGGTCGTCGGGACGTTGAAGATCTTGGCGGCCTTGGCAAGGCCGACGACATTGTTCTTCAGCACCTGCCGATCGATCGACTGGACGCCAAATGCCATCTGCGGCTGCTGGTCGATGAAGATGAGCTGGCTGTTTTCGGGGGTCAGGACTTCGAGCTTAGACACTTTGATTTCTCCGTTTGAAGTTTGGTTGCCGTTGCCGGCATTTAATTGCAAGCCTTCGCCGGTCGGCTGCCTGAGGCAGGCAGCCGTCTTTGTAGGGCCATGGACGAGTGGGTCGGAAGGCGAGGATCAGATGCGCCGGCTTATGCTGCCAGTGGCTCCAGGCCGGCCTCGATCTTTTCGCGGAAGGGCTCATAGCGGGTCGGCAGCTTGAGTGCTTCCCCGAGATGAGCGGTATCCTCATCCCGGTCGAACCCGGGCTCGTTTGTGGCGATTTCGAACAGGATCCCGCCGGGAGTCCGGAAGTAGATCGCCCAGAAATAGTCGCGATCGATGACTGGCGTCACCTGATAACCGGTATCCATCAGGGCTTTGCGAACCTCCAACTGCTTTTCGCGATTTTCGACCGCGAAGGCGATGTGGTGAACGGAGCCCGCGCCCTGACGCGCGAACGGTGTCTGGGGGAGCGCCACTAGGTCGATCGTGGCCGCGCCGTTGCCACCTGGAGTAGTGAACCGGGTGACGTCCCCCTCGACCTCGGTGCGTTCATAACCCATGAAGCGAAGGAGTTCTTCCGTGGCCGCAGTGTCATGCAGATTGAATCTTGCGCCCGAGAAGCCGCGAATGGCCTCTTCCTCGGAGATCCCGTCCACAAGCCAGGGAGCACGTGCATCGTCGACCGTTTCGATCAAGGCCAGCCTATCGCCATCGGGACCGGCGAAGCGGAGGCGCTCGACACCGAAGGTCGCGTCGGCCTGAATGCCGCCCACGCCGTAAGCAATAAGGCGGTCCTTCCAGAAAGCGAGCGATCCCTTAGGAACGGAGAACTGCGTTTCACCGACCTCACCGACGCCCGGGCGACCGGTCATCATGTGGGAGAACGGGAAGTAGGTCATGACCGTGCCGGGCGTGCCCTTCTCGTCACCGTAGTAAAGATGGTAGACGCTGGGATCGTCGAAGTTGACGGTCTTCTTCACACGCCGGAAGCCGAGGACGTCGGTGAAGAACCTGTTGTTCTCCTGTGCATCCGACGCCATCGAGGTTACGTGATGCAGTCCCTTGATATCCTTGATCATCGTTGCGCCCTCTTGTTCGAGTTGTTCGTCTCTGTTGAGTGAAGGTGTAGCCGGGTTGATTGGCGCAAGGAATTGTAATAATAATTGCCAGTGAATTGCGTTTTTTGAAATAGTTGGAATGAACGACTACAAAGCTTTGAAAATCTTTCTCCTCGCTGCCGAAAAGCGGAATTTCGCGCAGGTCGCGCGCGAGTTGGACATGACGCCAGCCGGTGTCACACGCGCGATAGCCGCCCTGGAATATGACCTTGGCATCCAACTCTTCGTGCGAACGACCAGGCAAGTTTCGCTGACGACAGACGGTGCCATCTTTGCCGCTCAGGTCCAGCCAGCCGTTGCTGTCCTCGATAATGCGCGACGCGACGTCAGGAATGCGAACAAGGCCGATCAGGGGCGACTGAGGATTAGCGCCCCAACATGGCTCGGCAAGACCATTCTGCCGCCCATCCTTTCAGGCTTTCGCGAACTTTATCCGAAGATGAGTTTCGAGATCTCGTTGTCGGATGGGCTGGTCGACATCGTCGACGGTGACTACGATCTGGCAATCCGCATATCGTCGGCTCCATCTGACAAGTTCACGATCTGGCGCAAGATCAGCGTCGTCCGACGAGTCCTGGTCGCGGCACCGGGAAGCCGATTCCATGCTATGGAGCATCCTGGCCAGTTGTCGCCCGACGACTGTCTGGCCTATAGCGGCGAGAGCCGACGCGAAACCTGGGTGCTTTCTGACGGCGGATCCAGCATGACGATTTCAGCCGGCCGCGCATTCAGCGCCAACAGTGGAGAGGTGCTGGCCGATATGGCGGCTGATGGTGCCGGTGTCGCAATGCTGCCGGGCTTCCACGTCGCCGAACATCTGCGAACCGGAAGGTTGGTTCATATCCTTCGCGAGTGGTCGCCGCAGGATCTGTGGCTCACACTGTACTATCCGCCCTACCAGGCGCTACCGCCCCGCATCGCATCCTTCTCGAAATTCTTCGAACGGCAGCTCCCAGCGCACATGGCAATGCTGGAATAGAACTGACGTGCAGCCCGGTGCCGGCTCGGACTTTAACAGGTGTATTGCGGCGTTGCCTGAGGCTTGGTTTCAGCCGTTTCACGTTGCCTTTTTACCCCGACGGCCTCGAACAGACGAGGACGAACCGGCGGTAGAAAAATGTTCTCAGCCTGTTTCTAAGGTCTGCATTCCTGCGCTGGGCAGCCGCAATCGGCCGGCGGGACGGCAGCAAGATGTTTTCAAAGCCGGCGGCCTCGATCAGAGGCACAAGCCTTTCGACTGTGAGACCGTCGCCGAAGGGCAGACGCTCCATGATCTTCGCGTGGCGTTCGCTCATGGCCCCGTCATAATGCGGGTCGTACCCGATGATGCGCTCGAGGGCAGCCACCGCAAGCGAGGCCAGCCGACCGAGCGGCGTAGGCTTCGACCAGTCCCCATCGAAGACGAGCAGCCTGCCGCCGGGCTTCAGCAGGCGGAGCCACTCTGCAAGCGCCTGTTCCGGCTCGGTGAGGGTCCAGACAAGGTGCCGGCAGACCACGGCGTCATAGGTTCCGTCCGGCTCCATCGTGCGTTCGGCATCGGCCAGTATGAAGCGGACCTTATCGTTCACGGCATGTTTGCGCCGCGCGACCGCGAGCATGGTCTCGGAGAAATCGAGCGCGGTCACGTCATGCCCGAGCGAAAGCAGCACGCCGGTCACTTCGCCCGTCCCGCATGCGAGTTCGAGAACCTTCAGCGGCCTTGCCCCAAGTGCGCTCCGCACCGCCGCCGCCCAGGCGTCGAACTCCGGCCCACGTGGAATGCGATGACCGAAAGCGAGGTCGAAGGTTTCCGACCGCTTCGACCAGTATTCGCGGATGTCATCCTTCAGATGGTGGTTGCGAATGTCCATGATATCAGGCTCCGACAGCGGCAATTGCGGAAAACGGGCGCGGCTGCCGGCGTCTTGCGCGGTAGCGGATGAAGCAGCTTCCGTCGAATTCCTGCTCGACCTCGACTTCGATCCCGAAGACTGCGCGGATGCGCTCGACCGTCAGCACCTCCTGCGGGCGGCCGAGTGCCACAAGCCGACCGCCCTGCATGACCGCGATCCGGTCGCAGAACATGGCGGCGTGATTGAGGTCGTGGAGAGCGGCGACCACCGTCCGGTCCTGGCGGCGGACGAGATCCAGCAGGCTGATCTGATGGCCGATGTCGAGGTGGTTGGTCGGTTCGTCGAGGAGCAAAATCTTCGATTCCTGCGCCAGTGCCCGCGCAATGTGCAGCCTTTGCCGCTCACCGCCCGAGAGCGTGTGCCATAGGCGATCGGCAAGATGGCCCATGTCGACGTTCCTCAACGCCGCGTCGACGATTGCGTCATCCTGAGGCGACCAGGGCGAAAGCGGCCCGAGATAGGGTGTGCGGCCGAGTTCGACTGCCTGGCGCGCGGTTATCCGCTCGCCGGTCTCGGCCTGTTGTTCCACCAGTGCGAGCCTTTGGGCGACCGCACGGCGGCCGAGCGCAGCGATCGGAGAACCGTCCAGAAACACCTCTCCTTTTCTCGGCTTGCGGATCCCGGCGATGAGCGACATCAGGCTGGTCTTGCCGGAACCGTTCGGGCCGATGATGCCGAGAAACTCTCCCGTCTCGAGGGTCAGGGAGACCTCCTTGAGGATGTCGGTCCCGCCGGCCGACCACGAGATTTCGCGCGCTGATAGAGTCATGCGCGGTCCCTCCTTTGTCCGAGTATAAGTGCGAAGGCCGGGGCACCGACGAGCGCCGTGATCACGCCGATCGGCAGAACCTGGCCAGGGATGAGAATGCGCGACAAAATGTCTGCAAGGATCATGAAGACGGCACCGATGAGCGCCGCAGCGGGGAGCAGAACGCCATGCCGAACGCCGACGAGCATGCGCGCCGAGTGGGGGATGACAAGCCCGACGAAGCCAATCGAACCCACGATCGAGACCATCACCGCCGTCATCATCGCCGAGACGCCGACAAGCGCGAAATAGGTCCGTCTTACCGAAATGCCGAGCGAGGCGGCCGATTCCGACCCGAAAGTGAAGGCGTCCAGTGAACGTGCATGCCAGAGACAGACGACGAGACCCAGAAGCGTTGCCGGCACGGCGAGCCAGGCATCCGGCCAACGCACGCCTGAAAGGTTGCCGAGCAGCCAGAACATGATGCCGCGCGCCTGCTCGGCCGTCGCCGCCTTGGTGACGATGAATGAGGTGAGCGCGTTGAAGAGCTGAGATCCCGCGACGCCCGCCAGGATGATCGCTGCGGTGCCGCGACCGGCTTTCGCTGCGAGCAGGCTCACCAGGACAAAAGCGACCAGCGCGCCGATGAAGGCGCCGAGCGGCAGCGTCAACAGGCCGGCGCCCACCCCGAGAATGGCGACACTGACCGCCCCGGTCGATGCGCCGGCCGAGATGCCGAGGATGTATGGATCGGCCAGCGGATTGCGCAGCAACGACTGCAGCACCGCTCCGGAAAGCGCGAGCGCGGCCCCGCAGGACGCGGCCACTACCGCCCGGCTCAGCCGATAGCTCCAGATGATGCCCTCGTCGATCGGTTGCAGAGGATAGCCGGCATTCCACACCCGGTTCGCGACTGTCTGCGCGACGGTTTTGAATGGAATTGCCGTTTCACCGATCGCGGCGCCCAACCAGAGCGCCGCGATCAGAATGAGAAGCGCTGCGAGGACCGCGCCCACGCGTCCCGTCCCCGTTCGCCCGGCCAATGTCAGCACGCGGCTCACTTGGCCAGTCCTGCCCTGTCGGCCAGCCCGCCGTCTGAGCCAAGTCCGCTTTTTGAGCCAAGTCCGCCCTTCGAGGCAAGTCCGGCCTCCACGATGGCCTCCGCCAGCGCTTCGATACCATCGATCGTGCGGATCGTCGGGTTCATCGCCTGTGCATCCATGCCGAACACGTGGCCCTTGGCCACAGCCGGCATGAGGCTCGCCACCGGATCCCCCTTCAGGAATTCGAGCTTCGCCTCGAGGCTGTCGAGCGGATAGCGACGGCGTTCCATCGAACCGGCAACGATCATGCTCGGCTCGGCCTTGGCAATGGTTTCCCACCCGACCGTCGGCCATTCGTCTTCCGTCTTGATGATATTTTCGATCCCGAGCGCCGCCATGATGTAGCCGGGGGCACCATTGCTGCCGGCGACATAGGGGTCGGCATCGGCAGCGCTGGAGAACCAGAAGACCGCCGACAACTTTCCCTCCACCGACGCGACCTTGGCGCGCGCCGCCTCTTCCCGGCTCTTCAGCCCGGCGACGACCGCCGCGCCCGTGTCCTGAACGTCGTAGATCTGCGCCAGTTCACGGATCTCCCGATAGACGAGATCCATGGTGAATGGCTGACGGCGGACACCGTCGCTCGCCGCAGAATTCTCCTTGCCGGTGCAATCGGCCGGCGAGGTATAGACCGGTATGCCGAGCTCCTCGAACTGCTCCGGCCTGGCGACGACACCTTCCGGGCCGACCTGCCACTGAAACTGTACCGCCACCATGTCCGGCTTCTTGGCAAGCACGCTCTCGAAACTCGGATCATTGTCGGCCAGGCGTTCGACCTTGGCGTTGATTTCCTCGTAGCCTTTGAGCACCTGACCGACCCACAGGGCTGTGCCGACGACCTTGTCCGCAAGCCCGAGCAGATAGAGAATTTCAGTGCTGCTCTGACCGATCGAGACAGTGCGCGTCGGCCTTCGCTCGAAAGTGACCTGCCGTCCGCAATTCTCGAGCGTCAGCGGGTAAGCCGTTTCGGCAGCAGCGGCAGGGCTGCCGAAGCCGGATATGCCGATGGAAAAAAGGATGAGGCCCGCAGCGAGCGGCCCTTTGAGAAAACTGTTCATGAACATTCCCCTAATGTGATGGGACGCCGCTATGCGGCCGCGAAAATCAGTCGGCCGATTAAACGGTTCCGGCGGACGATCGGCATCCGTTTGCAAGGGGACAGCAATAAAAGCTTGCGCGGCAGGGCGCAGTAGGTGGTCATGGCTTAGCTCCTGTTCCGGGCATCCCCGCCCGTGACGATGGATCGAATTTGACGGCAGGTCTCCTGGCTCACGGACAGAAGTCGCTCATCTACCTTCCCGCGCGTCGCGCAGTGACTGGTGCCTCGGCACCACGAGGATGAACGACGATCCGCTTACAGTTGCGGGGGCAGCCACGGTTTTGGTCCCTTTTGGGTCGTCCGCACCGTGTTCCCTATTAATCCCCTCCACCTCTCGGGTAGGGGAACCGTCGGTCCCAGTTAATGTGGAACGCAGCCGCCGGTCAAGGAGGGAGGCGACGTTTGTGTCCGCACATGCGACCGGCTCATGCCGCGGCAATGCCTGGTCACGCATGGGACTTATGTTATACCATTACATTTGTCAACGGCGCCTCGTCCTGAGGTCGCCCTTGGCGGCGGCGAGGACAGGAGATCGGTCGGCAGCGCGCCGATGAAGGCAGGCACGGCCGAGGACTTCGCTTGCGAAAATGCCCGCCGGCAGCGCGTCGCAATTGATCGCGACGAAGGGACCTGCCGAGCGCCGGCTTTGCCAGTGCGCCGGAGGCCTCCGAGGAGAAGAGTTGGAGCATTCAATCGTCTCGGCGATACCCTGAGCGTTTCCGGGTATCGCCGTCGGGCCGTTCAGAATCGGCTTTGCGCGGTGCCTATCGGCCGCGCGTCCCCTTGCATACGCGCCGCTCGGCCTGCGCCTTCCGCTCGACGTGCTGGACTTGCCTCGAAAATCTCAAGCTCCAGCCGTTCCCACTGGCCCGGCGGCTGCGGTCGCCGGATTGCGTGCGAGCAGCCGTGGAGCCTGGCTTCGCAGGGCGCGCTCTCAATCTCGATATAAGGTCCGCCGGGTCGATGGTTATCGCCAGCATGAAGCCGATCGGCGCGAGCATGTAGGGGGGAATTCCCGTCGGTACGCTCGCAAAGGCAGCGAGTGAAACAACGGCTATAATGCAAATCACGTTCGTAAGCGGGTGGGTAATTGTCCTGATGCAGATTTCAGAAATAGTATTATTTCGTTCGTAGTCCGACAATGCCATGGGAGAAATCCATCCGGTCTGAGTTGTCCTTCGCCGAGATCACGATGACTTTAGGCCCTGTCGACCCAAAGTCATGGAACGTGACCGGTGCAAGGAGCCAGAGCGGTATGCGGCCGGCGGAACGCCCGCGCATCCGCTTCAAGCTCCGGCGGCGCTTGGAGGAATATGGACTGTGAGGCGCCCCTGGCAACCGGCCTAGGACTTTTGCCCAGACGAGCTCGGACCAAGGTCCTATAGATGGGTGCGGATCGCACCCTAGCTTCGTGCCTTCCCACCTATACAAGAACCTAGACCTTTTCAGCGATATCTGGGGCGGGGTTTTGCCACGATGGCAGAACCCCTCCTTGGATCGACCGGCTGAGGAGGCATCGAAGCCTTCGGGAACTTCGAATATGGAAATGCGAGTGCCCGCGCAGGGGATGACGCGGGCACTGCAACAGGTTGGGGTCCTGAATGTCGCTGGGGGACAGAAGCGACACCTGTTAATTCTTCAAACGTCAATTTGTTCCAAGCCGGTGACGGGGCGCGAAAAGGCCTCGCCCGCTACCGCGAATCGATGCCGGTAATCACCTCGCGACAGCCCGACGATCCTATGGAACAGCTTGCGAAAGGCGGCCGCGTCCTCGTAGCCGACTGCCCAGGCGACCTGTTCAACCGAACGTCTGGTGAACTCCAGGAGTTCCCGCGCCTTACCGACGCGCAGATGCTGGGCATATTCGATCGGCTTCATTCCGGTCGCCGCCTTGAAACGGCGCAGGAAAGTACGCTCCTCCATCGCCACCACTTTTGCCATCTGCGCAACGCTGACGGCGCGAGCCTCACGCGCTTGCAGCCAATGCTGCACCTTCAGGATCACTTCGTCGCCGTGATTGAGGCGCGGCGAAAAGCTGGAATAGTGCCGCTGCTCGCGTCCGGCGGGGTCGATAAGAAGGAAACGCCCGGTCTCGACCGTTACCGTCGGACCGAACAGACGATCCACGAGGCGCATGCCGAGGTCTGTCCATGCCATGAGGCCGCCGGCAGTTACGATGTCGCCGTCCTCGATCACGATCTTGTCCGTGTCGAGCCGGACATCCGGAAACCGGTCACGGAAAGCATTGGCGAAGAGCCAGTGCGTCGTCGCTGGCCGGCCCTTGAGCAGGCCCGTCGCCGCAAGCACGAAGGTCCCGCCGCAAGTCGATGCGAGGGTCGCGCCTTGGGCATGCCCGTCGAGCAGCCAGCGAGCATAGGGCGCGGCCTCCTCCGCTTCCATCGGCCCGGTCAACCTGCCGGGGACAAGCAGTATCTCCGGCATCTCCCGTGATCCGAGTTCGGGATGGGTGTCGAAACTTCGCGCAAGACAGCCGTCGTCCCGAAGCCGCCAGTGACTGATCCGTGCCACCGCCCCGCCCCGCTCGGCGGAGAATTGACGGGCTATGTTGATGAGGTCCGTCATGCCGTGAACCATCGCCATCTGGCAGCCCGGATAAAGCATGAGACCGATTTCAGCTTTCGAGCGCAGCGCTGCCTTTGGCATGTGGTACCTCTTTGTCGGTTTCGGCCCGTCTAATGTCCGATCCGCCAATCCCGATCATTTCGCAAACGGCCTAAATCTTCAAGCACGGGGCGCGCGGCACATGCAGCGAGCCTCTGGAAAGAGACCAACCACTGAAGAGGATGAAGAAAATGGCTAAGATCACCATGAAGGACGGCACCCGCATCTTCTACAAGGACTGGGGCCCTCGCAACGCCTAGCCCATTGTCTTCTCACATGGCTGGCCGCTCACGGCCGACGTCTGGGACCCGCAAATGGTCTTCTTCGCAAGCAAGGGCTATCGCGTCGTCGCTCACGATCGCCGAAGCCACGGCCGCTCGGACCAGGTGTGGGACAACAATACCATGGACCAATACGCCGACGACCTCGCCGAGTTGATCGAGGCGCTGGATTTGCGTGACGTGATCCTCGTCGGGCATTCGACGGGCGGCGGCGAGGTTACCCGCTTTATCGGTCGGCACGGCACCGGGCGTGTGGCAAAGGTGGCGCTGATCGGCGCGGTGCCGCCGCTCATGCTGAAGACCGAGGCGAACCCCGGCGGCCTGCCGATCGACGTCTTCGACGGCATCCGCAAGGGCACCTACGATAACCGCTCGCAATTCTTCAGGGATTTGGTCACCCCCTTTTACGGCTACAATCGCGAGGGTGCCGTCATCTCGGAGGGTATCCGCGAGAGCTTCTGGCTACAGGGCATGATGGGCGGCCTCAAGGGCCATCTCGACAGCATCCGCGCCTTCTCCGAAAGCGACTTCAATGCCGACCTGGCGAAGTTCGACAAGCCTACCCTGGTGCTCCCCGGCGACGACGACCAGATCGTGCCGATCGGCGCCTCTGCGCATTCGACCGTCAAGATCGTCAGGCACGCCGTGCTGAAGGTTTACGAAGGCGCCGATCATGGCCTGACGCAGACCTATCAGGACCGATTCAACGCAGACCTGCTCAAGTTCATCGAAATCTGATCACCGACAGTACCCGGCGTCTATATCGTCAGCCACCTCCAGGCGCAGCGGCGATGCCGCCGCCCTCCCGGCGCTCGGCGCCGGCCGATGGCTCGGCCAATGGCAGGCGGTTTTTCTTATAACCACCGCGGCGACCAGCATCACTGGCTTCCTCTTCCCCTTCAGCGGGATCACGCCCGCACTGGTGGTCGGTGCGATTTCCGTCCTCACCCTCGGCGTCGCCTTTGCCGCACTCGTTGCTTTGACGCCTCGCGGCTGGGCGAGGCCGGCCTATGCCGTAAGCGCGACGTTCGCGCTCTATCTCAAACTCTTCGTTCTTGTCGTGCAGAGTTTTTTGAAGGTTCCGGCACTGCAAGTGCTGGCGCCGACGCAAACCGAAGCTCCCTTCGTCGTGGCGCGAATCCTTCTGCTGGTGGCAAGCATAGGGCTCGGCAAAGCCGCGGCCGTCGGCTCGCGACAGGCGGCCCTGCCGCTGCGGGCCGCGCGCGGTGCAGGCGCCTGAGCTTGGACATGGCGGAGCTTCAATTCCGCAACGACCGGAAGCGCGCTGTACCGATATGGCGCGCTTCGGTCAATGTTCGTTGGCCGGCGCCCCATGCGCGGTAACGATCGCCTGGGCTTCCTTGCCATAGAGTTCCTCGAAATGGTCGAAGCTCTTGGCAAAATAGCCGATGCCCTGAGTGGCGGATCTGAGCGAGCGCGCCAGATCGTCGAGAGCGCTGCCCGGTAGAAGGGCGCGGAAGATGTCCCACCCCTTCGCCTCCTCGTCCCTGTCAAAGCCGAGAACCTGGCCCTTCAGCGAGGCAACGATCGGGACCAGACTGCCCGAATAGATGGACGGGACATGGACATCGACGCGAAAAACCGGCTGCATCAGCACGGAAGCGGCCTGCGACAATGCCTGCCTTACGCCAAGCTTCCCGGCCGTCCGGAAAGCATATTCGGAACTGTCGACAGAATGGTGCTGGCCATCGGTCAGCATCACGCCGACGTCGATCACTTTGAAGCCGAGAGGGCCCTTCTCCATCGCCTCGCGTGCGCCCGCCTCGACCGCAGGAATGAAGTTGCGCGGCACCGCACCGCCCTTGACCGTCTCCGCGAAAGAAAATCCATCGCCTCGCCCGTTCGGATGTACGCTGAGCTTCACATCGGCGAATTGGCCGGCCCCGCCGGTTTGCTTGCGATGGCGGTAATGAACTTCCGAGGATTTCGACACGGTCTCGCGGTAGACCGGACTCGGTGGCCGATCGCTCACCTCGACATGAAAGACGTCCGATAACATCCTGCAGACTTCGCGCAGGTGTACCGGCCCCTGAGCGCAAACAAGCTGCGCCCCTGTCCCCTCCTCCTGCATCACGTTCAGGCCGCGGTCCGTCTCGGCGAGTTTAGCCAGGGTCTCGGAGAGCTTGGTCTCGTCGCGCTCACTCGCAGGCACCAATATCCGCTCGAGCATGGGGGTCGGTGGCGTCGTCCAATCGGGCGGAGCGAGTGCCGCACCGGCCGTCAGCAGCGAGGGCACGGGCAGGTGGTCGGATTTCACGGCCGCGAAGAGCTGGCCAGCTTCCGTAACCCCCGAACCTATCGGCCGGCCGCTTGCGGGATCCTGCAGAGCACCGAGGCTGGAGCCGCCAAGAGCAGCTCCCTGTTTGACACCGTTTTGGAGGGCGCGGGCGAGAACCGTCTTGCCGACGCTCTGGCGGTAATGGGCATGGAAGCTGACGGCGAGGAGGTTCGCTTCGCCGACCCCGGCGCCGGCAGCCAGACGTTTCCTCAGCGCTTCGGCGCGCGGCGCCTCGTGGCGGAGCGCCTTCATCAGCCTCATCAGGCCGTTGCTGTGACTGGCCGAGCCGAGTAGCACTGGGATGATCTTGTTTTCGTTCAGAACTCTTGTCGAGATCGAATAGATGGCATCGCTTCCAGGCGCGCGATCCTCGATGAGCTCCTCCAGCAGCCAATCGTCAAATTCCGAAAGATGCTCGAGCAGCTCTGCACGCGCCTCGTTCTCACGTTCGGCCGCACTTTCCGGGATTTCGAAAAGGGAGGAAGGCTGGCCCTCGCGATAGCGCCAGGCGCGTTCCGAGATGAGATCACAGCTGCCGATGATCTTGTCGCCCTCGCGAATGGGAACCTGCCGCAGGATGAGTGGCCGGCTGCAGAAATCCTGCAAGGCGGCGACGATATCTCTTATGCGCCCTCGTGGCTCGTCCATGCGATTGACGAAGAGGATGCAGGGCGTGCCGGACGCCTCGATCATGCGCAAATAAGGGGCGGCAAGAACGGCCTCCTCCAGTACCGGCGAAACACAGAGAACGCAGGCGTCGCTTGCGAGCAGCGCGTGCTGCGCATGCGCGAGCGCCTCGTTATTGCCGGAGACGTCGAGCGCGCACCAGACTTCACCACCGAATTCGAATTCGACGAGGCCCAAACCATATGGAGTAACTGATTTCTTCGGCTCGCCTTCCAGCGAGCCAACCCTTTCCACGAGCGTGGATTTTCCGATCTGCGAAGGACCGAGTACAGTAAAGCAGCGCATCGGCGTTCCTCCCTCTGCCAGGATGACACTGAGGACAGGATGCCCCTGGACGCGCGAAAGCGCCAGAGCAGGATGAGGAAAAGTCTAAGCGGTCGCGCTGGGTGCGAATTCGGCGATGAGCTCGTGGCGGTCGCCCGGATAGGTGAGCAGCACGCTCGTCACCGGTACGCCGCCGCTCCAAGTCCGGCGCTCGATGACAAGGCAGGCCGCACCGATAGCAATTTCGAGCGCCTGCGCCGTCGTACGGCTTGCCGCAACGGCCCTGATGCGATGTTCCGCCGTGCTCCAGGGCACCTTTCCAAGCAGCCACGAGCCTGGGGCGGCGGCCTCGAACGTCTCGGTCTCGGCTTCCGGTACCGCCGAAAGGTTGATCAGGCGCTCTTCGAGACAAAAGACGCGCCCGCCGGCGAAATGGCTGCAGGTAATGTCGAGAAGCCGTGACGATCCCGGCAGATCGATGCGCCCCTTGTCGCCGGAAGTCATCTTGCGCACCACCCTCTCGCCGAGCCGGTAGGCGTAATCGAGCCCGAGCGACTGCACCTCCCGCTTGACTTCGTGGATCTCCATCACCGCGGATTGGGCTTGCGGAAAACTGACATAGCTCCCGGATTTGCGCCGCCGCTCGATCAGTCCCCGCTTCACGAGTTCGCTCAAGGCCTTGTTCACCGTCATTCGCGAGCAGCCGTATTGCTGTGTTAATTCGTGCTCGAAGGGAATGCGGTATCCCGGCGGCCAGTCGCCGGAAAGAATATGGCCCTCGACCTCGCTCAGAATTTTCTGATGAAGCGACAGGGGCTGTTCCTGGCGTTTTTCTTCGGTGTAGGCACGATTGCTGGAAATGGTGGGACCCTCGCTCGTAAACGGCCCCGTACCTTACTCATTTCGCGCCACGAGGACAGCCCTTCTGAGTGCGTCTTGAAGCCCCGACACTCCGATCGGCAGATCGAGTCCTATGGAGAATTGCCATCTTCTTTCATCAGGTGATCAGTAAAAGAGATGCCATGGCCCCAGGAAAGCGCGTGCCCACTCCTGATCCCGTTCGCCGTCGCTCGGCGCCGTCTCCCGGCAGGGAGAGACTTCCGCCGGTTTATCGATCGCTGCAGTCTTGCGTGCTGCGCTGCCGCGTACGGGTGGCACGAGGTAGCCGAGGGTCATTCCGCCGAGATAGAACATGCCGCATCCCTTCTCTTTTCCGACCTTGCGGCACGATCCTGCCAGAATGCGGGCTTCTGTCAATAGTCTACTAAATTTATGATCTATCGGGATGTGCTCCGGCTCCCGTCTCCGTCTCCGATCGCTCAGCCCGAGTTGTCCGCGGACAACCAATTGAGGAGCGGAAAGAAAAACAGCCGCGCTCCGGGCGGCACAATCGGGGTTTTTGTTAAGCGTTTGTAAAATGGCAACGAATCGGCGCATAGTATAACTGCGCAGATCAGCTTTTATCGGCGAATTTAGCGCAGTTTTCGGAGAGTAGGGATGTTGCAGCAGAGAATCCAGAGTCTTGAAGAGCAGGAGCATCTGCCGTCGCTCTTGTCTGCCGACGCTCGGGAACTCGCTCACCAGTTGCAGGAGCATCAAAGGAAGATCTTCTCTCCGACTTCGCAGAAAACGATGCGGCTCTTCAGCCCAGCCGAGGCAGCGGCCTTCATCGGAATCGGCGAGGGCTATCTGCGCCAGATCGCCTCAGAAGGACACGGCCCGCAGCCGCTGTCAAACGGCCGCCGCATGTATACGGTGGAGGACATCGACCGCATTCGCCGAGTTCTCGACGAAGGCAGCAAAACCGGCAAATATATTCCTCACCGCCGGCCGGGCGAAAAGCTGCAGGTCATCTCCGTGATGAATTTCAAAGGCGGCTCGGGCAAGACGACCACGTCCGCGCACCTTGCGCAATATCTTGCCTTGCGCGGCTATCGGGTGCTGGCGATCGACCTTGATCCGCAGGCATCGCTCTCCGCCCTCTTCGGCCATCAGCCGGAGCTCGATGTCGGGGAGGGAGAAACGCTTTATGGAGCCATCCGTTACGAGGCCCCTCGCCCCGTGGCGGAGGTGGTGCGCTCGACCTATACTGCTAATCTTCACCTCATCCCGGGCAATCTCGAACTTATGGAGTTCGAGCACGAGACCCCGAAGGCGATGATCGCGGGCTCCGCCGAAACCATGTTCTTCGCACGAATCGGCGAGGTGCTTTCCGAAATCGAAGGCTTCTACGACATTGTCGTGATCGACTGCCCGCCGCAGCTCGGCTTTCTGACCATGTCGGCGCTCTGCGCCGCAACCTCCGTGCTCATCACCGTACATCCACAAATGCTCGACGTTATGTCGATGTCGCAGTTTCTGTCGATGACCAGCGAACTCATGGCCGTCGTCGAGAATGCCGGCGGGCGTACCAGCTATGACTGGATGCGCTACCTCGTCACGCGTTTCGAGCCGAATGACGGCCCGCAGAGCCAGATGACGGGTTTCATGCGGGCGATCTTCGGCAATCGTATGCTGCAGAATGCCATGGTGAAATCGACTGCGATTTCGGATGCCGGCGTGACCAAGCAAACGCTCTATGAGGTGGAGCGCGCGCAGTTCATACGCGGCACCTACGACCGTGCGATGGATTCGCTCTCGCTCGTCAATGCGGAGATCGAAGAGATGATCCGCAAGGTCTGGGGGAGGAAGTAACCGATGGCACGCAAGAACCTGATCGGCATTTCCGACAGCTCCGCCGCTCCCGGGGACGGGGAGCGCCCGGCCGTTGGCCGCCCGATCGCGGGCCTCGCTTCCCAGCGATCGAATGGCCTCGTCGGCGGCATCACCAGATCCCTCTCGAACATCACACAAAAGGTCGAACGAGCGGAAGAACTAGAGCGCCAGCTTGTTGAAGGGCACGCGATCGTCGAGCTCGAGCCCGCATTGATCGACTCTTCCTTTATCATCGACCGGCTGGGAGTCGCACCCGAGGTTCAGGCCATGCTCGTTCAGCAGATTCGGGACCACGGACAACAGGTCCCGATCCTCGTGCGGCCGCATCCAACGGAGAGCGGCCGCTACCAGGTGGCCTATGGACACAGGCGGCTTGCCGCCTTGCGCGAAATCGGCAGCAGGGTCAAAGCGGTCATCCGGGAGCTAAGCGACGAGCAACTCGTCATCTCTCAGGGACAGGAGAACAACGCCCGAACCGACCTTTCCTTCATCGAGCGCGCATTGTTCGCAGCGCGTCTCGAAGATCGCGGCTTCTCGCGGGATACGATCATGTCGGCGCTCGGCGTCGACAAAGCGGCACTCTCCAAGATGATTGCCGTCGTGCGCCGATTGCCTCTGGATGTCATCGAAGCCATCGGCGCCGCTCCAGGTTTCGGGCGGAGGCGCTGGATGGATTTGGCTGATCTCATCGATACCGCTGAACGTCGGTCTAAGGCCCTGGATTTCATCGGAGCAGCCGAATTCCAGGCGCTGGAGAGCGATCAGCGTTTTGATAAGCTCTTTGCGCTGCTGAGCCGCGCCAGGAAACCATCAAAGGCGGAAGCCTGGATTGCGCCGGACAGAAGCCGCCCGGTCCGCATTCGTGATACCGATGCGGAAATGATGCTCGCTTTCAGCAAGAAGGCGGCGCCGGGCTTTGCGGATTTCGTGAGGCAGAGGCTCGAAGCGCTCTACCTCGAATATCAACGTGAAACAGGAGACTGAACAGAGCAAAAGAAAAAGGCTTCCGAACGACTAGCGCTGCGGAAACCCTTCTCTCGTGTAGCAACTAGAGAATCCCATTTCCGCGAATCAGTGTCAAGCATTTTTGACGTCGTTTCGGCGAACGAATTTCTTTTGCCTTGGAAAAGGTGAAGAAAATGGAACGTGGAAGTGTAACGACGCCCTTCGGGCGGCGAGCGATGACGCTTGGCATGCTCGCAAGTCAGATCGCGGCAGGTGACGTACCGCCGGACCGGTCGGTGGACAAGTGGAAATTATTCCGTTCTCTCTGCGAAGCGAAGACCGTGATCGGTGTGTCCGATCGGTCGCTTGCGGTGTTGAATGCCCTTTTGAGCTTCTATCCGGGCTCCGAGCTCACCGGAGAAAGTGGTCTCGTCGTTTTTCCGTCCAATGCGCAGCTCTCTCTCCGCACGCACGGAATGGCAGGCACGACCCTGCGTCGGCATCTTGCGTGCCTGGTGGAGGCCGGCCTGATCCTGCGACGCGACAGCCCTAACGGCAAGCGCTACGCACGACGGGGTCGCAGCGGAAGCGTGGGAGAAGCCTTCGGGTTCGATCTCTCTCCGCTTGTTGTACGCGCCAACGAGTTCAGCACCGCCGCTGCCGAACTTGCTGCAGCGAGGCAATCGCTCCGCCTCATGCGCGAAAGGCTGAGCCTTTGCCGGCGCGACGCCGCAAAGCTTCTCGAGCTCCTTCGTGAATCGGCCACGTCGGTGGACTGGGAACAGCAACAACTGCGATACGAGGAGCTTGCGACACCTCTCTCGCGCAAAGCTTCGGCCAACGATGTGGAAGCCGTTTACAATGCCATGTCGAAATTGCGCAGCGATCTCGCCAATCAATTGGAGAAATTACTAAATTCAGCAAAACTGGATGCCAATGATCGCCATAATGGGCGTCACATACAGAATTCAGAACCAGACTCTAAATCTGAATCTGAACCAAGCTTGGGAAAAGGTCGGGACACGTTTTCCACCGATCCATTGACCTACAGGATCCACGGTACAGCATGCAGACCAAACCCCTCCGGGATTTCGGCCCTAACTGCTGATGAGCCACCGGCTCGCCCTTTACTTCCACCACCGACGATCTCCCGGCACGCCCCGCAGGTTCCGCTGCCCGTTCTCCTCTCGGCTTGCCTACAGATTGCCGACTACGGACCACAGGGCCGGATAGCGACATGGAAGGACCTTACGAGCGCCGCGGTCGTCGTCAGGACCATGCTGGGTGTGAGTACCGACGCCTATGACGATGCGTGCTCAGTGCTTGGGCCGGAAAACGCCGCCACCGTCGTTTCCTGCATGCTCGAAAGGGCCGACCGAATAAGTTCGCCGGGCGGTTACCTCCGGGACCTTACCGCAAGAGCGCGACGGCAGGCCTTTTCGCTTGGCCCGATGGTCGCTGCCCTGAGCCGCGCACGAATGACGGCAGGCACGGCGCTTGCGAGTTGATGAGCTCGTGCGCGCCTGCTCTACAACACCGTGGCGTCCTGCGCAGTCCAACGGATCGAGCGCTTCGTTTGAAGACGATCCTCTGAGGGCGGGTACTCTAAGCCTACGGCGGTGTGAGCCCTCGATTGATTTCGCAAGCTGAATAGGAGAAACTCTCTTCAGTCGCGGATTCGCGGCGTCGCGCGCGTTTTTGCCAACTTGGTCGCCGTTTCTTAAGATTTTTAGTTCTATCGTAAAGCGTTGGCAAAAAAGGCGGCATCCCTCCGATGCGGAAGCTATATCGGTGATAATTTCCGTCACGTGGACGACCTCAGACGATGCAAGTTCAATCCTGCACCCGCCTCTCCTCTAAGCCAAACATTGTGAAAATTCATATCGCGCGATCAGCAGGTATCAAGCCACGTGATCGCTGTTGACAGCTGTCAACAGCGCAGACGCTTACCGGCTATTCGCGCCAATGCTCAGCGACCCACGGACTGGGAAGAATATAGTGGCGGAGGTAGCGGAACGCATTCTTCTCCCGCCTGTCCGACGAAAACAGGCCGCGAACATGGGTCAGGGGAGAAACCGCCCTCCCCTTATAGCCGAACTGTCCGTCGATCGCATGTTGCGGCAGCAAACCGCGCGGAAAGATAACCACCCGGGCATCTGCCGGCAGCCGCGGCGGCAGGAAGTAGTTCAAGGGAAATGGCCGCCGGCAATCCTGGCGAAAATGCAGGACGAAGCGCCGGGGGAAGAATTTAGCTCCGCCCGGCGCATTGCGCGTTACGAAGCGTTGCTCGAACTCGTACTCGTCAGCCACTTTCTGCGGGTCGGCGCGGAACTTCTCCTGCAACGGCATCAGCTTGCCGACAGGAAAGCGGAACAGCGACGTCTGCCCCAGACGCTCCAGCGGCGTCGTCTGGTTGCGGGTCATCATCACGTCGTCCGGTCCGCCGATTTCAAAAAATGCGTCGAGCGATCCGACGACCACCAGGTCAAGATCCAAAAACAGGACGGGCCCTTTCAGATTGCCGAGCTTAGGCCCCCAGAGGCGCGCCTTGGGCCAGATTCCTTTGGAGTTTACCGGCATTCTCTCGACATCGAGAGGCGGAAGGTCCTCGCAGAGTATTTCGGGCCGGAGGCCCTCGCGATTATCTGTAAAGCACGTGAAGGTGAAGGGGGGCGTTATGTTGCGCGCAACCATCGCGTAGAGGCGATTGATGAACGGCGCACCATACTTTGTGCCCCAGTTTATACAGATAAGCTGTTTGACTCCGCCGCTTGCGGCGAGAACCTCGGATGCCATTGTTTTCGTCCATCTTTTGCTAGCGGCGCTTGCGCCAGGGCAAGCCGCACTGTTGGCATTTGCGCCTGTCTGAACGCGAGTGGAGTTTGCAGTTCACTGGAGCGGGATGTGGAGTGCGGCATTCCGCTCGCATCCGGCTTTTAACTTATTCCACATAAGTTAAAAACGAAAATCTCTTACTATCGAAGCTAGCGGACGCTCCCAGAAGACGGGCTGACGATGCTTCCATCGGCGTTCGCAGAACAGCGGTGCTGGATAGATATGGAGGTGCAACGCGGTTGACAGCTGTCAACTCAGCCGCCTCCCGCGCTCGAACGTCGGGGATCTGGGGCCGCGAACGATCGGCCGATGTGCAATAAG
>Ga0315914_1000442_pt1 | contig 51260 bp, 32 predicted proteins | sample MpolenodulesMG_FD_203920 | JGI IMG/M metagenome (GOLD analysis project Ga0315914, IMG submission 203920) | Medicago polymorpha root nodule microbial communities from Los Angeles, California, United States - elongated nodules | ecosystem: Host-associated > Plants > Roots > Nodule | place: USA...
TTTCATCCTCACAAATTTTTTTATTTTGTTTTTCGTCCTTAACCGCCATTTTATGTTCATATAAATGACTAAATTATAACTCTTTTATGTTCAAATTGTATCCATGTTATGTCCGTTTATTATATTCGACATTTATATATTCATATTATGTTTAAAAAATGTCAAAAATACGTCAAAATTATATCTATTAAGGACGAAAAACAAAATAAAAAATTTTGTGAGGATGAAAACATTCAGTTTAATTTTATAGGGGCTAAAATCAAAATTCGTTATATTTACAGGGACGAAAAACTTATTTAACCCCACTAAAAATTATCTACATATATTTTTGTTCTTTTTTTTTAACACAGAAAGGATACGCGTCCTTTGGTGATTAGTTAACAGAGCAAAGCGAGATTCCATTCCGTTTCAACTAACAAAAAGCGGTTACAGAGAAAGGACACGCGTCACTCTATGATTGCTTAACAGTCTCTATAAAAATAAAACCGTTCCCGTAGCTAGATTCTCGAAGAAGCTTCTGAAATTTGAGAGTAATAACAAACCGCGAAAATTTTCCCGCTCAGAGAAAGAAACAGAGAAATCTCGAAGAAACAATGGAAGCGATTGCAATTCTAACCGCCGGTGAGATGAAGGAAGCGATTACAGTTCTAACCGGTGTGACGAAGAACGTGAAGATCAATGGCGGCGAGATCGAGAAAGAGAAGAAGATCTTTCGTATTCAAGTTTCCAAGACTAAGAAGCCTCTCTTCTTCTACCTCAACATCGCTAAGGTAATTAGGTTTTCGATTTTCATTCAATCGCTTTTTCTTCATTTCGTTTTTTTCATTTCTGATTATCGATTTTGTGTTTCTTTCTGATTCAGAAACACTTGAAGCTGGATAATGATGTTGAGCTCTGTGCTTTGGGAACTGGTATAATTTTCTTTAATCCTTTTACTTTCTATGATTCTGATTCGGTTTAAGCATTGTTCTTGATTACGTAATTGATAAGCTGAAATTTTAAGATAAAAACTCCTTTACTTGATTCTGATTCGGTTTAAGCGTTTTTCTTGATTATGTAATTAATAAGCTGAAATTTTAAGATTAGAACTCTTTTATTTGATTCTGATTCGGTTTAAGCGTTGTTCTTGATTATGTAACGGATAAGCTGAAATTTTAGGGTAAAAACTCAATTGATAACTGATTAATTACATACATATGATTGCATTTATGAAAATTGTTTTTAATCAGTTCTGTTACATAATTTTTTTATCAACTAGTATTAATTAATTAACTAATCTCGAAAATTAAATGTGAGAATAGTATTTATTGTGAATTCTTTAAGTTTTATGTGATTTGAGTTTCTTGAATTTAGAATGACTAATTTTCTTTGATCCTTTTACTTTCTGTTAATTTATAGATATTAGATTTTGATTAGGTTCATATATGATAATTTAATTTTGAACAGTAACTGTGTTCTTGATTCGTATATGAAAATTGTTTTCAATCTGATTATTTTTTTCTTGCAAATTAAATGTAAAAACTGTATGTGTATTGTGCATTATTTAATTAATTTTTATGTGATTCGAGTCTCTTGAATTTAGAATAACTAATTTTTCAGCTCGGGATATTGGAAATTATGAAGGTTTTTTTTTGTTTTTCTAACTTTGTTTTTGAATTAAATTCCAGCTATTCCAACTATCATACTCATCTCTGAGATTTTGAAACGCAATGGATGGGCAATTGAGAAAAGTAAGATTACCTCTCTAGTCCTTGGATAGGTTTCCAAAATCAACTTGCTTATTTTCAAGTTTCTTTAATTACATGTGGGTAAATATTATATATGAATGTTTGTCACAGGTGTAGAGGCATCCACTGTTGATGCTAAGGAAGGCAAAGAAGGTCGTGGAGCTCCAAAGGCTAAGGTTCTTCTTCTTACATTTTCCTGGCTTCTGGATTATCACTTAATTGTGTTTAATTTGCTAGAAACATGTAATTAATTATTTGGTACTGTTTTATGCAGCTTGGTATTGTGCTGGGAAAGGCTAAGAGTGGTGACCAGAGTACTGATGCTTCCTCAGAGTAGTGGAACTGATAGGAGATAAGGAAACTCTACTGCTTGTAGGGTACTGTGTGTAATAAACTGAATTTGTGGTGTAGAATGTAGATAGATATATGTTGGTGCTCTTTCATTCCTTAGTTTGTTTTCTCTTTTGTCTCGGGCCAATAAACTGTGCTGATGATAGCCCTTCTAAAAGTAGTTTTTTGTGCAAAGCTATTGCAATTTTAGTCATGTAATAAACAAAGTATTCCTGTATGGATGTACATTCCCATGAGTCATAATGGTGTAAAAAGATTCCGGAGTTGATAAATGTTCTGCAATTTGGTTACTTTGAGTGCCAAAGTCTAGTAATCTGATGCTTTCATGTTAGCTTGTAGATGTATGTATCTGTGCATAAACAATATTTTGGAGTTTGTAAATGTTCTGCAACTTTGAGTTTGAGTGCCAAAGTCTAGTAATTTGATACTCTAATGTTAGCTTGTGGATGTATGTGTCTGTGCATAAACAATATCAAGAAGAATGTTGATTTATTTTATTAAAAAAGTGGCTAGCAAACAAAAATTATTTATACTGTTGGGCTAGTGCAGACTTGGAATCCAGGAAGCATGTCCAAATGCACATGAATGTGAAGAGAGAAAACAATTCAAAGGTGTTAATGTAGTTATCTGAATCGAATTACATTAGGCTTATATTTATTTTAATTTAATTTTCTTTCCATCATATGCATAGGAGAAGAGCTGAAGTCATTAAGGAATATCAGTCAAGTTCTACTAAACTCTGATCCGACTCAAAGACTAAAATGGGGTTAATTTGAATTAAGAATGTAGTAGTACTTGTAAAAGAGTAAACAACTATTTTGTTTTAAATTTGTAAGTGTATGATAATTTGAGACCTCAAACTTAAATACCAAATTGCTCCCTCGAATTGAGTAACATCAGTAAAAAAAATAATGGTTGAAAGTAATTTTTTTTTTGACAATAACATTACTCAAAATGTTAAATCATACCGTGACTTGTCTAACTATACTTGTTAAATTCTTTTGTGTAGACTGGTCATCAATTTATTGTTCCAATGAAGAAAATCCAATCCAATACATATAAAAATTTGTAGTTTTTAATCAATATGAAATTTTCTGTTAGAATTTTGTGTGATATAATATCAATATGTAGATAAGTTAGAGTGTCACTTAATATGACACATCATCATTTTTTAAGAATCTATTTTATGGATGAAACATTTTGACTGAACGGTAAACCATTTGGAGAGCACATTAATATTTATTATATTTCGGGTAAAAAAGAAAGGAAATATGACAACATTTTGACTGAACGATAAACCATTTGGAGAGCACATTAATATTTATTATATTTCGGGTAAAAAAGAAAGGAAATATGACAACTTATATAATTTTGATACAAATAAAATGGGGTCAATGATGAAAATTATTGGATGGGGCATGGTGTATATATATATATATATATATATATATATATATAGCAGCTGTGTCAATAAGTCGGGACTCTCGTAAGGGACTTATGGTTCGATCTGTTCAAAGTCCAGAGTGCTCTAACACATTTAATGAATAGATCAGACTTCGCCTTTTTGTATAAGTATTTTTTTTTTTTTGTCAAGTAGTATAATAATTGAAAATTCACACCTTAAGGTGAATGCATGAGGCATTTGGGGTTCGAACCTCAACTCATATATATAATATGCATTGTTGCTAACAACTGAGTTAAGTTAAGTTAGCGACAAGTACATTGCATTTTTATTAAACTTTTTAGAAATAGACCAAATATTCTATTTAAAATCTTTAACACAAATTAGGTTTTTAAATAGATTAATAGATCATACTAAACTTGTAAAAAATGTCGTATCATATTTATTATAAAGTTTTTGACGTATAATAATATGTTAAACTTAGACTTTAGGCTTTTAATACAGATTCGACCTATATTTAAACAAAAGCAGTCGTGGGTGGTGGTGGCGCACGGCAGCACAAGATGAATCCGATGAGAATGCGTATGGATCCCTTAACCCTCCTCCGTGATTTCACCATTAGAGGCGACTTAGACAAAATCGTCCGTCTCAACGGTAACTTCCGTTTCGGCGAAGATTACACCTTCCCTTGTTCTCTCGAAACCGCTTATCGCTCCACAAAGGGAAATCGTTACACTCTCGAAACCCTAGTTCACTACATCAAAAATCATCACCTCAAACACACCGAGTATTTTCAAAATACCTTAGCTCTTGGAATCCCCTCCGTAACCCTCCCCGATCGAAAACCTATTCTTCATTATCTTCAAGGGATTCTCTCCACCACCGATTCAATTGAATATCTCCCCGAACAGCCTTCCATCCCCGATGAACCTTCTTCTCTTCAACAACACTCTCAATTTCCTAATTCAGATGAAATTATCACTGAATTAGAATCACCACCGTTGGATTTCATATCTATGATTAGAACAGCTGAGAAGCCACTCAAGGATCGTGAATCTCTTTTAGAGTGTAAGAATCGTGATTTTTACAGCGTCTTAGTTGCGGCTACTAAACGCGAAGAGGAGCGTCAGAGGGCGGAGTCTCACCAAAGGAAAGACGGTTTAGTTGCTAAGAGTAGGTTAATGGGAAGCGGTGATGATTTTGGTGGTGATGAAATGGGATATGATCATCAAACACCGAAACCTAAAATGCATCTTAAAATCGGGGAAGGTGTTCCGATTATTTTGGTTCCAAGTGCTTTTCAGACACTTATTACTATCTATAATGTTAAGGATTTTTTGGAAGATGGGGTTTATGTACCTACTGATGTTAAGGTTAAGGCGATGAAAGGTGCTAAGCCAGATTGTGTTACTGTTCAGAAGAAGCTTAGTAGGGATAGAGCTGTTACTGCTTATGAAGTTAGGGATAAGCCTTCTGCACTTAAACCCGAGGATTGGGATCGTGTTGTCGCGGTTTTTGTCTTGGGGAAGGATTGGCAGTTCAAGGATTGGCCTTTTAAGGATCATGTCGAGATTTTCAATAAAAGTCAGTTATTTTTTCCATTTTATTTTAATTGTTTTTTAAAACGCAAACTACAATTTTCGTAGTTCATTGTAATTTAGTTTTACCCCTTTCAAATTGTTGCAGTTACTGGATTTTTTATGCGGTTTGAAGATGATAGTATAGAGTCCGCGAAGACCGTGAAGCAGTGGAATGTGAAGATTATCTCGGTGAGTTGCTTCCTTGTTCTTACTACTGCTATGCTATCTTTCTGTTTTTCCAGTTTTTAACTTGCACTGCACTCTAACTATGCTTTCAGATTAGTAAGAACAAGCGGCATCAAGACAGGGCTGCGGCATTGGAGGTGTGGGACAGACTGGAAGAATTTGTGCGCTCGCGATCACATTCTTGATTTGTACCACCATACTTTTAGCGATCACTGTACGTACTTTTGATTTTGAGCTCCTTGTATCCGAATATTGCAATAATTGGTGTCTTGTAATGTTATATCGGATGATATGAGATAAGTAGTTCCAACTTTTAAAAATGTAGTATTTTGTAAAATTAGGGTTGTCCTTTCACTAATATCCTTTTTGTGTGGTAAAGATTGATATGCTATTTCACCATGTAAGGGATGGGAGTTTTTGAATCATTAGAAATTCTTGAGTTGTTCAGTGTCTCTAAGTCTATACTGCTAAAGTTCTTGTCCATATAAGATTAATTTTCATGCACATTTGGAACATTTGGCTTCACTTGAACTTTTGTTTTTTATCAGTAATTGAAGGATGTAGAGACTGTTGAATAGCTTTAGAATATTGTTTGGAGTATTTATTTTGTTATTAGTGTTTCTGTTACTTTCATGACGGACATTTAGTCCTTTCCCGTCATAATCAGATGTGGTTTGAGACATATCCAAATGTGGCTGTACCTGTTTTATTTCCTCGTTAATTCAGTTTTGGTGCGCTGCTATTTTTTGGATACCTTCATTCCTCATTGGTTTAGCTTGCATTGCCACTGCGTAGGGTTCCTCGTTAATTCCATTTTGGTGCGCTACTTTATTTTGTATACCTTCAATTGAATGTAGGACCTCTTAGTTTGGCTTGAGTTCACCATTGACAACTATTGGGATTTGGGAGGCTTAATCCTTAATGTGTAATTAAGATTCTATGGCTAGGAAAATTAAAGAAGATTCTTTCATTCCTATCCATGCCCAAGAAGATAATTTGGTTATAACAAATTAGCAGAAAATTCTGGGCTAATGGCTTTATAAGTACTCGGTCTACTTCTATGGGTGGAAGCTCAGTGTATATATTTAGAGATCACTATATGTATTTTTGACATTGAGCTCTTTGTACCAAATTTTTGCAATTTCTGTTGTCTTGTGAGTGTCATCGGATGATATAAGTACTTCCAAACTTCTAAAGATGAAGTATTTTGTAAAATTAGGGCTCTCCTTTTGCTGATATCCTTTATTGTGTGCAAAATATCAGTGGATGGAAATTTCTTCAACCGTAACAAATTCTTGAGTTATGCTACACCTCTTTAAATTTATCCTACCAAAGTTGTCCATATTAGATTAGTTTTCATGCAACATTTAGCTTTACTAGAACTCATGTTTTTCATCAGTAACTGTAGGATACAGAGACTTTTAAATGAGTTCTAGAATGTTCTTCAAAGTATTTGGTTTGTTATTCGTGTCTTTGTTGCTTTCATGTCGGTCATTTAATCCTTTCCTGTCTTCGTCAGACAGTAGTTTGAGAGATATCCATATGTGGTTGTACATTATGTGTTTCCTCATTTATGCAGTTTTGGTGTGCTTCCTCTCTCTCTCTCTCTCCCTTTTTTACTGTAGTTGATGCACTAGTAATTCACTGGTTTAGCTTGCTGTTACCACTACATAGGGCATAAGGTTCCCCTAGATAGTTTAGTACAAGAAAATAAGCAGAAAATTCTGAGCTAATGGCTTTTAGATACTTGGTCTACTTCTACTGGGTGGTAGGTCAGTGTCCATACTCATGAGTCACGACAAATTCGTGATCACCAGAGATTACCTTTAATTTTGTTACGTTTTACTTCTGCTACCACATGAAGCTGTAACATAACGGTTAAATGAAGAAACTTCAAGATATTCTAGCATGCTTCCTGCGAGTCCCAATCTTCAAACTAGAATGAACACTAGACATATAGTTCCTTTTGATTAGTGGTGTTTCTGAGTCATTTTCCATTGCTTAATCAATCTTTATTTTGTTAAAATTATTGAAAAAGTATCCATGTTCGAGGGATTTAGTGGTTGTTATTTCTGATATGTTAAATAATCTCAGTTTCAAGTCATAGTTGACTAACTGCTTCCTTTCACAGCGCTGCAAAGTACTGCATGGCTGAACCATTTTTTTTCTCTTTCAGTGGTTGTAATAAAAACCATGATAACACACAAATTTCAATCCATGTTTTATTGATAAAGGAGAGAATAAAGCCTTCTCATAATACAAAATCACGTAACCCAATAGAGGTCACAAAATGAATAGACTGAACCCTTCAACACAAGGGACTTTGATAATATGTGATTAAACTACAACAATCGACAATAACAAGCAAAAGAATAGCATTTCAAATGGGAACCTAACTGATTAAAGAATCAGTATGTTCAGAAAACTGAGGCATAGGCTGCTGCCACAATAAGAATCAACGGAATTGACAGCTTGATTGAATTTCCACTGGATGATCCATCACCGGTTGAGGGAGTGGATTTTGATCCGGTTCCTGCAATTGAATTTCAACTTAAATGGTTAACAAGGCCAAGGTTCAAATTGGATGATCAAGCTCTGAAGCATAACTAAATTACTTCCTCAATATGTTAGTACCTGATGGAACTGAGTTTGGAGACTCTGCTTCTGTTCCTGCTGGTGAGTCTGCTGGGGAAGCAGCTGTTGACAAAAACATATATTGTAAGTTAGCAGAAATATATAGTTTAGAATATGGGCTGTACTTGTCTTTTTGAGTATCAAGGTTCTCTTATAGTTTCTATTCACTGTCTCTATAGTATAATGATAGATATTTGCATAGTATATATCTCAATGTTCATATAGTTAGGGTTGGATGCACATATTTGTCGAGCTGATTTTTTTCTCAACTTAATCAAATAGAAATTTTGTTCTCTTACCATTATTAGTTTTACACTGACTGGTGGGTGGGGTTTGCACCTTGCAAGCACCAGGCAAGGCTAGAGCCTGAGTTTGATTGATGCTGATTCCCAGCGAGGATGCACCCCCGCCAAGAACCTGACATAGGCATAGTGGTTGTGAACTCACCACACTGGCAAGGTTTGAGCAGCATCCTGAAGACGGGGTTGAGGAATTCCCTGTGATATAGTTAAGACAAGGTGATAGGCTGACTAACACATTTGTACAACTCGATTGCGCAGCAGCTCCAGCGCACAACATTGCGATTACAACCAAAACCAAACTCATGTTCATTTTGCTGTGTGCCATTTGAATTGTTTTATGCAAATGTGTTGAAAACCTTTGTATATTCTTATTTGGTTTTTGTCTAAGATCTTTGTATACTCTGAAGACAATGATGGTTTTGGAAGAACAATGTCTAGGCTTTTGTAGAGTAAGGACGGAAGAAGCTGACAATATTAAGTTGATGTGGGTGAACAACTCCTCCTACTATCTAACGAGATATATTTGGTATTACTATGATAGAAGGTATTCATGCCTTGATTATGGGACCCTTGATATATAATAATACTACTCCATAAGCTTTAGTGGAAAATGACAAAGACAAGTCGGTTAAACAGGTTACCAACTTTTGGCATCTGAGGTTGAGTGACCTCTATTATCTGTTTATGATAGATAGCTTTATTGTGTTCAACGTAGAAGACTTTGAAAACATGACTTGAGAAGAAAAGAACCACGTATCTTTGGGGAGAGATAATATTATATATGCAACATTTATCATTATCAAGCAGGGAAGAGTAGAGAATGAACACTCCATTTTCTTCTAATCTATAGTGTAGTTAGCAGGATATTGGTAAGCTAAACAATTTGAAATCCAATCCAAAATAAAAAAGGCATTGTAAACACTTGCGTAGAACTTTAGCCACTAAACACTGGCGTCTTTTTTTTGTCTTTCTAATACCAAAAACGTGTTTTATATGTGGTACAAGACCAACTTTTTCATATATAAGGTCGATTTTGTAGAATTGGTTTTATTTAAAAGTGAGTTGAATGTAAAGTGTCTTGTTTGAATACATTTATATAAGAGTAAGTTAAAAATAAATTTTAGTATTAGAATTATGTTTAGACGCAAAAGCTATGTATCGTAACTTCAAGTTAAAATCAATTTTAAAGAAAAAATCAATTATGTTCGAGAGAAATGAAATATGTCAATTAATTTTTGCACCTTCGGAATTAATTTTGACTGCCCTAAACATAGAACCAAACGTCGGATCAGATTGAAATGAATAAGCAGGAGAGTAAACAACGTCCTCTTGTTACTTAGCTTAGTATTTGATGGCGTCCTGTGTCAACAACCACTATATCTAGTGGTAAAAATTGATTTGTGTAAATATTTAAAAATAAGTTTAAAGTGGAGCTCAAAACAATTTTTTTAACATACGGTGAAAATTACTTTAGCGAAATTGAGATTTAGAAATAAAATCAATTTTGTTTCAAAGCTCTAAACATCTGTTACTTTTATTAAAATTAAGTTAAAAATTAAAATAAAATAACTAATACCCTTATTTAAATAAAATACGATATAGGATTTGGTTATCCGCCACATCAACTGACCTAATAAAGAATGATTTCACTTGACAATTACCAACTGATTAATTAATGATTAAATAAGCCAATAATTTTGCGACAACACAACAAGGTAGGATGTTTCATATGTCAATTGTGGAACATAAACTGCTCAGTTAAAATGGGATCACAAGTGTATCAAAATGCCAAGGTTACATTCTTCAAAATCTTCATATCTGGTAGGTTAGTTAAGGTAGTTGGGTTTTTAAACCAATTTTGTAGCCACCAATTATTTTCCCACCACTTCTATCTATAAAATTCCATTCTTATTCATCATTCCCAACCATCAAACTCACAAACCCATTTTTCTTCTTCACTCTTAAACACAACATATTATCTTGACTATTCAAATTCCTAACACACCAAAAAACCAAAACTCTATAACATAAACATACATGGATCATTTCGCGTCTCTCTACCGCCTAACTATGGTATTAGCCGTGGTTACGGTCATGGCTGCACCGGCCTACGCTCAAATCACGACGCCATGTAACATATCAATGGTCAGTAGTACCATTAGCCCTTGCTTGAGTTTCCTCACAAATAGTAGTGGCAATGGAACCTCACCCACTGCTGATTGCTGCAATGCAATCAAAACCCTCACAAGTGGAAGCAAGGATTGTATGTGTCTTATTGCCACTGGCAATGTTCCTTTTGCATTACCAATCAATAGAACCTTAGCTATCTCTCTTCCTCGTGCTTGTAACTTGCCTGGTGTTCCACTTCAATGCAAAAGTACTCTTTCCTAAATCTTCATTCTTTATTTTTCAAAAAGAAAATGTTTATATTATAATGTTGTTTTCAATCCATTCTATTTGTCAATTACTCTAACACAAAATTTGTTGTTCTCTGCAGCTTCGGGCTCACCGCTTCCTGCTCCAGGTAAACCGCGACGCAACACTCTAATATGCCTAAAAATTACTATTTTTTTTCAATTTGACTAAAATTTTGAGTCATTTTGACTTATATTGACAGGACCGGCGTCTTTTGGGCCATCTCTTTCCCCTGCATCGATACCATCTCTTAGTCCTCAAGGTACATATTACTTACGGTCAAGGTTCTAACTTGTAGTTGCGGTCATGGTTGCTAATCTGTCGCAATTTTTTAAAATGTGAAAAATTGTTTTTGATGAGGCCACAATTGTGGTCGAGCTGTAGTTACAAAAGCTTCTGTAACCTTTACATTGTGGCCGCAATAGTAGTTGTTGACCGCAATTTAAAACCATGTTTATAGTTGATTACTAATAGTTTTTCAAGTTTGATACTAATAGTAATGTCACCTTTTTTTTCATTGAACAGGTTCTTCTATACTTCCCTCACCAGTGACACCTTCTCTGTCACCACAGCCTGAGACAACCAATCCATTATCTCCATCAGCGAACCCCGATATTCCATCTGCAACGCCCGGAAGTGGCCGCTCAGATCTGACTCCATCATCTGCTGGATCATCATCTTATAGTCTCCTACTATCTGTTTTGGTCATTGGATTTTCTATTTTAAAACACTACTAGGTTATTGGGTGTGACATCCTCTATTGATTTTAATGTATCAAATTAATAGGTAGTTGCAATATGTTTGGCTATATTGCAGGGAGGGTTTTGCTCAAATTGTTTCGACCCATATTGGGGTGGTATTGGTTTATCACAAAGACATTTGTATTGTTATGTATTATGTGTGGATTGAAAATGAATTAATGTTGTTTTACTCTTATTATTCAGTCAAAAAGTTATTGAGTTTGCAAATTTCATTAGTCAGCATGTGAAGAATTTTGGGATTGAGTATAATTTGATTTCTTTAATCCTTTTATTTTCTTTGGTTCTTATTCATTTTACAAACTACACCATTTTATGTGAGTTATATTTCAAAGTGTAGGACTCATTGATCTAACCAAATAAAAGAGTGTGTGTTTGAGAGTGTTTAAAAGAGAGAGTGTTGCTAGCACTAATCTAAAAAATACTTAGTAAACTATTTGGAAATAAATATTCACCAAATTGAGAAGGAATATTATAATACTAAGGAAACAAAATAGATCATTTCTCCACAAAACAATTTATTCAATAACATTGAAAGAAAATCTAACCAAAACGAAGAAGAAAATGGCTAAATTCTAGCTATCCTTGAATTCATTACATAAATCATTGAATATGATCAATGAAAAAAAAGTAAATATATGCAAAATCAATTGAATTGCATTAACTTTGGAGCAAATGTGAGCAATCCATCCAAAGCTTGAGTACCGAATTTCCTTGCAAACAAATGACAAACATTGGTTGTCTTTCCATTGTACTAACAAGAACTTCCAAACCTTAACCTCTCCAAAAAATCAATAGTCACGTCTTTGCTACTAAACTTTCTTGGATGGGCTCCACCTCTTGACCAATCAACCCAAGTCAAAGTCCTGTTAGAATTGCTCTTCCAAAATTTGATACTTACCAAAGTTGGCAAATAGTGTTCATCACTATAACATCTTGGGTGACAATATTTTCGGAACATAGAAAAATATGGCTTGTCGGAGACGATACGGACCGCAAGATAACGATCAATTTGGAACCATTGAGCCCCTTTTCTCCATTGTGAAAGTTGAATCAATGGCCTCATTCTACGATCATATCTTCCACGTCCTACAGAACCTGGTATATCATTGGCTTCCACAAATGTTTGTTTTGAGTTCATTAGATAAGTGTAGATTTTGGAGAAATTGAACAATGGTATGCAATGTTCTGAAAGTAGTACAAAACGTTGGTTTGAGAAATCAAGCAGTGCATTTGCTAGTAGACGTCTTTCTGCTTCTATCATGCTATTTTCACCCCACTTTACCTCCTGCATGAACAGTAAAAATTCATATATTTTAGCTATAACTAGTCTATGTGAAAAATTCTTATAGTTCTTAATTACTCGAAATAACTTGACATTTACGTCAGTTTATAAAGGAGAACATAAACTAGGAACTAAAATTATAAGGACTAAAATGAAATACTGAGAATTAAAAGAAAGACAAAAACTAGTAAGAGTTTTTTTTTTTTTTTTTATAGGACTTCAACAAAACAAAAAAGATAAAATATAATGTATAATAGACTCCTTCGAATAATACCCTTAAGCAAATCTAAAAATGTTATTTTGTTTGTGTCATTCAAAAAGATAATAATTCATATTATATTTATTATACTTTTTTGAAAAATATTACATTTGTTATAGTGTTAGTATCATTGAAAAAGATAATTATAATTTATTTTTTTTAACAACAGATAATTATAGTTTGTTACAATAGAAAAATACAAAATATATATTATCTATACATATCCTTTTAATCAAAATCAAATTATTTTTAATCAATTTTTTCTAGAATTCTATTTAGTCCAAAATCAATGGGAAACGAATCAATTCAATTCAGATCCTAATACTAATGAAATGAAAAGGGAAAATTAAAATATATACAGAAAGTAATTATTCTTTCACTATAAATTAACAGTTGTTTGTCGAAATCAAAATCATTAATAAGTACATTTACTGAGTTACCATTTTATTCCATTAAATTTTTTCATTTATGCATTTTTATTTTTTAAAATGGTAAAAATTTATGGTTGGTTAATTTGTCCTTGAAAAAACAAAGACCTATTTTATCATCCCCAACAATTTTTTTTTTTTTGAGGGAATCATCCCTAACAAATGTAAACACATAGTTCTTAAAAGTGAAAATACTAATTCGACCAACCAACTTTCCTAAAAAAAAACTAATTCGACCAACCTTTGTGAACCAAGTTAGTAATTTTTTTTATCTCACTGTTATCAAATAGGTCTTTGTATATTCTTTTTCTTAAGTAACAATTTGAGCGTCCACACTAAATTATAAATTTCTAAACTCTTGAGAAGAAAATATAATATCTTGAATAAATACCTTGCTTGGGATTCTTCGACCATAAAACACGGAGCTTTGATTATAAACTGTTTCATTGAACGAAGGGCTAGGATGAACATAGATTGAATACAACCCTTCATTTCCTTTGAAGAATTTCTCCCAAAGCGGAGCCAACAAAACAGGACCTTTTGTCAAGAACATGAATGCAACCTTTGCCGTTTGTTTGAATGGAGTTTTATGAATCATAGGAGCCAATGAAGCTCTCCAAAATAATTCATCCTCATTCATGTCATGCATAGCCTTAGGAGTCTTTAATAATTCTTCCAAACCATTTGAAGTAAGGTTATTAGTAATAGCCAAACAATTTTGTTTGGCAGAAATATTGGTTTGGTTATTTTGTTTGATAGAAATATTGGTTTGGTTATCATGGTCATATGATGTTTTTGAGATGTTGGAGAATAATATTGGAGGAGAATGTGAAAAATTAGGTGGTGGATTGAGGCTAAAGGATGGATCTTGGAAGTTTTGGATTTGAAAGTTGAAAGAAAAATCTTTAACACAAAAAGTGAGTGTGATACCAATGAGTAAACCAAAACCAAAGATTAGGGCATAAGTAAAGAAGTTTAGTAAATGGAGTTGAGCTTTGAAAAAATTAAAATAGGAGCTTCGATGATCGGTAGTGTTCTCCATGGTGATGGTAACAACAAATCGATCGGTAGGAATTTGTGTTGATGTTTTTTTTTTTACTTTGAGGAAATAGGAGCGATAGAGTGAGATCGTAGGGTTGGGGTAGAGTGAAATAGAGACTAATGATCAAGGTTTTATACACTAATGTGTGAAACAAAAAGATATACACTAATGTGTGAAACAAAAAGAGGCATGATCAAATCTTTTCTTAAATATATATACTTAATCTATCTATACTTTCTATATCAATCATCTATTTTTTAATTATAATAATGGCTACACGTTTTAGTTCTTGATTTAGCATTACGTATTTAAAATATGAATTCTCCTTTTCTTTTTTATAATCAAATATTAGTTCTCAACAAAAGAAAATCAAATATTAGTTGTTTATATGTATAGATAATAAATACTTTGCATTTTCATATTAAAAAATATATATATTTTGCATGTTCATATTGTAACAAATTATTCTTATTTTTTTCAATGATACCAACAATATAACAAATATAATATCTTTTAAAAAAATATAACAAATATAATATAAATTCTTATCTTTTTGAATGATACCAATAAAATAGCATGATGGTCAAATTTGTTTAAGGGTGCAATTGGAAAAAGAAAAAAAAAAGCCTAAAATAGTCTAGTTTCTTTATATGCTCCCTCCGTTCTTTTTAAGTGTTGTTTTTGAATATTAACATCAAATTAGTGAAGTGTATTTTCGCACATTTACTTTCTATTATACCCTTGTTTTAATATACCAATATATTCCTATTTTTTGCACATTCCAATAAATTTAACATTCTTTAAAAAAAAAAAAACATGTTATATCGTAACAAACAATTGTTAGTTACTATCTTTTTTTCAACAAATTCCTATTTTTTTGCACACTTTATCTCTCTCTCTCATAACAAACAATTGTCAATTTTAAGATAACAAGAAGCAAGCTTTGTTTTTTTTAAAAAAACAAACAAAATTTGTTTTAAAAAAAAAACAAACTTTCATTTTCTAAATGTTAAAAAGCGAGTAATTGACAAAGGGTAATTGACAAATCGTACTCTTAAAATATCAAAATGGCATTTAAACATGAACGTTAAATTCGTATTCAAACGACGATCGAAACATAACAGATGGAGAAATATAAACTCAACATTAATGGGGAGGAAGATAGTATAGGGATCACACTCTGCTAAGAGAAGAAAACTTAGAAAGAATATTCTCTCTTTGGAAACAACCGAAATCCAAGCTCAGAAGGAATTGTAATGGCGCCGATTTTGAAGGCTCAAAAGTTGGCAGAAAAAAAAAAGATTTTCAAATCTCCCAAGAAGGTAAGAATGGAAAAAACGTGAATTTGCAGAAAAAAATAGCTGTAAATCAAGGAGAGAATTATAAGAATCTATAAGCAGAGGCCCAACGTGTGCGATCTTGAAGGGAAAGTGATGTGTTTTTTGGCTACATCAATTTTTCTTTAGGTCGAAAAATATCCTTCATAAGTTTTATTAGAGGTATTAAAACTAAAAAAATCATCTTCGAAAATATCTGCCGAAAACTTTTTCGGGGCGTGGAAGACATTAGGGGACTAGGAAAGCAATTTTGAAAGGAAATTCAACAAAGGATAACCAAGACAGACTTGTAAAGTTATTGTGCCCAAAGAAAATTGAAGATTTTATTTCTAGATTTTTTCCCACTCTCTGTCACTCTCACGCGCTCTCTAAAATTTTTATTTTACCCTGTTTGAATAGTATAATCTGAAACAGATTATGGTTATTTCTGATTATTGAATCTGAAAGTATTCAGCATACAGAACACAAAAAACATGACATTAAATCACATTATTTGTCAACAACAATTCAAAAAAGCCAATTTCAACAATATAATTCAACATGAATTCAACAACGTAATACAACAACAATGTTAATTGCAACAACATAATTAATCAAAATTAACTAACAAGATCATGGATAAGCCAAACTAAATTCTTCATTGGGTTTCTCCATGCAATCCGTAATTTAAGGAACGATAGTACTTTAAGGAACCATCAAAGAATATGGTTCTCACATCCTCGTTGTTTTGGAGTTTCATTTGGGTGAATCGAGCACGTCCATATGAGTTAACAAACGACGATACTCAACAATATTTATTCTTCTTGTAGCTTCGTGATTGAGATGACCATTGATCCAATCTGATTGATCCTTCTATTCAGACAGTGTAACATCAACATTGATCCTAAACAGATTGGGTTTCCCCATGTTGTAGTACACTGCATCTAACTTAGTATTCATTTCTATTTGATAAGTGTTCACAGTTCTATTGTGTGGAGCACTAATAAACCAAGCACACCAATTTATAAAAGTTTATAAGCAATGTGGACCCAGAAATTGGGGGTGCATTTCAGACCAAAAAAAATATTGCATTCGAAAGGTTTTTTAAGACGTGTCAAATCCTCAATGCACAACAATACCCAAGTTTTTTAACATACACTGCATCAATATACTGGCAAGTTTCAAGTTATATTTTTTGAATGGTTAAAATTCTGTTTCAAATTGCACAATCTGACCATGGATTCATAGGATTTTCCAACTTATAAAACACCATATAACACATAATATATATCCCATACAAAATAGAACATAGTATAACAATAAAACGTCATATAACACACAATGTTGTCTAAAATGTTGTACATAATTGTTAACGCAAAATGTCATTCAACGAGTCAAGATTAACCGAAACGACAGCCACAAGTTTGACTATCGAAAATTCAACAAAACTAAAAATAAAAGGAATAAGTTCCTAATGCTTAAACTCACTCAAAAGTATGTCTTCTAGCAATTATGCATCCTCGTCTTCACGTGGACCTAAATGAAGAATTAGCCACTATGATAATCGAAGTTGGCAGAGGAAGACACAAAAATGTGGTTGTCTTTCTTACTTAAACGTAGTTGATCTAACTCTATGCGTATTGACACACAATTTTTTAATTAAAATTAGTTTTTTTTTTTAACAAACGATTAGAGTTTTTTTTTTTTTAAAAAAAAAGATTTCATTAATTGAGAATTTCTAAATTAAAGTTAGTTATTAAGTACTTCTTATTATAATTATCATTGAGATAGAAGGGGCAATAGTGAGAATTCACTCGTATCACTTCATTTCTCTCCCACCAAATCCCTAACCGTTTTTCTCCAACATGGAAAACAACTCTAATTGATTTTTTTTAACAAATAATTAGAGTTAGTTATTAAGTAATTATTATTAAGGGTCATGTTAACTTGTGTCATAAAAGCACATGTTAAGCAACCCAAAAATGACAACTTTGGATTGGAAAACATAATATATTAACTTTTAAAAAGTTGTATGTACGACTTTTCATGCGTATATTTCTTTAACAAGTTTCTTAACATGTGCCCTTGAGGACACAAGTTAAAATTTGCCTATTATTAATTATTATAATCATCATTGAGATAAAAGGGGCAATAGTGAGAATTCACTCGTATCACTTCATTTCTCTCCCGCCAAATCCCTAACCGTTTTTCTCCAACATGGAAAACAACTCCTTCTTCTTCCTCTTCCTCATGCTGAGTCTCAGTATCTCCGCCGTTGCAGTAGCGGCGGCGCCGCCACTACCTTCCTATCGAGAAGGTTGCACCGATCAGCTGCTTCTATTCTCTCCCTGTCTTTCTTACGTTTCGTCTCCTCCAAACAACCTCACGGAGACCGCTTCCACCAAATGCTGCGACGCTTTCTCGTCGACGGTCGCGCCGAAATCTCTCTGTTTCTGTTATCTCCTCCGTGATAATCACATTCTCGGCTTCCCTCTCAACTCCACAAGGCTTCAATCGCTCTCCTCGCTATGCCTCTCGCCTCCACCAACTACTTCTTCTCTCAATGTTCTTTGCGCAGGTTCTTTCTTTGTTCTTTCTTTTCAAAGATTCTTAAGAATTTAGATACAAAATTATGAATTAGAGAAAAGATTAATTGAATTGAAATTGAAATGTTGCTGTTTGGTTCACATTGTTACAGAATCACGGACTCTTCCTCCTCTCGGCAGCACAGATATTCTTGGTGTTCCAGTCACTCCTTCAGGAACAGGTGCTTGATTCATTTTCTGTTCTATGCTTTTGTTTCGTTAAAGATTATGATACTCAAGAATTGTGCATGTTTGGATATTGGCTTATTTGAGTTTATCAACTTGGCATAAGTTTGGTTTTGTCAGATTTGTGAGAACTTATGACAATTTTCAAAACTCTTTTTAGCTTATTTTCATTAGTTTGCCAATATAGCTTATTAAAACAACTTATAGCCTATACAAAACTGATTAACTTTATTTTATCTTGTCATAGAAATAGCTTTTATGTGAGCTTATACATAAGCGCTTATCATAATAAATGCTTGTGCTTTAAGTTGTAAGTAAGTTGTGCTTGTGCTATAAGTTGTAAGTAAGTGGTTTGTCCAAACACGCTACCATAATCAGTTATTAGGGAGCTTATGTAAAAAGAAGAAGCTATTAGAATGCCTCTATAGGTACCTGACAAATGATTGAAGAATTTCTATAAGTTTGATTGTTAAATCAATAAGTTAATCGTATTTTTTAATTAACTGACAATTTGTAAACTTATATGCTTTGAAAAGTATCAATTTATAGTATGGTAATAAGATGCATCGTTTATTATAAATGAAAATAATGCTAATTTTGTATATAGTTTAAAAATATTAAGTTATAACAAGTTTTAAAATAATTTTAATTGTAATTTGGATGAACGTTTTGTGTATAACTACATAGAATTTCGACTGTTAAAACAATTATTTATTTTCTCATGCTTTTAATATTTTGGCAACCTTCATTCTCCTATAATTTATTTAAAAAAATAAATTACATGCATTATCTAGAATGAAAAAACACAAAAGCATTTACTTTTTTTCTATATATTTTCTCTATTATTTTGTAAATAGTATCAGATAGTTTGTAATGAAACTCTACAAAAAATATGGTTTGCTATGAAATGATAGTTAATTTAAAATCCTAAAATTATTCACATTAAAATTAACGATGACATAATGCATGTCCTTAAACAGGGTCAGTATCCAGTAGTGCTAGTGCAACAGGGAAAATGATACCCCGCAACGGCAAGGGCAAGGGAGCAGGGACAACAATGTACTTTCCATCGTTGAATGGTTCAACTTCATCAACAATCACTGGTGGTGGATACTACAAGCATTTGCTACTCTCTCCATTACTTACAATCCTTTTTGTCACGCTTCCACTCCTCAACCTCGACACTCTCTACTTTTAATGCTCAATATCTTGTGTTTTACAATTTAACACATTACTAAAATGTCTTGTTTTTCATTACCATGATCATCTTGTATATTCATAGAATATATGTTGAAGCATGACGAGTTCCTGTTTCACCTCACATTGTTTTTATTGTAAGCTGCGTGGAAAAAGTTGTATGTACCATCTGTTCCTTGCAATAGTAACATAAGTTATATAGACTATAGAAAACTGATTAACCACAACAACTAATCAAGTCACGAGTTTAACTAATTAATAATTAATCAATTCCTCCAGATTCAATGTAGGTATTAGATCAATTTTCAAAAAAATAATAAAATTTTCCCCCACTTTTCTTTTTCTAGATTCACTGTCATAATTAGCTTTGCAGCATAGAGGATATAAATATGGATAGGTCTTTTTCCCACTTCCTTCCAATCGCATGTTGTTTAAGTCAGCACAAACTAATTGCTAAGAAAAGAAAGAGAAAAAAAAACATGAATGTCGAGCCCAAGTACAGACTACTTCCAACCATCAGACCATTCAGCTTCATCAGTGACAGGTTTAGGGAGGTCTGACTGGAAGGAATCTTGACCAGCTTCTACATTGTTAGAGGGCAATGTGCTCCATCCATCTTGACCAGATTCTCCATTGTTAGAGGGCAATGTGTTCCAGCCATCTTGACCAGATTCTACATTGTTTGAGGGAAATGAGTTCCAGCCATCAGACCATCCAGTTTCATCAGGTTTAGGGAACTCTGACTGGTAGGAATCTTGACCACCTTCTATATTGTTTGAGGGCCGTGTGTTACCTTCATCGAAGCCAAAGCCAGAGTTCTCTCCAACGTCCTCATCATAATGTTCTATCCTTTCTGGAAGAGAACAACCCAGATAGGATGAATTGTCCACACAGTGCCACAGCATTTGGCTCCAATGATCATCCTGCCAAAAGTAAGCAAAGAATGGTTATCATAAACAATCAGGATTTCATAAACAAGGTCCAGCCAACAATCAGCCTTTTGATTATTACCAAAATGTTTTGCATATTTTCAAACCATGATTATAAAGCTAAATAGACAAACTAACTAATTAGTGTAGAAAGCGGTAATGTTACATTGGTAAGCAGTACGCACTCCCTTTCGCATTACAGCATAAAACTAATTACATAAGTACCATCTTAGAGGTAGAACCCTTTGACTTACAGGCAATGCAATCAACAAAAGGATATATAAAGATGTTCTATTCACGGCATAAAGTTGATCAGAAATATAACTATTATTAAATGAGTTATGGTTTGTTAAATAAAAGGCAGTACCTTGCATATAATATGAGGGTTCCCAATTATAACCAGCAACGATATAGCACGGGTTATAGCCACATTAAACCTTCTATGATTGCTCAAAAAGCCAAGACAGTGGATTCTGTCAAACTCATTATGTTTGATGGTTGATCGAACAGTTGATACAATGATGACCTCCTTCTCTTGTCCTTGGAATTGCTCAACACTGCCAACTTTGACATCAGGCATTCCTAGATTTTCAAGTGTCTGTTTTATTTTCAGCACTTGTTGTCTATATGGTGTTATAATGCCAATGTCTTCCTCTCTTATTTTACCACCATTTATCAGCTTCCTAACGGTTTCTACAACCTTGCTTACTTCGATTCGGTTGAACCATGATGGGTTATTCCCTTCTCTTTCATCACATCCTTGGATACCAAAGAAAAGAACAGGAAACTCCTTATTAGGGAGAAATTCTGCAGTCACCGTGAAAGTTGTGGGATCTCTACACGCCATCAATTCCCCAAAATAGAACAGCTTTGAAGGGAGGTATAGAATCTCTGGGTGACATCGATAGTTTCTAACCAGTTTCGTTATATAATTGGCATCTCCACTGCCATATAACTCACATTTAAACAATCGTTCCAGGAAAGAAACCCCCAATTTGTACTCATCTGCTTTCTTGGAAAATATTACTGGGCCCAACTGCAAGGGGTCTCCAGCCAGAACAACAACAGTGTCCCTTCTGCAGAGATGGGCTATAGGAATCATGGTTTCAGGTTCTGAAGCTTGGCCAGCCTCATCCAAGAAAATATGAGAGAAGTGACCACGGTTAACATCTTCTGCAAAAAGAAGAGAGGCACTCATATATGTGGATACCACAATCCTATAATGATTGAGGGCACTGACCGGGGGACACTTAAATATCATCTCGTCGAAGAAGCAAAAGCGAAGAAATTCAGGTTTTACATCTTCATATGGCCTGGCAGTGGCATTGAGCCTAAATACTTCATTTTCTCGAAATTCAATATCCTTCTCAGCAAGGAGTTTCTCCAGTATGTGGTCTGCTGCACTGTTTGAGGGGGCACAGACAAGAATACGAGTATTCTTATGATGTTGGTAGAGCTGGAGGATTGCTTCCACTATTGTCCTAGTCTTCCCTGTACCTGGAGGCCCATGAATCACATAAGGTGGTGCGCCTCTGCAACCCAGAATCATTTTGATCGAACACGTTTGCTCCTCATTTAAAGAACCAGATATGGGAACCAGATCAGTGGTTTTAATGCACCTTCTTTTGGATGAAGTAGATGGAAAAAGAAACTCAGCACCTAAGTTTTCTGCTGCTTCAACAGCTTGATATAACCTTCTCATATTGATCCTATTATATGTGAAGTGGACATTATAGAGATCTTCATCTCTATGGTAATGGTGAAATTCCGGATCAAACTTCAAATAGACCTCATCAGCTTCAACCCGGTGAATAAATCCCTGCAGAAGTTTAAATATCATTTTAGTTTTTGCATAAAGGGCAGGATCCTGACTGTAAATACATTTTTTTATATTAATTGAAAGTAAATTTAATTACATAAATTATGAAAAATAAAATATACCCAAAACCAATTAATAGCAGAATGCACTTCATACAGACAGTGGTGGATTCATCTACTCTAAAGATCACACATACAGACCTGTAAATACAATTAGTAGTTTCTTAAAAAATACTCTTAAATTTTGGGTTGGGCTTAACTCAACCCTACAAAACCAGCTTGTAAGGTGAGGGATGTCTTCCACATATAAACTCATTTTCAAGCCTTATCTCGTCCAATATGGGACTCTTAAGAATACTAATAACAAAAAATGTGTTTCCTAGATTCTACAATTGTACACTTACCATTTATATGCATATCAAGAATACATGACAATGACATTGCAAAATATAACCAAATGAATAGAGATGGTTTAGAAGATTGAAAAAATGCAAGTGCCAAAGCAAATTAAGTCAAACTCAGAGGCGAGAGCCACACTATATGAACATGGGAGAGTTATAAACAAAACTGATCTTCGGTTAGCCTAGTGCAAGGTCAACCAACACATCTCAAGTTGATAATTGCTGGTGATACTCTACAGATCAGACTCCATTTATAATACTTCAGAAAATATAGAAACATGTAAAAATTACAGTATGCAACTGATGGCTAGGTTTGAGGACCGAATTCCAGGTCAACAAAACTGAAGAGCTGGTTTATCTAATAGAGGAATGATAATGTGGTAGTATGCATACAAAATAAGAACCAGACCTGATAAACAGGTGCAGCATCTTGTTCTTGCTCAGTAACCAGCTTGGCAAAGATATAATCTCCATGCACCAGTGATGGCCTTCTCTCAGCAAGCCCAGGCACCTCCAAGGACAAAAAATTATTTCCTCTCCTTCTCATAGTTACACATTCCATGTCATAAGTCCTCATATCATCCTGAAAGCAGAAGTCAATGGCAAACAAATAATAGAAACAGATATCAGGCTTGTACTCCTATTTTAGTTTCTTTCATTAACAAAAAAAAAAAAAAAAACAAGATTACCTCTAATTGTATCTCTTCCATTATTATTAGTGTTTTGAAATAAGACGCATAACTTCGTCTTGTAAGACCATCTTCAACGACTTGAGGGACCTGATTGCCCTCAAGTAAGAGCCTAATATCCTTGGGAACCTCATATCTTGGAAGCCTATTTATGTATTTTCGATTTGACTTCGCTACAGGGCGTGTGCCGGGAACAAAGGCCTCTACAACAAATTTGTCTTTCTTCCTTCCTCTAGAGTAAGGTCTGTTAGAAGCCAGAGATTTTGAGATCTTGTCTTCAACCAAGAGGAAAACCACCCTTTCAATTTTCTCATCTCCAACGTCAAAATACACAACAGATGAGTACATGCCCATGTCTTTTGTCTTGCAAGACAACCATATCTTTAAGATCTCACCAGGCTGAAGCATCCTGTCCTCCACTCTGAAAGATTCTATAAAGTTCTCAGCATTTGAATTTGCCGGTGGAGGCTCCGTGAGAGAAAGAGTGAAAGAGTCCGGAGGGTTTGAGGCAAAAATATGAACACTCCACAGGTCCACTGGTTCCTCGGTAGTATTATTAATGGTTATTAACTCCACGGCAGTATCTCCAACAGATACTGATTGAGGCTTCCCATTCTTAAAAGCAAACGGGACAGATACGATTACTGGAGCCCCGTTATCAGCAACATAACTGCAAACAGATCTCTCTTCCTCAAAATCTAGAAATCCGATTTCAGCCTTTTCCCCTATGACAGAGCATTCATCTTCTGATCTGTATCCGACAGTACTCATTCTGAAAATGTTTTGTCCTCCTTCCAAGTTTCACTTCTGCAAAAAATATCGCCCAATAATGAATAAATATGCTTAATATAAAATTTTCAGCAAAGGCAAAAAAAAACATATGAGAAAGAGAACCTAAAAAGCCATTAGGGTTGGTTCCCCTTTACAGTAAATTAAAATCATCGACTCATGGGTATTCCTAAATGAATCCAAATTCTCTTATTTTACCAACTAACTTACAATCGCAGGAGGGAGATACCTATGTCGTAATCTCGGATAGCAGTGCAGAGCGGCCAATCTCAAAACTGCGATATGGTACAGCATGACGTGAGATGGCCATTATTGTAATATTATTATAATTAACAAAGAAGGAAAAAGTTGTCACTGATGGAAAGACCCAAAGAGAGAAACAATTCTTCATGAATGAGACTTAAGCCCATCATTGGGCTTTTTATAAAGCCCAAATGCCAAATCCTAGAAAATTCTACTATGCCAAACCTTAAAACTAAGACAGTTTCTCAATCATCCCCCTATATGCTCAAATCAGTCAAAATATACTACCGGAAACACACTTCCGATGGTGTTTTTTCATATAAAATACACTACCGGAAGTACACTTCTGGTAAACCCCTCGTGTTTTAGAGGGGTGGATTGAGAAAATATCTAAAACTAATTTCACCATTGCAGCCATTTCGCGTGCAAACCATAATACCGACCATTACAGCTGCCAGATGAAAATATACTAAATCAGCATTTAACATTGCACCATACCCTAATCCCACTCCACTATTACGTGCCACAAAACAACAATATCCCACTCCGCAATCACGTGCCACAAAACGACGATATCAACAACTTCGACGGAGACAAACACAAACTAAAAGTACATTTGTGTAAAAATGGTAAACCCCAACAAAAATCATAACTTTACAATAAAATCCACACATTTGTATAACCATATAATCATAAAAAATTGATTTTGGTGGAACCTAAATGACACAATCATCCTACACAAACATAATGTCATTCACAACTTGCAAATGGTACATTTTGTTTTTCAATGTTTGATTGTTATTTCTTCATTTAGAAATTAGAAGCCCTATTATCTAAAAATACCCGAAAAAGAAAGAAAGAAAAAAACATTTTTCAGAAATAGAAACACAACCTAAACGAAGATTAAAAAAATATAAAGAAATTGAAAAAGGAAGAGAAGGTTTTGCTTACAGTGAGGGTTTGCGTTGCGCAGAGAGAGAGAGAGAGAGAACTGAAAGAGTGAAGAGTCTCTCTCACTCTTCGCTTAACACAACTCAGTCGTTCGAATACTCATCAACATCATAAATAGACTAAATAATTTTTTTAAGGTTTCATTACCTCGGATAGGTACATCGTCCACGTTCACAGGTTATTAACACCAAAACATTCCTCTTATATGTTCTACTTCTATTTTCAAAAATATAAACAAAATATTCGTTGTGCTTAATATATCGTACAAAACATTAAAAGACAAAATATTATTTTGGTATTTTAGAAAATTTGTACTTGAAACAAAAAAAATATGTTGTGGTTCAGTGAAAACAAAAATTCCAGTTTTTGTCATGTCCCTTATCCCCTTCCTCCGATTTTGTCATGTCTTTGAAACAGTCTTACAATTTATACAACTTAAGTTGTTCTGTCATGTGTTTCGTTTTTTAGCAAATCAAACATTACGCGATTCATTTGGGGTCATTTCCAAAATGTTGGTACCAATATATATTTCACACAATTAAAAAATAGAGATATGTTATTTGAACAACTATTTATATATAAAGAGGATGAGTGTTATTTGAACAACCATTTGGTTGACAACTTATGGGACAACCATAATTTACAAAGAAAAAATAGGTATTTGTACAAAAACCAAAACAGTAGAGTGATAAAATAAAAATAAATGTAAGTATTAGAGATAAAGTTGTCATAAAATTTGTCACAAAATAAATCTTCAAATATTATTTCTTTACAAAGAAATGTATATATTAACACAAAAACCAAGCAATATATATAAAGAGAGTAAGAATAAAAATGAGAGTATAAAAAAATTTTATCTCAAAAGTTATTACAAAATGTTTATACAAATATCATTTCGAAAAAAAAATGTTACCAGAAGAGTTTATTAACTACTGCAAAAGTTGTTGACCTCAACAAGAGGTGAATCACCAATTTGTATTGTTAATTTGCCTTTTTTTTAATGAAATACGAAATTCATGTTTAAACTCCTAAAAAACTAAAATTAAATATGCATTTTTAAGCGTAAAAAACATTAAAAAAAGAATATTTTATTCGTGTTTAGTTAAAAAAATTAAATTTTTTAGGTGAGATTATCTAGACATTCCTGAAAATTTTCATTGAAAAATATAAAGGCTACACATGAGTTAACTTAAAAGTAGGGACCAAAAATGAAGATTAAAAATTATTAGGGACTAAAAATGGAAGAAAAATTTAAAGGGACTAAAATGAAATATTTATTATATACTTATAAGAACCAAAAACATATTTAACCCTAAAATCTTCGTTATGCTTATAAAAACGCCTTTTTTTATAATAATAAAAATCAAGAGCATTACATTTGTGAATATGTTTAAGAATTACGTATCTCATAGGGTATGCAGTGGTATTTTTTTTCATTTAAGTTTGTTACAAAATTTTCCGTGTAATCAAGAGCATTACATTTTTTTGTATAAGACGGTGATGATGAAATTTTTCCAAGGCGAAACTTGGGTGAATATGACTCATTGTTGGAGCTATGCGTTTTTTTGATGTTTTACTTTTATTTATTTTGACAAATTTTGGATGTTTTACTTGATCTACAGAGTATTTAATTAGTAGTTTGTATTAGTTTATATCCACTGGCCAAATTGATTGACGTGTTCATGTCACTGAATGGAACATGTTTACTTGCCTACTTAGAATTGTTTAGATACTAATGACTCTTTTTGTTGTCTATGTTTAAGTGAAGATTGAATTGTTTTTTCAATTATGCTTCTCGGGATTATGATGATAAAAATAAGCATCTTCCTTTTAATATCTGTTTGGGGCACCTTTGAGTGTTGGGTTGTGCAACATTTAAGAGCTAAGAAATACAAAACTGGGTGAATCACGTAGTTCCTTAAGCTGAAAATGAATGAGCTTGAAAGAATAGGGGAAAGGGGAACAAAAACGATTTTGGTGGTAATTTAAAGATCGAATAATTGAAATCTTGTTTGAATATCGCAAATCTATCTATTTATCTTCTCTTCCCACTCAATATGTGAATCTTAAGATGACATCCTTCATAGATGTTGGTTACCTCAAGAACATTATAACGTTGGTTCTGTCTAATACTAAGACTACTATATCTGGTTTTACGCAGCCGACGATTGATAGTGAAAACATTGCCCGCAAGATTACAACATAATTAGAAACATTCACACAAGCATATTACCTCGTTTCATTTTTCACTCAACCTATATGCCCTAAAACACTATTCCACCCCCTTCAATTTTTGAAATTACCTTAATGAGCTACAAAATATCATGCATTGTCACAAATATGAATAGAACTAGTCATACATATCAATTCAAACAAGAAATTGTCTTACTTTCGACCATTAGAGACCATGCATGGTTTTCAGGTATATCTCAAAACCACTAAGATAAAGTGAAAACAAAATGTTGAAATATTAAAGCGCAGGCGAAAGTAAAGAAGTTTTTGATCAAGATAAGGAACATGATTAACTCAAGCTGAAGCAGGAGTGTCCTTGACTGATTCGCGCCATGCATATTCTCTTGCACCATCCTTGTCAACAATTTTGATAACAAAGTTTGGAGGTGCCACAACCAACCTTGATCTGATTTCCAAAATGCACTTATCAACAAGATCAATTGCTTCTTCCACATTCATTCCACTATGGAAGTGTCTGTCCATCATTGATAGTGAAAAATAGGAACCATAACCAAAAGCTCCCTTTTCAAGCTTGTGAAGTGTCGCAATGTAGTCAATGTAGTACAGTGATGGGCCTGTCTCTTTGTCATAACCAGCAAGAAGGATGTTCACAGAGTAGGGGTTCTGAAGAAAACCAACCAAATTCACGTGTAAATAAACTTGTTATCTATAATCACAATGCAACATGGTTAATGAATTGCAGCAAAACAACATAAATCTAAGCATATCAATAGCTGGATTTATAAAATATTTTAATTCTTTTCCACAATTCTACGGATCAATATCCGGATAGGTAAGTCATAGTGTGTTGTGTCGCCCATGGTGATGGGGGACGATATTTTTTTTTTGTGTATGTGACTGGAAGTTCACTAGTCATTTCCTTTCGAAAAAATCTTTTTATCAATAATAAAGGTTCCAGCACTAGCAGCAAAAGAAAGAAGAGGAAGTCCTATAAAAAGATTTTTTGGAAAGGATATAAAAAGATTTTTTGGAAAGGAAATAAAAAGATGATTAGTGATGGTATATAAATTAAGACAATTGAGCATGAACCATTAGGATATCACAATTTATTTCAGACACCTACTAATTGATAAATAACATAATCAAAAGTTTAATTCCCATTTCATTCAAACCCTATTTCTCTGCAAATTTGGGCGGCCATGTCTCTCATTCCCTTCCACCACCAGTACCCCACCTGCAGCCTTATTAAGTTTTGGTTCAGACTTGCAAAAATGGTTGAATGGGCAACTCAATGAACATATGGGTTGAGGGGAAATAGGTTGTGGCTAATGAAGGGACTGAGTTAAGTTGTTGATGGAGGTTGCACACTGTGTTCTTATGTGTTTTAGCGTTTTAGGATAGTTTTATTAAAAAAAACATTAATCGGTAGCGTAAAAAATCTAATGAAATGATAATCCTGAAAGCCCTTTAAGATTCCTGAACAGAACAAATCAACTTCCCTCAACCAAAATACTGGTATATGTGCCTGGGTTCATATGGGTCAGTTGAGTTGTAAGTCAAACATATAGTACTAATAAGAAACAACAAAAAAAACCAAGGTAGTTCAAGTAATATTTCTATCCATTACAATAGTCATAATTTTGGGTTACTTATTTATATATCTATCCTCCAGCCATAACGAAAGAGATTCAACTTTAGAATAGTCTAAGCGTGTGTTTGGTTTTACAGCGACATAAATTTTGTAAAATTGATTCTAGCTAAAAGTACATTGAATGTAAATTGATTTATATTTGGATACATTTGTGTAAAAATGGGTTGAACATTAAATTCAAGGCTGAAATCAATTATAGAAGTGAAAAGCTACAAATCATAACTTCAGGTTAAAATCAATTCTGAAGCAAAATCAATTCTACTTGAGAACATCCAAACATGTCAAAATCAATTATACACCTCTAGAATCAAATTTGGCTCCTCTAAAAGTAAAACCAAATATACACAACCAATAATACGGGAAGGGATTCTCTCAAGTGTGATTTTCACATGAGAGAAGTGTGATTTCTCACTAATTAAATTCATCCCCTCTAAACTTTTCATGTTTTTCTCTCTCCTTTTGTGTAATCACATCTTTTGTGTACAAAAAATCCCAATTAACATAAACTAAATCCAGATATTAAACTTTAACATTAGATTAACCCATGAAACCAGCATGAAAAAAAAATGCAATTATAGATAGCCTCTGTATGGTTTATGATAGAACATTATGATGTAATTTGATCAATGTAGCCGACCCCACTTAGTGGGTTAAGGCTTGTTTGTTGTTTTGGATTTGGATAGATAGCCTATGGTATCAAAATAGAGCATATGTATGAGGGTTTTTAAAACAAGTAAGGTAAACAAAAACAAATTAGAAAAAAAAATAAAAAGGGGTATTTTTAACCTGTATACCATCATCTCTCACTAGGTTCCCATCTCTTCCCATCCAAAGCTTGGTTTTTTGGGTTACTCGTCAATTCAGGTTTCAAGGAGTAGTTTTCGGCTCTCTCAACTTTGGCATGTCATTCTACAAGGGTTATCTCTCATACAAAGGTATTTATCGGTTCTCCTCTTTATTTCATCTTCAATGGATCAATTAAGGGCTGGTAAGAGAGCAAGAGGGGCTGTACCTAGGTCAACTGGTAATAGAGATTCACAAACTGAAGTAGGTGATTCCTCTAACCCCAATACTTTTCAAATCTCAAAATTTATCCGTGTCACTAAGCTTCAAGATTATCAAGAAAAATTTGACACTCGTAAACTCATGACTCAGCGCTCTATTGATCTCAGAGTGGCTGATGACATAGGTTTTCATTTTTCCAGGGTTATTGAGGTTCAAGGGTTTGGAAAAGTTTATAGAGCTGAATAATAAATGCAATAAGTCACTGGTGAAAGCATTTTACTGTGTGTTTGCATCTGTTATACGTGAGAGATTCTTGTTCAAACTGAATAACCAAACCATTCGCATGTCAACTACCAACTGGCAAAGTTTGTTTCATTTGGAACCTGCTGGAACTAACATGAAAGTGACTACTCTCACTTACGATGGTTATAACTTATAACAGAGATGCCTTTCTTCACTTATTGATCTACTCTCACATACATAAACAATAATACAGGAACGTATTCTCTAAAATGTGATTTTCACATGAGAGTAAAGTATGATCTCTTACTGTTCACATCCATCCCATCTAAACCTTTCATGGATTCTCTCAAGTGTGATTCTGGAGAAAAGTGAGTTGAATATAACATGATTTATGTTTGGATACATTTGTGTTTAAAGTGGGTTGAACATTAAATTCAAGGCTATAAACAATTATAGAAGTCAAAAACTACAAATCCTAGCTTCAAGGTAAAATCAACTCTGGAAGCAAAATCAATCTACTTCAGAACATTCAAACATGTCAAAATCAATTACAAACCTCTTGGGATCAATTTTGACACCTCGAAAAGTGAAATCAAACATACAATAACAACAACAACAATCACAAGTCTTATCTCACTAAGTAGGGTCGGCTACATGGATCAAACAAAGTCATGATATTCTATCATATACAACATCTATATCCAGCACTAATTATTAGGGTTTTAAAAAATTAGGTGAACAAAAAAAGGGGGGGTATTTAGAAATTGAATACCTTGCGAAGAGCGGTGGCGAGCTCGCCGCGGGTGAAATTAGCTGCGGCAGCTGTAGTGAGAGGGATCCCATTACGGAATTGATACAAAGCAACGTTCTTTTGAATGTATTCAGTAAACTGAACCCTGAAATTGAAAAAACGAATTAATCAGAATCAAAATCAAAATTAGTTAGAAAGAGAAAAAGAAGAAGAAGAAGAAGATGAAAGAGAGTGAAACCTGTCACCGGGTTCACCGCTAGCAGCGATGAGTTTGTGTGAATCGAGGAACATGATCTTGTCTTCGTTGGATTTGTGAACGAGGATGCTGTGAACAGCCGATGTATCAGCCACCACGATCGCGAAGCCATTGCCAACTAATCCGAAAACGCATTCCATGGTTTTTTCAATTCAATTTCTGATGAACGAATGAATACTGAAGTTGTTGAGAGAAGAAAAAAAACCCAAACCCTTTTGTATTCAAAATGAACAAGGGGGTCGTGGTAAACAAGTTATTGCTACAACCTAAAATAACAATTTTTATTTATTAGAATTAGAATCTCCCCCAAAATTATTTTCACATTTTTAAATAAAAAAAATAGTATTAGCTATCTCAAGTTCTCAACTAATAATTAAATCTTGTGTTATGCTATCAAGTGCACTTGATAGGGACACTTGTTTTAAGGATTAAAAATATAAATAATTGATAAAAAAAAATTTAAAAATTATTTTTTTGTTGTTTCAATGTTTTCGTGATGACAATTTTGACCTCCTAATCACTCAAATGACATGTCACGTGTGCGTTGATGGGAGTCAAAATTGGCATGGAACAAAAGTGTAAAAGAGACTACATTTAGAGGGCTGGGTTGTAATTTATTTTGTTAGGGGACCAAAATCGCAAGATCGTGATACTTAGGGGATCAAAACTGTTATTAAGCATTTTCAAAATAAAATTTTCACTTAAAACTTCTAAACTAGTTTTTTTTTTGTTACAACTTCTAAACTAGTATTTAAGGGCACTTCTTAACATTTTCCTTAAATCCTTGAAATTACAGACTTTTTAATTCGGTATATCAACCATAGTTTTAATAACCGGATCAGTTGACCATTGGGCCGTTGGTCGAACCAAACGGTTGAATCAGATTGAATCGAATAACTCAGTTATATGACTCGATCTATTATAATATTTTTGTACATAAATAAAAACACATTTTTTTACGATATAAATAGAAACATTTTGATAGATGCCCTTGAATTTAACTGCATATATTTTTTATAAGATATTGTATGTATCTATATAAATGTTAAAAAATATTTCACTTTGCATCTACAACATAAATAAAAACAAATGTGCTAAAAAAAATAGTTCCAATCAAGTTAAATGGTTATAACAATATTTTGTATCTTTAAAAAAACAATATTTTTATCGTATAGGTATTTTTTTATATTATTGTTCTATTTAGTGACAAATTATTTTGTGAGCTCACCAAATGTAATTTCAATCCAAAATGTGATTATATATAAATAAGTAGAAGCATTGAATTTCAAAAGAGAAACCTTTGCAAATGACAAAGGGAGTGTCATGCTTTGGTTGTGGGTTCAACACTTTGTTTTGCCTTTTTTTTTAATAAAACTCCTTTTTTTTTTTGGTACATTAATAAAACTCTTTTATTAATGTGTTTGTTTAACATGTGCAATAATGCAAATTTAGAGTAACTAAAAGGAGATAAATTTTATCGTAAAACAACAATTATTTATGAAAAATATACATATTTAATATAAATACACAACTTTTAATGCAAACTTACTTTTTGAAACTTTTTTTTTTTTGAAAGAAACAAACTTAATGCATTTCATTTATAATAATAGATTGAATACAAGATGGAATATTAGAATAAATGCGGAAACTAGCTTCCAACGGAGCCGCCCTAGCTAAACTATGAGCAACTTCGTTTGCTTGTCTCCTAATGAACTTCACATCAGAGTTCGCAAGATCAGAGCCTAGTATATGTATGCAATTTCTAATTATAACACTAAATTCTGATACACCAACATGCTCCCTGTAAATGTTGTCGACAACCGTCTTAGAATCTACCTCAAAATCCATATTGACTAGTTGAAGATCCTGTACTCATTCCATGGCTTTTAACAGACCAAGAGCTTCCCCAACATGAATGCCAATCAAGGGGGAAAAGTATTATGATCTAGCTATCACAAAGGCTCCTTCAACATCTCGAATACAAATCTCAATACCCATTGTGTCAATATCCTCGAAAAAGGCGGCGTCCACATTACACTTATATCTACCTGGCGAAGGCTTGGTCCAAGATACATTGTGATGGGACGGTTGTCTAGGGGTGCTTGTTTCAGCTCTTGGGCATGCTCCCAGCTGGCTAAAAAGGATGTGGCTCTATTACAAATAGCTTGACAACTTTCGGAGGAATCATTCCAGACCTTATTATTCCGGTTTTTCCATATACTCCACATGAGAGTGCCAAAGAGTGAATGTTTGGAGTTATGTAACCTCTGTATAATTTCGAATAGAATGAAGGAAATGCTTCCAAGATTGAATATCGTTGTTGAGATGTCATTCCATAACCCTAGTTTCTGCCAACATTGAATACTTTTGGGACAAAGAAATAGAACATGCAAATTGTCCTCTTGGCTATCACAGAACGGACATTGAGTAGTGCAGTTTACGCCTCTAGTTTGCAGACGAACCCTTGAAGGTAAACATCCACGCGCCACACACCATACAAAGTTCTTAATACAGGGGGGGTAGTTTGCATCTCCAAACCTGATTCCAACGTCCCGCAATGTCGTGCTCCTGAACAATATTGCTTCTACCCTTGATGTTTCGATAAACGTTGCGGACTGAATAGATCCCATTTTTTTCGAGCTTCCATGTTGGTCTATCCTGCTGTACCGATGCAAAATGCGGTGTCCTGGAAATATGTTAGCTGAAACATTATCAAACAGGAGGTATATGTTCTCAGTGTGCCATTGCTTATAGTTTAGAACAAGTAAATTTGAGACTTTTAAATCTGCCATAGCTTGATTCATGAGATGTGGTTGAGGAATGTTATAGTTGTTACAAATCCAAGAAGGGTCCCAAACTGATATATTTGTTCCTGTCCCAATGCTCCACTTAAGTCCATTTCGAACAACATGTTTAACGTTCCAGAGACTCCTCCACACATAACTCGGATTATGACCTGAGCTTGCAGCAAAATAATCACTATTTGGGAAATATCTAGCTTTGAATAATCTAGTGATCAAAGAATCAGGTTGTGTGAGAATCTTCCAAGCCTGCTTCCCTAACATTGCCATGTTAAAAGCTTTGAGTCCTTTAAATCCCATTCCTCCATACCTCTTTGGAACTGTGAGTTGTTCCCAAAATGTATACCTCTTCTATTTCCATTGTCGTGACCCCACCAGAAGGCATTGAGCGTTTTTTTCAATTTCATTTATTAAGGAATTCGGTAACAAGAACGTACTTATTAAGTAAGATGGGATGGATTGTAGAACCGATTTAATTAGCATTTCTCTTCCTGCTTGTGAGAGGCATCTACTACTTCATGAATTAATCTTGTTCCAGATACGATCCTTAATAAACTTAAAAGTGGAATTTTTGCTTCTACCAATCATTGAAGGAACCCCCAAGTACTTTCCAGTGCCTAACACTTGCTGCACACCCATAATATTTCATACCTCAACCTTTGTTGCATCTGGTGTATTACGACTGGAGAAGATTTCTAACTTTTGTAGATTAATGGCCTGTCCCGATGCCGCTTCATAAGAAGCTAGAATACCTTTCATGACATTTGCCCCATCGGTCGATCCTTTGAAGAACAAAAAGCAGTCGTCTGCAAACAATAGGTGGGATATAATTGGAGTTGTAGTACATATTTTAACACCATGTAAAGATCCCTTACTTTTTGCTCGTTTAATAAGTGCCGATAAACCTTCCACACACAAAATAAACAGATAAGGCGACCGCAGTTCCATTGACAAGAACTGAGTAGTCTACCGTTTCCACACATAGCATGATCCATTTTACCCACTGGTCTGAAAATCCCATTTTGATCATAATATCACGGAGGTAGTCCCACTCAATGCGGTCATAGGCTTCGCTAATATCAAGTTTGAGCGCAGCATCATACTTTTTACCTTTTCTCTTGGTCTTCATGTAGTGGACAATTTCAATGGTTGCCATGGAATTATCTAGGATGGACCTACCGGGCACAAAAGCTGATTGGTTGTCTGAGATACAATTATCCAGTATCGGCTTTAGACGGTTGGCAAGAACTTTGGCAACTATTTTATACAACACATTGCACAAGGCAATAGGTCGCCAATCTTTCATGGAAACTTGGTTATCTCCTTTAGGAATTAAGGTGATCTTTGTAGAGTTAAGATTTGGAGGAAAAACACCTGCAGCCAGTCAAGAACAACCCGCTTCGTAAACTTCTCTGTCACACATGTTCCAAAAGTTTCGGTAAAAGACAGGATTAAATCCGTCGGGTCCGGGACACTTGTCATCTTGCATTGAGAAAGTTGCCTTTTTAAATTCCTCAAGAGAAAAAGGAGTTGTCAGAGACTCATTTTCTTCCATTGTTATAACTCTGTTAACTGCGGCGACAACGCTATCCCGATCACTTGGACCTTTTTCAAACAACTCAACAAAGTAGTCCCGAGCAATACTTTTGAGACCTTCTTCACTTCTACATGTTCCACCATTGTTGTCTTGCAGATGTTCAACTTTGTTTATTTTCCTTCGCGTTGAAGCAGATGCGTGAAAAAACCGCGTATTCAGATCCCCTTCTTTGTACTATAACGTCTTGGCTCTTTGTTTCCAGTACAAATCATCCTTCACTAACAGTTTGTCAAGTCTGCGATGTAAATCATTGAATTGGTGGACATTTGCTGCAGTCACCTGAGTGCGGGCCACTTCTAACTTGCAGCGCACTTGCTCAATTTCTTTTCGTGTTTGTTTTCCATGTTCCTTGTCCCAATTCGTCATCTCTTCTACACAGTGATTGAGTCTACTAGTAATTGTTTCAGTTGCATAAGAGTTCCAGCAATTCTGAACAAACGGCTTGAATTCAGGTTCAATCAGCCATGAATTTTCGAACCAAAACTGTGATCCTTTAAAACTTCGTTGTCTGTTGGAAATACATGAAAGTTTTAAGGGATAGTGATCTAAAGAAGTGGCAGTTAGACATTCAAGACTTGCATTTGGAAACATTGTTAACCATTTGTCATTTGCTAAGGCTCTGTCAAGCTTTTCCTCCACTGCTCTACTAGTGCCAAGGCTTTTAAACCAAGTAAAATTGTAGCCCTCCATAAATATATCAATAAGTCCTGCACCCTGAACAGCTACCCGGAAACCATTAATAAGCCAAGGAGCTCTATCTGTTCTACCTTTCTTTTCAGAAGCCACTAAAATATCATTAAAGTCTCCTATTATGCACCAAGGCAGATTTGAGAGTGTGGAGAGTTGGCGTATCAGGTTCCAAGAATCCTTTCTACTGCTACCTTCCGGGAAACCGTAGAATCCTGTCATCCTCCATTTACCATGTCTAGGATCGTCTACTTCCACGTCAATGTGATTTAAGGAGTAATTAACCACTGTACAGTTTGAAGTTTTACGCCAAAGAAAAGCAATTCCTCCTCCTCTACCTTATCTATCCGGTGCAAAACAATTATCAAAACTCTTGGCATGTGCAAATTTGTACATGTTAAAAAAAACCTTACCGACCGGTCTGGTCCTATTTTTAAAACTATGATATCAACTATTAAATGATTTATATTTTTTTTAAGGAAAGGTGTTTATAGCATTTCATTAAAAGTTCCAATACAAGATGGTACATCAATGAATAAATGGAGACTACTTAAGGATGTGACTCTCATACAAGAGTATCAATGACCTCTTTCATTTATCTTCGACTAAACTCAACCTTAAAGTTTTTAAAAAAAAAGCTACTGCATCTCTTACACTCATCAACAATGATGCCAAACTCAAAGATCCCATTCTTGCAATTGTGATAGTAGTCTACAACCTTGTTTGCATCCAATTCAAAATCTTCATTTAGAAGTTGCAAATATTAACCCATTGTATATCATGTAAAAGTCTCAAAGCCTCGACTGTACCCGAAGAACATATGGAATTGGACCACATCGTCTTTGCCTATTGATAACTTTAAGATTTTTTATTGAATAAACAGTCAATTTAGTCTATAAACTATCATTCTCTTGTCAATTTGGTCCTTAAATTATCAAAATCAACTATAAGGCTCTCTAAACTATACTCTCATCCATCAATTTAGTCTCTCCTAATGATTAAATTGATGGATAGAAGTATAATATAGTGACCTTTTATTTGATTATAATAGATTTCAGTTGATGAGATGGTGATAGTTTAGAGACTAAATTGAATGATTATTCTTTTTTTTATTATTATTATAATTAGCTCCAAAAAAGATTTTTCTAATAATGATAAGTTTAGAAAAATTAATTCGAAGTTTATAAATTTAACCAAAAATTACTTAAAACTTTGTGACTCAAATTAATATATTTTTAAAATCCAAAGACCTAATAATGACTGAAATTTTTTATTTTTTTATTTTGGTCTGTATCATGACTGAAATTTTATAATTATTCGTTTGGAAAAGAAAATGTTTTAACTCAATTTCAAAGAGAAAAATTAGGCTTCACCTTCACCGTTTGTCATACTCTCTCTAATTTTTTGTATGATAACTGGACACAAAAATAGGGACACAATACAGACACCACCGTATAACACTGTTCAAAAATACCGTTTTTATTTCTTTAAAAAAAATAAAATACCATTTTTATTTTCTTTCTCTCTTCCCTATAACTATTTCTCCTCTCTATCTCTCCCGCGTCTCACTACCAAAAAAATCACTCCCTCCTCTGCAAATCACTCTCATCCAGAGTTCACCGGCCACCGACGCCCCACTCGCCATCCGATGGCCGCCGGCGTCCCACTGTATCTATCTTTGACCCCATACTACTCGATCCAGCCATCGCCAAATTTCCTCACCACCACCACGCCACCATGTTGTCTCACCACCACCACGCCTCTCCGATCTCGCCTCCCTCAGCCATCGTTAGTATTGTCCTCAACACCACCATAACCACCACCTTATCCTTCACTCGGATCTCAACTACCATACCTCGTCTTTTTTCTAGGATTCCATGACAACCACTATGACTCCTTCTTCTCCAGCGATATTGAACAGTGAGAGAGAGAAGAGGCAACAGGCACGTGAGAAAGAGAAGAAGAAGAATGATGAGGTGAGCGAGGGAAGAGAAGAGGTAATAGACAGAAGAGATAGGGATGATTTTACAAATTTGTCCTTGGACTTTAAAGGAAATTACAAAAAAATGACATTGGTGTCTTTTTTGTGTCAAAAAATCTGTGTTCATTTATCATTTCTGTTTTTATAAAGGGTATAATTAAAGACATACGCTAAAGAACAAAGCGGGGAGTACTACACTTCATATAATTAGAAGAGAAATTCCTAAAAAAATATATATAATTAGAAGAGAAATGATATTTTGACAATATATAAGTTGTCCTGCATCATATATTACTATTTTGCAACCACTTTTTCATTTTTTTATTACTTTCTTTCCATTGGTTTGCGTGCAGATTGAAATTTACATTACAGTGGTACGATGTGCATACTTGACAACTTGTTTAGGTTGTTCAAATATCATATCTCTAATTAGAATGACATCTAAGACTAAGTCGGGAAGGCACCCATAAATAGTCGAGTAGAAACTTTCAAAGTTTCCCAAATCAACGAGGAAAACATCGCAACTATCAACTTCACGGTAGATATGGTGAATCAAATCATTCCAATTAAAAACTTGAAGGAGATGGGTGATCTCGATGAAGTTGGGTTGGAAATAACAAATAGATGAAGAGTCATTGTGCACAAGTTACATCGCGGGTTTAGAGACAACTTTAATAAAAATTGAATGAAGAGTAAGCTATTCAGCAAGCTTAAGGTCATGTAATGTAATAGTCCCACCACAGCTCAACAAAAGCATTCTCAAGAGTTTTGAATTATGCCCCGAAAATTGTCTTTTATCTCTTGTATTGTGGAAGCCATTCATCTTCTATTTGCAGCCACCTAATGGACTTGTGGAGTTCTCTACTAGTCTCACCATAATAGGAATGAGTTGGCCTTATGAGAGTGTGGAGAACGAAATTTGGTGTGTAGAAACGAGTGTGGAATAAGCTATTTATTTAAAGGTTTTTCTATCATGTGCAAATTTACATAAGTTTAAAATTCTAGATAGATAGACAACCATATACATATAATATGTATGTATGTATGAGAGTTTTTAATGTGTGTGTGTGGGTTTGCTAGAAGACATCCACTATAATTTTTATGAAGGCGTCTTTTAGCAACGCACACCTCAAGGTGTATTTACCTAGTTTTTAGTCATAACTTGCTAAAAGACACTTTCATAAAAACCAGTGGTTGTCGTTTAGCAAATGCATATAGGAGTTGCTAGAAGACACCCGCTAGTTTTTATGAAGAAGTCTTTTAGTAAGTTATAACGGTATAAGTTACCCCCATGAAAAAACATGTTAGGACAAATACATATATGCAAAAGAAAAATATTGATAATTTATTAATATTAATTAGCCTCAACACAATATCAATTTGGTTTCTTCTTTGAGTAATGATATTTCAATGAAACTTTTTTTCCTCATACCTCTATTATACCACCCTATGTGAAATTTGTTTTATTTTATTTTATTTAATTATTTATTTTACTAACCCACCAAAAATCAATCCAAAACATTGCGCTCCTTTCCTCTCTCCTATCTCTGCCTCGCAACCCCCGGCCACTGTCCACCTTCTTTGTCTCTCCCACCCTAACCACCAGCAACTAACCGCCATCACTCTCTCTCCACCCTCAGATCCCATCTCCTTCCTCTATGACTCATTCCTATCTCTCCACAACCCTCCATCACCACCATTGTCGTCACCCCACCGTCTGCGACCTCATATCTCACCACCACAACCGCGGTACGTCGTCCAACGGTTACAACCCTCCTTCTTCCTCTCTCCCATACTAACTTCTCTCTCTCTCTCTCTCTCCCCATGGACCGCCGTCGCACCACCATCCTCGACCTCAAATCTCATCTCACCACCACCGTCACACGCCTCACCGTCCTCGTCCTCGTATCTCTCTACTACCGTCGCACATCGTCATCCACTATCTTTCTGGTCATAAGATCTGAAAATGAGAGAGAGGATTGACATTGATGAGCGTTCAATCAAGGAAGAGGAGAGAGAATGGCAAAGATGAGAGTGAGAACTAAAAGATAAGAGTCTCTACAAAAACTAGGAGAGGAGAGAGAGAGAGAGAGAGAGAGAGAGAGAGAGAACGCGCTTGAAGCGGTGAATGAGAGAGATGAAAACCTTTCCTTTCTTTTTCAATTTGAGTTGGCACTGTTGTCATTTTTTTTATATTAAAGTGTGACATGTAGGAGGGTGTAAAAGAGTGGCATGCCACCTAAAGGTGTCAATGTATCACCGCTCTTCTTCTTTATGCTACAATACTTTTTCCTTTTGCCTTTTCTTTCTCAAAATTTTGGGATGCTGAAAATTAACTTCTAGTTGGGCAAGTACATGATCAGTCATGGATAGGGGTGTTCCCATGTTGGGTTGGGTTATTTTTGCCAAACTCCTTATCTAATTCGATCAAATTTAGGTCAATTGGGTTGGGTAAAAGACCTGCATTTATTATGTCAAACATAACCGAACCAATCCGATAATAAACGAGTTGGACCAGATTGGATCAACGGGTCACTAAACCTATTTTTTATAAATATTTTTTTTATAATAAAACGACATTATATTTCATGAAAATTCTTGTATTTAAATGGAATTTTAACATTTAAAATGCTAGCACTTGAATTTACTTAAAACACTACAAGATTAATATATAAGTCTTAAACTATATTATAAAAACTAAAGATTTTAACAATATGTTTTAACATGTTTGGTTTGTAGGTTCACGGGTTTGAAATCATAAATATGTTACCTGAAGAACTATTACGGTTTTGAATGAGTTGGTTTAGATTGGACCCCGAACTTGAACGGATTGGGTAAAACGCGGATTGGGTGGTTGGTTGAATGAGTCACCCAAACCCATGAATACCCTTAGTCTTGAATCTTGTTAAGGCCGGTACTTATTTTTTATTTTATTTTTGTTACTTAGCGGATGGTTGAACTTTGTCTTTTTAACTTATTAACTTTTTTAACTGTTATCTAAAATTAGTTGAGCTACTCGATCCTTAACACTACTACATATTATTGACTATATAAAAATAAGTGCCTATAAGATAAAAAAATAAGTGGACGAGTTGAGAAAATATGATTATCAAAAGCTAACATTGGGGATGCAAGTGATGCATTGTGAATTAACAAAAAGAAAATTAAAACAATCCATTCTAACTTATACTGAGAGAGATAAATAATATGACAATAGGAAGTACCAAAAAAAGATTATTAAGTGCATTGAAATTTCATAATAGATTGGATTAAATAAGTTTTTGATTGCTAAGAATATATCAAATTTCGTTTTTAATTCTCGAATTTTTTTTCAAACATCGGTTGTAAACAAATTTTCTATCAATTTTTTTTGTCTATGTTTTTAGAATCAATTCATGAATATCTTTTAAAATTTTAAATAATTTTTTGGAGACATGTTTAATACATTATAAGAATATCCCTTGCAAAAGTTTAGGATTTTTTAGCAAGAGATGAAAAAACTACGAGTTTGTAAGTTTTTTACGCTTAAAAATTCATATTCAATTTATGCATTGTTAAAAAAATTATAATTTTTTGTAGGAAAGATTCTTATAATATTTTAATCATGTTTTCAAAAAACTAATTCAAAAATCTAAAAGGTACAAATGAGTTTTCTTAAAAATAAGTATAAAAAATCCTGATAAAAATATTTGTAGGACCAATGTTTGTTATTTTTTTTAGAGAGACTAAAAATTAAATTATATATATTTATAGGAACTAAAAACTTATACAACCTTAATAAATTTAAAGATAATAATTGCTTTTGACTAAAAATTTAGTGACAATCTATCTTTGCACATGCGGTGAAACATGTAAGTTATTTCGAGAATACACCATCCGATTACAAATATAAAAAAATTCATATTTTAGATTCATTTATTAAATGATGTATGTTGTCTACAATAAAGACCACATACATCATTAATTGAATGAATCTAAAATATAAATTTTTGCTTATAATAGTGACCGGAGGGTTTATGCATTTTAATTTGTGTTTTTCTATCATGTGCAAATTTGCACATGTTAAGAAGTTTAAAGTAAAAACTTTGACTTGAAACTTATGCTTTTTATATTAAACATGTAACTTTTAATTAATAATTGTTGGTTTTCAATGAAAAGTTATGCTTTTAGTTGCCTTAACATATGCAATATTGCACATGTTAGACAAACCCTTTTAATTTTAGTGACAATCTAACTTAACTTGATTTATCCCTAAAAAAAACTTAACTTGATTTACTGTTAAAAAAAAACTGAACTTGATTTTACAATTTTAAAATTATCAAGACCTCATCCACTATTATGATTAACTATCCATTGACATTGTAAGACCAAACTTATCGCTAGGCCAACACTTCATAAACTTCATCCCCTTGACACTATCTCTTTTCAAATAATGTTACGAGAAAGACGTAGATAAAATTATAGGTTTAGATTTATTTTTAAAAATATAGGATAGGATTTGTTACAACAATACATTTTTCATTTAAAAAATAATAATCATTAGTCTACGTCGTTTGTATTAAAATATTTTTTAGATTTGATATTAATAATCTATAGGTTTTGAGTCATAATTATCTTAATTTTTATAGGCTTCAACTAACAAATTTTTTTAGGCATAAAGGATAAATCGATCAAATAAAAAAGAGATACAGAGGCTAGGGGCATTAGACATGACCCATATACAACCCATATCGAGAATACATCGTGGTAAAACCAAACAAGGTGGACCATCCCTAATCAATCCTAACCAAACAAACACTCCTCACATGCATATCTTAGCAAACTCGCATACGGGCGTGAAACTAAATTAAAATAAAAAAAAAATGAAGAGTGGACATTGTAGAGATCAATAAGGGTTTTAAGTTGGTGAATGGATCAACTACCAACACGCTCATTTGTTCATATTATCTTATATTAGTGAAAAAATAGACACTCACATGCCCGTCTTTTTGTTCTTTTTATTGCGTTAACGTTTGAAAATTATGACCTGTTTCTTTTTAATTATTTTGATTTTGATTAAAAGTAAAAATATAAATGATTTTTGCTTTCAAATTACAACAAATCAAACTACCCATGATTATCTATTTTAATGACACCAATGATATAAGAAAAAAATATAATCTAAATTATTATTATTTTTAATGACACCACCAATAGAAAAAGTTGTTTAAGGGTATAATTGAGATAATGAAAAAGTAAGTAAATATATACTCATCTAGGTTTTTTTTTATGAAAGAAACATCTAGTTTGTTACATTGTTACACTTTTTAAAGGATAACGAAAAAAAATTGGACATATATATTTTCATATCGTGTTTGTTACAATTTTATTTGACTTAAATGTGTGTTTGGTCCCCGTACTTTAACCCAATTTTGGTATTGGTCCCTGCACTTTTTTTTGTATGACATTAGTCCTTGCAGTTTGTAAAATTTTTGGTTTTAGTCTTTCTGTTAAGTCTCAATTAAAAAAAAAACCAAAACTAACGGTGTGCCACGTGGACCAATCATGACACGCCACGTCGCACACTAAATGACAAAATTTTATAATTAGTTTTTAATTAGGTTTTTATTATTATTTTATTAGATATTTAAAATAAAAAACAAAAAGAAGATAGAAAAGAAAGAAAGAACATAGTTTAGTTGTGATATTCAGCAATGTCATTTTTGGTTTGGGTTTGTGAAGTTTACATTATTGTTGGTACTTCTTTCATCTCTCTTATGTTAGTTTAGTTGTGATATTCAATTATTTTATCTTTCGTGAACCATAATCAAAGGAAACAGGATCATTCACCACCACAAAACACAAACAAAAATTGACTCTGGATTTCAAAGAATTATTATCAGAGAGAGAGATCTCAGGGGACGTTAGAATTAATTCTGGATCATGCTGCTATGCTTATCTTCTTAATATTTAAATTTACTCTTATCTATTTGTTATATGTGTTGAAAGTTGATTGTAATTTTAGAAAAACTATTTTCTTTTCTTTTTTTTGGTCTAATAGTCTACTGGCTAAAACTCACACAATTAAATGTGGAGAAGTGGGGTGTCTAGGGTTCGAACCCCAGCCCCTGCATAAATTATGCAACGTTCCTACCAACTGAGTTAAAGTCACGGGGACGAAAAACTATTTTCTTTATATATAATACATATTATATATTTTGAATATATATACATATATATATATATATATATTAATAATTCTATATTTTAATTTGGTTCATGCACCATCTTATTTTTCTTTTAAAACTTAATATGTTATCATTTAAGCAAATACACCTTCTCATATTGCATATTATTATTATTATTATTTATTATTATTATTCTTTTGTGAATGAATATAGTATAATATTTTTTTTTAATTTGGTTCATGCACAAACTTATTATTATTTTAAAATTTAATATGTACTCGTTAAATAAAATAATATTATTAATATTTTCCTCAAAAGAAGACGAGGTGAAAAAAAGAGAGAGATGGTATAATATTATTATATTTATGTTTTTTTTTTAATTTGGTTCATGCACAAGCTTATAATTCTTTTAAAATTTAATACACACATATTTAGAAATTAAATTAATTATAGTTTTTTAAAAGGAAGATTTTTTTTGAAAGATTAAAAGGAAGTTAATTATTACTATTTTTTTAATTCAAATAATTATCAAGCAAAAAAGTAAATATATACGTATTATGTCCTCTAAAAAAATATACTTATTTATGTAGAAACAATTTAATATTATTTTTAAAAATAAATTAACTAAGATAAATTGTAGATTATTCTATTTCAATGTGATTGATTTTAGGCTTAATTATAATTTTGGTCCCTTTATTTTCACTCACTCGCATAATTGATATGAGAAGTCCACTTGGGTTGGCCTCGTGGCGTTCTTAGAACCTTAGAGTATGCTTCTTTCAAAGTCTTTCATTCTCTCCAATGCAAATTTTGATAAGCTAGTTTGGCTTATTCATAAAAATATGATATGAGAATACCATAATTAATACTTTTATTTCAAAATTAATTTAACTCTATGCATATTCTTTTTATTTGACTTGTGCATTTTAATATAATTTAATTTCAAAAGTTAAAGTTTAATAATTTATTTAATGTGATTAAATATAAGAATATTTAATTTTACTTAGAAAAAAGTTAAATGCATACTAATATTGAAATAAAAATTAAATTTTAAAAGTTTTACAATATTAAATATCATGTGCACCGCGTAGGTCAAACTGACATTAATGATAATATTTGTTGAAAATCTAAAAAGAAACGGAATCAATTGAGTTTATAAATACCATGCTGAAAACACAAAGATTTATCATCATAAACACCTAACTCATCCCTTGTTGAGGACTCCTCAAGATCTACCTTCTCCTCTCAACCCTAATGGAGAACGGCCCCAAACGTCGTCGATTTTACAAGTCGCAGTCAACCATTTGCCTAGATGATCTATCTTCAGATGCAAATGCTGTTCATGTGAATACCAATGATCAAAGAATCATTGAGAAACCAACCTCAAACTTTGATAAGGCACCACTAGGTCAACGGTTATTCTCACTGGGTTTGCCAGCCTTAGATGCTCCGACCAAAAGGACATCACCAGCATTGCCAGAGGGATTCCTACATGCTTGTCGATGGTGTAGGAAAAAGATTGAGAAGGACATGTATATGTATGGGTATGTATTGCTTCTCTTCTCTTTCTTCTTCCCACATTTTATAGATTTACAACATTAGTCATGCATATATCTAAAAGGTGAAGTGAAAAGTGAACACCAATATCAAAGGCATACATGACGAATATTAATTATAATTTTTTTTTTCAAGTTCTCCAACTAAGCATCATATTTATATTTTTTTTTCAATGGATTGAATTTTGTATTTTGAATCAACAAAAAAACAAATAATATATATCTTTAGATCTATCTCTAACAATACCTATTCCAATTATAATACATACACACACACATATATATATATGAATAATTATCTTCAACATGATTATATACAGATACACGTACAATCATATTGATGAGTGGTGTTTATAAACTTCTTATATACATGCATGTCAACTGACCCATTAATTTTAACATTGCAGTGTCTTTTCTGCATTTTGCTCTCTTAAATGTCGAGAAAATCAAATGATAGCGGATAATTATATTGTAGAAATATGTTCCACATCGGATTCAACTGCAGAGGAAACTGGAGGTATCAAGAATAAATAATTCAATGAAGGATTTTGCTTTGCTTTTGTGATAAAACAAGATATGATTAGTTTGCAAGTTCATATGCTATAATTTCAAAAGTACTTGCAAAAACTCTGTGATGACGGCTACAAAAGCCTTTTTTGTTATTGTTATTGTTATTTTTGTATCTTCGCTTGAGAATTATTGATCTTATTTGTTGTTTGAAGTTATGATTTGGCATGTATTGAGAATTAAATGCTGGATCTTATTATGCTTGACTCAATTAATGAGCCATTTGGTCACTTAGGTTCTATAATTTTAATATGTTTTAAAAAAGCCGTAGAATTTTAGAAAAAAGACATGTTGCTCAATTATTTTTTTTAAGATTGGACAATAGATTCATTTTTATTTTCTTTTTTAATAGGACTGACAATGTACAGAAACAGCTCAAAAAAAGTTTGAGACTCGATTCGATAATGGATTCGTTGAACTTGGTTCACGAACTAAATGAGTCGAACTTGAGTTAAAAATAAGTTCATTAAATAAATGAGCTGAACTTGGGCTATGCATAGTTCAATTCGTTTGGTTCATAAACCAACTCGATATAAAAAATACAAAATAATTATATATATATATATATGTAATTCTTTTGTATTTTTTTTATTTAATTAAATAAACGTGGAAGTTATTCTTTCTTGAACATAGCATAGCACGTTTACATTAGTGTGGTTAGCTAGCTGTAAGAGAGAAAAGAGAAATAGCGTGAAAATTAGTCCCAGATCGGAAGCTTTGAGGATAGCAGGGAGCATAAGTGTTTATAAAATAGAAGCCTATTACTTAACGTGCTGTGTATTGGGAAAATTTTAAGTCCCACATCGGATAGATGAGACTCTTGATGAAAGTTTATAAAAGGAGACACTCCTCACTTCACAAGCCGGTTTTGTAAGGATGAGTTAGGTCCCTAAATTTCAATATGGTATCAAAGTTTGTCGAATTCAAGGGCCGCCTCAACCTATTCACGCACCAAGTCCAAGACTCTTGAGAATAGTTTATAAAGAGGAGACAATCCTCACCTTACAAGCCGGTTTTGTGGGAATGAATTAGGCCCCAAATTTCAACAATCGGACAGATGAGACTCTTGATGAGGGTTTATAAAGAGGAGACACTCCTCACCTCACAAGCCGGTTTTGTAAGGATGAGTTAGGTCCCTAAATTTCAACACTATCTAACAAAAGATTAATGCCGTGACAAATTTATAGTATAGCTTTTCTTACTTATGTGGTCTTGAGACCGATAGGAAGTATTATTGTGTTAATTAAGCTAAAAGTTTTTTTTTCCATTTGATTCGAGCTATCAAGCTGAACCGCGTTGTTCACGAGTTTGAATCGAGTTGAGTTTAACCTAAAAAAAAAGTTTGTAGCGAACTTGAGTCGAGTTTCGAATCGATTCAATTTTTAACGAGCCGAACTGAACCAAAGTTCGACTCGGTTCGACTCATTTTCAGCCCTACTAACACGTCATAATTAGAGTCTTTATTCACAAGTAGACGCTCTAACTTATCATACAACTTAGGTCTTTTTCGCTCACTATATGACTAATTTTTTAGGCAGCAAAAGAACACCATCATTATCATCATCAATTGGGTAATTGCTACAAACTTGTCATTTGACAGTACGAATATTATTTAGCAGTGATACATGATTTAATAGGTTTAATGTTACAACAATTTAAACATTCAAGCACATAATACATCAAACTAGGAAACTTGATAACTCCCTTATGCTTCTTCTATTTACAAGTTCAATCCAAGTTGGTAACAATATCTACAAGTTTTTCAATGTTTTATAAAAAAAATCCAACTAAAAACTTTGCATTTAAAACAAAAAATTCATACATATGCTTAACATTTACAATTTTGTATTTTTTGAATTGTTTATCAAATATTTCAATCTCAATTAGAAATCATAAGTATAATTTTGTATGATAATATATTTTTGCTTATGTTTAAGTGTGAGTAAGAGTCTCTCATCGGTGAAAAAATAGATGTTGAACAACAATTTATTTAGAGAGGTTTTAAAGTTTTGAGTGAATATATGATGTTCAAATCACTCTTGTGGTTGCCCATGGTCTATTACGATGATCTTCCTTGTTTAGGCTATTCTCAAAATGAAATAATGAATGGTTTGACAAAAAGTAACCGATTCATTGTATCAAAAGTTTTTTTGACAATAGTGATGAGACAACATATTCCGTTGATGCATGTGAGCCAACGACAATGCAATTTTATATGATAGTTTTTAATAGTCAAAAAAGGTGTATTTTTAGTTACAATTATATGAAAAACACTTAAAAAAAACGCTTGTCCATTTTAATATTCAATAACAAATTCTAACCAACACAACTCAAGGAGTACAAGGAAAAGATTCAAAACCCTATTTGCAAAACGAGTTCATCTTTGCTCCATTTACCTTTCCTCAATTTACCCCATTTCAAGTTATGGATGTGTGACATGTGGAAAAAATAAAATCAATGGTTGTGATTAAATGGCTTGGAAAAATCAATTCTTTAATGAGGAAAAGGAAATACGCGCGCTCTGCTATCAAACTCTTCTTCTTCCTTTCTCAGACAACTTTCCACCTTCCTCCCTCATAATCATCGAAGCCACCTCTCCTTCCCACCGGCTCCTCGGTCACCTCTCCCTCTCTCTCGTTGTTGCACCTCTCTCTTGGTCTCCGTCAGCATCATGAGCGAACCCCACCATCCCGCTACCAACACTAACCAACCCGCCGCTGTCTCCGACCATCCCAGCGTCGCTGCCATTGTTGTTGATCAAGGTAATATAGTTTGCCTTCTCTATTTTATTATTTGTCGTCTCTTTATTACATGATGTTGTTTTATTGTGTTGATGAAAAATTAGTTTCCTGGTTCACATACGTGATGCTTCACTTACATGATATATATATATATATATATATAGCTTTATGGTCACTATGTGTATAACTTTATCTGATCACCATCCTTTCCCCCAATGTTTTTTTAATAGTAATAGATAGCTTTATGGTCAACAAATTCTTATGCAGTCTAAGTTTTTCAAGTATATTGATCATGTCAGCTATTTTGTAGTGGCGTTTTGCTGTTATGTTGTTTCTGTTCAGTTGTTGTCAAAAAATACCAATGCCACGACTTCAGAATCCTGTACCAAACACATGAAGTATTCCAATAACGACGACGTTACTAATGTTATCATAAAAAAAAAATCAATGTCGCGACTTCAGAATGTTGTTTGTTTTCTAACACTGTTATCAATATATTCATGTAAGTTTATGTCTGAAATCATCACTTATGGTGGCCTTAATTGTAAATTTTGGTTTTTTCAGATTGTGTCAATAAATTGGTGAACGACATTCATGAAAAAAATGTGCAACGCGGACAAGGAAGTATTGCCAACAATGTACCTCACTTGGAAATGAAGTTTGATTCTGAGGCGGCGGCTTATGAATTTTATAATGAGTACAGTAAAAGAATTGGATTTGGTATTCGTCGAGAATATGGAAATAAAAGCAGAGTAGATGGAGTTTTGACTTTAAGAAGATTCACATGCTTCAAAGAGGGTGTACGAGGTGTTGACAAAAGACGTCAACCAAAAGGGGAGCCTAGAGCAGAATTATAGGTGCTGATTTTAAGAGTCATGGCCTTGCAACATGTTGCTAACAGCTTTTACAGTTTTTGGCCAAGACCTTAATTCAAAACCTGAATCATTATATGACAAAGAGATGTTGTTTAGTATGATATTATAAACTCAAGTCCTAAGCAGTTATCAGAAATTGCGGTGTTTTTATCACTTATGATATTATGTGCTGCTGCAATTTTCAATTTCTGTTCAGCTACTTTTGTCAAATTGCGGTGTTTTTATTACTTATGATATTATGTGATGCTGCTATTTTCAATTTTTGTTCAGCTGCTTTTGTCAAATTGCGGTGTTTTTATTACTTATGATATTATGTGCTGCTAGTATTTTCAATTGTGGTGTTATCATTAGTTGAAGTATTCCAATTACGACGACGTTATTAATAAAAAAAACCAATGTCGTGACTTCAAAATGTTGTTTTCTAACACTGTTATCATAAATTGAAGTATTCCAATTACAGCGACGTTGTGAACATGGTAAAGCCAATATTGTTGACTATTGAATGTCATGGCAATTTGTCAAGTAATTGTTTATGGTTATTCTTGTGTTCACATGCAATAATACTGCACCAAAGTTGAAAATACTACCGTGCCATAAATTGGAGTGGTTGGGGCATGGCTCTTTCACTAGTATAAATAGCATGCTCTTGTACCATTGTTTCACATCCCAAATCAGTAACAACACAATAACAAGCAGAGCTTGTTTAGAGTAGTGAG
>Ga0315914_1000443_pt1 | contig 51219 bp, 28 predicted proteins | sample MpolenodulesMG_FD_203920 | JGI IMG/M metagenome (GOLD analysis project Ga0315914, IMG submission 203920) | Medicago polymorpha root nodule microbial communities from Los Angeles, California, United States - elongated nodules | ecosystem: Host-associated > Plants > Roots > Nodule | place: USA...
GACAAGCCTGCCCTGAATTGGATTTTACCAAAGAGGGTACCCATAACAGGAGAATGCTTGCTAAAGAAGACAACAGTGAGGCCTGAAGACCATCTCTTTTGTTGGATCATTGTAGTGAGTAATCCTCTGGGAGCACAGCCTGTAAACGCGGTTGGCTCGGGTGTACAACATTCTGATCTCCAACCTTTTCTTTGCATATTCAATCCAGTTGGTACATCTTCTGATATTGATCCATATAACCAGCCCATCTGAAGTTTCAAAAGAGAATCAAGTTTCATATGCTTTTTTTTAAAATTTGTGTAATTTCATAGTCTAAGGCTTATTCACAAAATTTATATTTTGCAAGTACTGAAAAATATACCTGTTTACCCCAAGAAGTGCCATATTCATATTCACAATCAGATACTTGGATTGCTTCCTCTATAAAATTGGAAGGACTAATACCATTAGTAGAATAATCACTCCCTTCTATAACTTGTGTTGCTGATTTGACAAACTCCTTTGAACTTCCAAATTGTTGTATTAGTATATTCTCAGCTAATTTTCCTAGTAAGGATACAAAATAGTGAGTTTTTTAGTATCACACAGGAATCAACTATTAATACTAATACAAATCATTCGGGAGAACATGAGTTTGATATCATATGTGACACCGCTCTATCTCTATCTGTCACTTACTTTTTCATCTTTCACAACTTACACAGATTACGCACCAAAATATTTTTATCAATTGTGTCCATTTAACTTTCTCATAAAATAAAGATATACAATGAATAAGTGAATGAATTGTGAGAGCAAGACCTTTATTTCCAGATTGTATTTGATTAGGATAAAAACCATAAATGGCATATCTTCTGTGGAAGGTGTTTGATCCTCCATAGTATGGTCCTTGAAGTCCCGCCATGCCCCCTATCATGTACTGCAAAGAACAAAACATAATTTGTTCATAAACACAAATTTATAAGAGGTATGTAGTAAAGTGAAAGATGCATTTGAAGTTGAGAATAAACCTCAAATGCAGCCACCCATTGATTTCCAAAAGGGTCGTCTTTTATTCCATCGTAAAATTTTTGGAAACATTGAACAAAAGCAACATCTTTTCCACTATTGGAATCCACCAAAATGCAAATAGCATGTTGCATTATCTTGGGATTGTTCACAACCATGTCACAGTCTACGTTCAACATAAAAGGTGCATTGGTCATCAATCCGGAGACTCTTGTCTGCAAATTCCAATTAAGATAGACGAGAATGAGTCTCTCAAACATAAGAATTAGTATTTCGTAGAACTAAATAATATTGATCAGCGAAATTACCAACACATTCATAGCTCCGGCTTTGTAATTGTGTTCATATTTTGGTCTCTTCTCTCTGGATATGTAGATTAAGTGAGGCAATCCATCAGAATGACCATCCAATATAACCTGTAAACGCATAATGTAAGTGTTTTTTGTTGTTAGAATTCAAGCATGAGCCGGTTAGTTTCATATCGATTAGGAATGAACCAATTGAGATGACACGAATACTCAAACATTTTAGAATGCAAGAACCAGAAATACTTGGAAGAATTTAGGATGTGTGTATATATGAAATTAAATTTTCCACCAGCTAAAATTTGTTTAGTATAAAACAAGGAAAACATATACCCTATAGACGCATTTAATCTTTTTACTGCAATATTTATTACCTTAATTATACTTGGATGATTTCTTTTTTCTGTATTTGAGAATACTGCACATTCTCCCTCAAATTGGAATGAAGCTGAATTTCGGGTCACATCTTCAATTTTTTGGCTAAGATTATCATACATATCCTGCAAAAACACAAAAAGACGAACCATCAACAATTCACGTACCGTCCTGCAAATTTGTTACTTGTGCATACTTATCTCACAACATGTATCAATAGTTGAAGTGTAATATTATTTTACTTACCTTCATTTGTAACCATTCTTGTTTGAATTCAGCTGAATCATCACTTTTTGTAACTTGAGAGAAACATCTAAAAGGTGCTCTAACTTGTATATTATACTTCTTACAGAAAGGTACCCAAAACTTAGCAAATTTAGAAGCTTCCAAAAGACCATAAAAGGTAAAAACAGAACAACCATCATCAGAAACATAACAAGCTAGCTTATTAGCTGGATAATCAAGAGCCAATAGAGACAAAACAGTGTTCAATGTGATGATTGGTGGTTCAAATACAAGATCTGCTGTTGTCACAAACAAGTCCACACGTGGAAGCTCCTGTACTCTATTAGGATAAAAAATAACAAAAAATCAGCACAAGACTTGAGAAACTAATTAGCAAGATAAATGGTTTTTTACAACCAAATTTAGACAACTTTTTAAGTGGTTAATGCAGATTAAAGATAATCGATATAAAACTCATTAACCACCAATCTAGACATAGTTAACCATAATTTTCAGGTTTCCAACTAAATGTATGTAGTTAATCACGTCCAAGTCAATGATCGTTGAAGTCACTTTGGTGATAAACAAGCTTCGATCATGGTATATCTATTTCTATCATCTATGGAACGTAATTAAAACGTTGTCAAGAAAATTGTCTAGATTTAATTGTTTAAATAACACATTAGAATTGCAATACAAAATCAATGTCAATGTAATAAAAAAAAAATGCTTAAACTGCGACATCAAGATTCTTGATGTCAATCTTGATGTCGCCACAACTATTGATTGAGTCACATCAATCAATTACATACATTTGTTAGCAATTTATAAATATCAAACATGGTGACGCGAAAATTTTATATTACATACCGTTGAAGGAGACGGTTTGGATATGTTTTGTTAACAGCAGGACTCCATTTGGTATTGAGAAGAATAATCCAAGTGTATGTGAACCAAGATTCACATGAAAAAGCAAGAAACCATGGAATTGTGAAGGTGTTGTTGATACGGTAACAAAGAAGAGAGAATAGGAGGAGTAAAATCAAGATATCTATTGCTCTTTGAAATGTTCGTTTGATCCATATTTTTTCATACAGAGGGAGATTTTCTTGGTTGGCCATTCTGCATATGATAGAAATTCTTCAGAATAATAGCATGTTCCACGTTTATTATATTTCAAAATTTTTGAGATTTGGATTCTTCAGTGCTGATTGATGATTATTCCAAGAGAATGTGCTACTTTTAAGGGATATGTACAATTCTATTAAAGTACCTAGGAAAATATAATATTTTTTTAATAATCAATTAATTGTCCTTTTTTTGTCAAATAAACATCAATTATTTGTCCTCTTTTGTCAAATAAAGTAACACATGTTTTTACTTTTTACCAAATAAACTAACACGTCTTAAATAATCCCCAATGAGAGATCTCTCTTTATTTTTTTACTTTCGGAATTCGAACCTGAATTTAGTATATATTATGCATTGTTTTTACTAACTGAACTAAACTCCCAAAGACTCCTTATTTAAGACTTGATACTTATGATGTATTCTCATTGGAGAAATATTATTTTTGGTACTTAATGGGATAAGTCTCAATGAAACATCTTAATCTTAAACGGAATCCACATTTTTTAAATATTAGAATAATGATAATATGATATAGAGTTATTGATAAATGATTTTTTTTAAGGAAGTTATTGATTCTACTTGAAGTTAAAAATTTTAAATTACATTTAACTTAGATGTATCCAAAGTCAATTTTATAGAATTAATTCACTCAAAGTTAATTATGTTCACCGCACAACCAAACATACACTACTAATATATAAAGAGAATACATTATTTTTGGTTGATCTTTTTCTTCCATATTTACCCTTTATTTAAACTATTTTATCATTATTATAATGATATTTAAATTATCATTAAAAAGTTAGTTAAATCTCATTAAAATAGAAACAATCTACAATAATAAAAGAAACAATCCACAACATTAACAACAACATTGGACACAATTAAAAAATTGTTTTTGATCAATCATTTTGTACAATTTCCATTTAACATCTAAATCTTAACCATTAGTTAAATTGTTTTCTCTCAATCATTTGTACAATTTCCATTCAATATATAAATCTCTAAGACATATTTTTGCTCTAAAAGTAATGGGTATGTTTCGAAGAAGAAAAAAAACCGTGTTGGGAGTTAAGAGTTTTAGAAGCAATCAATATCTCTAGATTATAGAATTGATTTTAGGCTTAATAGCAATTTTCGCCCCCTAACTTTTACGAAGTTGTGATTTTGACCCCCTAAGTAAAAAAAATTACAAAACCACCCCTTAAGTTTTGCAATTGTAGCAGTTTTGACCCCCAAAGGCAAAAAAATAAAATAACACGTGGCACCTCACTTAGGGTGCCACATCAACGTAGACTGAGTCAAAATTAGCCTTGGAGGCCAAAACTGCCATATGTGCAAAACTTAGGGGACGGTTTTGTAGTTTTTTTTTCCTAGGGGTCGAAATCGCAACTTTGGAAAAGTTAAGGGCTAAAACTGCTATTAAGCCTTGATTTTATCATATTTGAAAGACTTTAATAAGAATTGATTTTGATGATAGAATTGATTTTACTTGAAACTAAAATTTTTAGCTTTTGACTTCAACACTTGATGTTAGTCTTAAATTTATTGGCAAATATATTTTTACACAAATACATCAAAACATAAATAAATTACATTCAACTTACTTTTATCGATAATCAATTTTATAGAATGAATTCACTCAAAATCAAATATGTTCACCGCACAACCAAAATACATATATAAAGAGAATACATTATTTTTTGTTGAACTTTTTCTTCCACTTTTACCCTTTAATTAAACTATTTTATCATTATTATAATGATATTTAAATTATCATTAAAAATTAACAACGATATTGGACGCTAAAAAAATTATTTTGACTTTTTAAAAAAAATATTGTTATATGGTTCACATTTTGTCTTCCAATTTAATCTTTAATTTAATTATTTTATACCATTTTAACATTCTTTGCTAATAAAAATAGAAAGACGGACACTCTAACGTATCGGTCTGGACTATAGTTTTTATAAACTTTCTTCAAAAAAGTAGTTTTATAAAAGAGTTTTTCTATCATGTGCAAATTTACACATGTTAATAAATTTAAAGTGGTAAGTTTGTCTTGGAACTTGTGTAGTCTATATTAAATAAATACTTTTTAATAAATAATTGATGATTTTCAATGAAAAGTTGCTATTTTTAGTTTCCTTAACATGTGCAATATTGCACATGTTAGACAAACCCTTTATAAAATAATTAGCTGTTATCTAATTAAACTATTTCATTCTTCGGCAAGGTACCTTCTTTTTTACCACTTTGACTTAGTTATACACTCTTGCCGTTACATTTTCATAACTTTAACGGTCGTTTTATACCTTTTTTACCATAAAAAGTTTCGATGAGTTGAGCTTCAATGTCATTAGGTCAGAGCTGATTTGAAGATTTGAAAAATGATTAGAAAGGTACGTATTTACATATCACCATCGAATATATTCTCACATCAGTAGCGAAAATTGAACTCACAACTTTATGGATGCGTCATCTCCTTATCTCACTAGATAATCTTCATTTGCTAACTGTTTATTTATTATCTGAAGGGTTCGTTGGCTAACTGTTATTTTATACTGTCTGTCAACCAAAATTATATCAAAACATATATTTTATATAGTCACTGTATAGTATATTTTAATTCAAATAGATATGTTTTATTGGATTTTTGTTGTGATTTTTAAATGTTATTAACAGTTAATTTCTAGCATTGATTATTGGAGTTGAGAAGAATTGAATTAAAGATATTATATGTGTTCAAAAACCAATAATAAATTAAAGGATGTCGATTGTATCTGCAACAAACCTGAACAATCGAAGTGGAAGGTCAGCCAATGAAGAATAAAATGTAAATTTCGTCATAATACTTTTTTTTTATATATATACATAATTTCATTATAATACAAACGATAATATTAGTCATTTTAAAAATTGTAAGTCTAAATGTACTAAGAGTAATGATATTTCTACGACCATTTTTGATAATTTTTAGGATAATTTTCTTTTTCATACTTTTTATTGGTAAAAAACAATAGAGAAAAAAAGAGAGAAAGAAAAAAAATATAATGTCAATATGAAAGAGGATTGTCACGATATAGTTAATGATTATTTGTCAAAAAAAAGAGTTAATGGTTGTACAAAAATCATTTCTCATTAATTTAAAAAAAAAAAATCATTTCTCATTAAGAAAAGGGATGAGATTGCGAGACGTAAAATAAAACAAGCAATTCATCACATTTTGTATTGTTGATTTTCTTTTCTTCTCGTGACATTCTGTTCATTTTCTCGCCATTGGGTTATCATAACTACGCAAGTGAATTGGGGATGAATGAATTTATATAGGAAAAGTTATTGGGATCGAGTCAATTTTTTATGAGAGTGAAACATGAAAGAGAAATAATAGTTAACACGGGAGAGAAAACTATATGAGAGAGAGAGTCATGATAACTTTTTGGATGACATATAAGGTAGTGCTGATGTGCCGAAATAGCTGGTCACCACCATGGTCAATTTCACTTTTAACCATAGATATAATAATTAAAAGTTTTGATGGCCAAGATATGGGAAGGGTGACCTATAAAGGAGAAGAAAGGAAAAACACGGTCGAACTTTTGATCCTAAAAGTTCCCTATTTTGTAACCCTAAAATTTCCACTTTTTCACCTCTTATCAGAACTGAAAACCAACGCCTTCTATATACAGGCATCACTCAACTCGTCTTGCACTTCAAACAACAACCTTGTGGACTAAAAGACTTGTCAAGCAAGTAGGTAAACAAGTGAAGCAACCACTTTTCTTGTCTTGCCCTTCAAGAAATAATTTTGCAGCCTATATGCCTTGTTAGGCAAGAAAACCATCTTATATTTATGCTTTCTTAAGAGAAAAAAAGTAGCGCCTTCAATTTTCTTGAGAAACTAGAAAAAAAAAATCGACCAAGATTTTGAGTTAGACACAACAATTCTCTACCTTGACTCTAAATCAATGGTGATTCCACTTTAACCATCAACCACCTTACTCCTTACCCTTGCATCCAACCATATTATGTAGTCTCCCACAAGCTTCCACCTTTACCTTTTCAAACATCGGAACGTTTTCTTCCTTCTTGAAGAACTTGCCTCCAACTACCTTAGGACTTTTAGGTAGCTCTACAAACTTTCACCATAACCTCTTCGGCCCCGGAGTGATCAATTTCCGTCCTCTTGAAGATTCTCTTATCTCCAATTACCCTTGGTCTTTTAGGTAATCCCAATTCCCACAAGCCATTCCATACCTTCTTCAACCCCCAGACCGCGCCTATTGATTCTCTTGAAAAATTCCTTGCTCTAAACTAGATCATATCACACAAGGACTCCATGGTTGTACTATTATGGTGCCCTCATTTGTCTCTTCCTAGTCTCCACTGCACCTCAAGTTGAGCTTTCTTCATCGGAACTCTCAAATGTGTATATCCATTATGCCTTTCACCTTATAACTTCTCCAGACTGACCTTAAGTATTCCTTTCATCTCCTCATTTGTCTTTTCCTTGATCATGAGTTTTATTACCTCCTCCTCTCCAGACTGATCTTAAGTATTCCTATCCTCCCCTCTCTAAGTTCATGTTGACTTTTAACATCTCTCTAGACAATCATCTCTTATACATGAAGGTCAACTTGAAAGTGTCATCATTTTCGATGTGAGATACCCCACCTTTCTTCCTTCTCCCAATAAGACACCACATAACACCCACATCTTCTTTGAGACAGCTTCAAATTGCATGAAGAAATCATTGGCTCCTACTCGGGACAATCTTTCTTAAAGTGACTAATCTTCTAACAGTTGAAGCACTTATACTCCAACTTGTCACCACCCTTCTAGTTTCCATGATTTCATTTACTTTCACCTCTTCCTCTTGAGACACTCAAGCCTTCACCAATATCATCAACCTTCAATTCCTTCAACTTGGTTAACTCATTAGTTCTCAACGTTAATTAAACTTCCTCCAAGTTGGTGGTGCATTTTTTTACCATAGAGCATGGTCTCCTTGAAGTGCTCATAATATCTAAGTAAAGCACACAACAAGGGTAGAGCTTTCTCTTCATCCTCAAATTTTACTTCAATGATCACCAAATCATCAACGATTTTGTTGAACTCAGTCAATTGTTATGTGATGGTTTTAGACTTCATCATCTTGTATGAGAGGAGTTTTTGTTTTAGGAATTGTCTACGAGCCAACGACTTGGTCATATACAACGACTCCAATCTTTCCCACATTGTCGTTGCGGTTGTCTCCTTTGTAACTTCTTTTAGAACTTTAGCTCCGAGATGGACACATACGCATAGCACATTTGGACTTGTCCATCAAATCGATTTTGTCTACTTCTGACATGGGAGCCAGCAATGCAGCCTCACCCTTCGGTGCCTCTACACACCTTTGTTGAATCAAGACTGATTGCATCTTCATCTTTCATAATCTAAAATCGTTGTTCCTAGTGAATTTCTCGATATCCCAATTGGTACCTGTGGTGCTTGCCTAATGATCCATTATGATTGCCCCACGTGGGCGTCCATTGTTGTGGATTCGGATAAAACTCACACCAAAAGTGATTATATATCAAGTGTAAAAATCAAACAATCTTTTATCTGGTTAAGTTAGATCGTAAGAAGTCTCTTTCAGTTGTGATTGAACATTTCGAAGTCTCTTGCTTGTGTGCTTAAGCATTTCAATCTTTACTGATTATAGTAAAATCCCTTGGAAGTGAAAGGAGACTAGATTAATCCCGGTTTATGGGAGGAACCAGAATAATAATTGCCTTTTTTTTCTCTCTCTCTCTCTCTCTCTCTCTCTCTATATATATATATATATATATATATATTTGTGTGTGTATATGTTTATTTTATCTTTTGTACTCAACCTCTGACTAGGCAAAACACTTAGAGAGTTTGAAAAATCTAACATAATTCAACCACCCTTCTTGTGCTCTCACCTTTAGGCACTTTTGGATGATTGAGTTTAGTAGGTGTTGTACCAAGTTCAAGCAATGATACCTCTACTTCGATTGAGCCAACCTTTTGCCTTATGTCTCCATCATCGGTGATTAAAGTTGAACCACCGTGATGAGGCTTTTTAGGAGGTTGTCCATCTGAGCTGTACCGACGTTTGGAGCATTCATTTGGACCCTTTCTTCTTGATCCCTTGTTCCAGGGTTTTCCTGAACTCACAACATATTTGATTGTATTGTTATTTAAAATTAGTCATCAATACATAAATTGCAACAAAATTATCTTTGCGTTATAATTATCAAGAAGAAAATTCCAATTACATCTCTTCAATTTAATGTTTGATGCAACAAGATTTCTGACCCCAAAGGTTAATTTTTCCCCCTCTTGAAATATTTTTTGATTTCATACTCTAACACTCGACAACAAACTCAATTTCATAAACCAATAGAAAAAAATATGCAATCATAGATTTAAAACTCTAACTTGAAATATATATGAATAAATTATCTCATATCTAATTTTTTATCATTGTGTTGCGCCTAGAGTCTTGGTGTTAAGAAATCACAAATGGTATAATTGTATGATGCATCGAGATCTCAGACCCCAAAGGTTGATTTTCCTCCTCGTGGAATATTTCCTTGCTTTCACACTCTAGCACTCGACAATATACTCAATTTTATAAACCAATAGAAAAAACATAAAAATGATAATTTAAAACACTGACATGACATATAGATGAAGAAACAATCTCATACTTGATTTCATATCCACACCGCACTCCTAGGGTTTTGGTGTTAAGAAATTTCAAATTTTGTAATTGTGTGATACAACGAAATCCCATATCCCAAAGGTTGATTTTCTTCCTCTTAGAATATTTCTTTGATTTCATATATCTATAACACGACAACAAGATCAAGTTCATAAATCAATAGAAAAACATGCAATCTACGATTTAAAACACTTATTTGAAATATAACTGAAGAAATGAGCTCGTACCTAATATATTACCGTCGCTACACTCATAGGGTTTTGATGTTAAGAAATTGCATGCAATTGGAGTAAAATAAAATACTATAGGGTTGAGAAAATGGATAGACCATAATTGTTCATTTTCGATTTCAAGGACGTGATGGTTGTTTGATAGAAAGGATGTATAAAAGAAATAAAGAACGAAAATATAATGGAAGTGTTTAAGAATGATCAACCCTCTCTCGCTCGTCCAGTGTTGTAATAAATAATTATTTATTTATTATTTTTCTAAAAAGACTTTTGTCCCCTACCAACCTCGCAATGCTCTATAAATTGATGTTCAATTTGTTTTATAAATAATGTTTAAAATTATTTTATAATGTTGACTTTTTTTTTTGAAGAGGTCAAAATAGAATATAATTTATAATTTTGATTGATATATTTTTTGTATTCATTGGTGATAATTTTTTTGATATAATTAAACATATGGTTTTTTTCCCAGGAACCTGAGTACCTCTTGCTATATAAAGGTAGCTAGAGAAACTAACATTCCTACTCTCTTATACCAGCATGTAAGATTTTTTATTACTTTTTTTGGTTACAAATATTTATACTAGACCTCAAGCTCAAACTACATATTTAAAGAGCTATTAGATTATCTTCCAGTCACGTTACACGGTGAGAACTGTCTTATGCTATATTCTAGTATTTTTTTTTAAACAAATTAGTCAATAAAATTTTTTTTTTTGCTTTCGTATAGGTTTCCAACCCACTAATGGTGGGTGACTACTAATCCAACCCCAAACGTTGTTCCCCTGAAAATCGAACTTGGTTAATCAATAATTTTTTTTTTACTTGTGCAGTTTACTTTTTCTTTTCGTGTGCATCCAAGATGGTAGGATCTAATGGTTCAAGAAAATAATCGAATTATTAACCACGTGTTAATTACGTGTTAAGGAATAAGGTTATCTACCAACCTTATCGAATCATGTTGCTAATTTGTATTTTTCTAACAAAATTATAGCACTTGTCATCAAAAATAAAAAAACAAGACTATAACAAAAAATAATAATTTTTCATATATCACGGCATCTCATTCGTAGGTAGTTTCAAAGAAGCTGTTGACTATGAATTTGTATTTTTTTTTAAGGGATTTCGTTACATCTCAATATGTTGATTTTATTTAAAAAAATATACAATAATTAATTAAGACGTGCAAACTGATCCAAGCATTAGTCCTAAGTCCTAGCTAGTTACAGCAAGCAAAACATCCCGTCATTAATACCATTCTCATTTTCAAACTTATGTCGACTTCAAAAATTAATTGATTAGATTTTTCTTTTGGTACAAAATTGATTAGATTTATTTATACTAAAGAAATATAAAAGTCATCATAAGACTACTATGTGAAGTAATACATTTTATAGCATTTTTTTGACAAACTACTTTAAGTAGGGTTTGAGTTGATATCTTGTTGATATCTTATTATTTTGTCTTTCAAATTCACCCTTTAAAAAATCAATATTAATTAAAAATATGTCACTTCATATTTGTTACACTCCACATATTCAATCTACTTGTTCATATATTATCTACTATAAATTCATCCATTGTTACGTTTTACAAAACAAAGTATTCGTAAAGAATTTAAGTTTATCGTAGGAGGACTTTTAGATGAATAACATTTATACATCTAAAGCTTTAGGTTTTCCTTTGTCCTTGATGAGAGCTCTAGGTTTATCTTAGTCCCCCTAAACGAGACCCAATTCGCTCAAACTTTTTATTATAATTTATATTTAAAATAAAGCAAATGTATTGTTACAATATTCAACGCAAAACATATGGTATTAATTTGAAGACTCGGTTCGCCGCTTCTCCTATTTGATAGCCGAGTCCAATTGCATCATTGACTATCTCTCTCTCTCCCTTTCTCTAGTCTATATCCCTTTGTCTCTCTTCAATTTCATTGAAATTTATGGCCAGTGGAGGCCTTGGACTCTCCATTGATTCAGATCCAAATTCAAGCTTCTTATACCATAAGCAAATAGAATTCTCAACTCTTTTCCTCAACACAACAACTACAAAAACTTTAGGTGGAAACATTTATAGTCACAAAATGGATACCACAAACAACAACAAAAACAAAAACAAAAACAAATCTCCATTTCAAGTCAACCATGAAATATCTCATCAACCCTTTGATCATGAAATGAGACCTATCATCAATGAACTAGACTTTTTCTCTCAAAACAAAAACCATCACAACCTTGCATCTGCCTCTACCTCCACACCTCCCTCACTAAATCTTCATCATCATCATCATCATATAAATGATCATTACACCAATCCTTCTCCCTTGGAATTCAAAGTAAACGTGAGTACTCACTCTTTATAATATATTCTATTATATGTCACTATTGTATAAACCATGGTTTTAAATTGTTGTTGCGGTTATCACGTGGACCTTGTTATTGATATTGCAATACTTAGACTTCTAATTAAAATATTTATATTGTAGTCGTAATTGCAATTGCAGATCACAATTTCGAATTTGCATAGACTATTCCATAGATATCATATAGTATTAGAAAACACTAAATTGGAGAAGAAGAAAAAACAAATTTTCCCATAAAAAAAGAGAAGGAAAAAAATAAAATTTGTCACAAATTGTCTCGTTACTAAAATTTTGGTTGCTATTTAATTTTTTTGGAGAATAGACAGATTCCATATTTTTACTCTCTAAATTTTGGTCGGTAATTAATTCTTTTCCTTCTAGTAGTGATGTTAGTGCACATATTATATATGACATTGGTGATATGCATATGCTTATGAATATGTGATGTTTCAATATAGACTAGTTTGAATCTTCTTACCACCAACACAAGCAATGATCAATCCATGATGGAGGAAGACATAGCAAGTAATTCAGAAGACAAAAGAGCTAAGCTTGAGGTAGAGAAAATTTATTATATGTAACAACGAATTGAATAATTCGATGAAGTTCTAATTGAATTATTAATCATTGAGTGGTTTGTACAATTAAATTATTTTTCAGCTCGTTGTTCTTCAAGCCGAGCTTGAGAGAATGAAGGTGGAGAATCATCAACTGAGGAACATGCTTGATGAGGGTAATAGGAAGTACAACACATTGCAGATGCATTGGATGAGTATGGTGCAAGACAAGAAGGTAGAGGATTGTAATGAAGAGCATAAGCAAGTGATTGGTGGAAAACTAGATGAGGAGAAACAAAATGGGAATGGCGGAGTTTTGGTTCCGAGACAATTTATGGAACTTGGATTGGCTGCTAATAATTCTGATGCTACTGATGAACCAAGAAGTCAAGATCAGTCAAAATCACTTGCAAACAACAATGAGGAAGGTTCCAAGGATGAAGAGCTTGTGTCTGACCATGACAAGAAGGAATCTGATCGGGGAAATGAGAGAAACGGTAGTCCTGCAGATCGAGTTTTAGCTGCTAATAATAATAATAATGTTGCAAACTTTAGTCCTCAAACAAATGTTGAACAAGCTGAGGCCACTATGAGGAAAGCAAGGGTTTCAGTTCGAGCTCGATCCGAGGCTAACATGGTACTTCAATTTCACATTTTAGTTCAAAGACTGAAATTTCTGTTTTGGCTTTTATATGATGCTAAAGTTTTTATTCATTTGTAACAGATCAATGATGGATGTCAATGGAGAAAGTATGGACAGAAGATGGCGAAAGGAAACCCGTGTCCTCGAGCTTATTATCGATGCACCATGGCCTTAGGTTGTCCTGTGAGAAAACAGGTATGTTATTAGATATAAAAGTTAGTTATAATAGTTAGTGACAATGGCACTCTTATCATATGTCATGGATTCATAGTCATTCACAAACATAATTTCCTGTTTTGAGTCTCAACTCTGTCAAGTTATTTCTGCCATTGACCTTATATGCATGCTCAATTAAAAAATGTGATGAGTTTGAGATTGATTTAGCTAGGATATATAAGTATACAATAACATCAAATCAGTCATGGCATATGTTTCATTCTTCAACATTTCAAACCTAGGTCGTGTTTGGATAAACAGTTTTATTAAGCACTTATCATATAAGTGCTTATGTATAGACTATTTCTATAGCAGAAGATAAAATAAAGTCAAACTGTTTTCATATAAGTTATAAGTTGTTTTCATTAGCTATCCTAAAAAGTTTATAGAAATTACCTGAAAAGAGCTTATGGACGTGTCATAAGCTATCCCGAATAGTCTCATAAGTCTTTGTACTAGTAGATAACTCCAAATAAGTCAATATAAAACAGACCCCTAATGAGTTAGGTTGAAGTCAAAATATTAAACTGTAGTAACAACCAAAGTCGGGTCGTATTTCTTGATACTAAGCAGAATCACACTCAAACCAGAATAAAGTGGAAGATATAAGATAAGTTTTTGTGCCTAAAAGCATGTTTATATTGTCATTAAACTGGAGGTTGGAGTTTTGAGGTATCATATATTCTCTGCACTTTAAAATTCAAATTCCGAAAGCACCTTAAGAGTTTGATTATATCGATGCTTGTTTAACGATTTCTTCAAAATAAAATAATGACATAAGATAATTTGGTCAATAGGGGGTGCTTGTGGCGAATAGGTTTTTATGTCCCACATTGCTCAAATGTTTTGATTGTTTGGTGTATAAATATGTTTGAAAACTCTTATCATTTGAGATGTGTCTTGTTGAGGTTGTTTACATTCAAAACTAAACATCCTCAATTATGATCTCTCTTTTAAAAAGAGAGGTCCAATTTCATTTTTTTTTTTTAAAGATTTAACTTATTAATTGTGAGCTTTTAAGACTTACCAAAATACAGTTGTAGTAATCCCCATAATAAGCAAATTTCAACTTTTTTTATAAACATTTTGGTGGATCTCATTAACCATTTGAGTTCAATGATTTGGTTGGTCAAAGTGTTTTCATATACGTTATAAGCTCTCCCAAATAGTCTCAATAGTGCTTATGCCAGTAGATAAGTCTAAATCAGTCAAACTAAAACAGACCCCTAGTGAGGTAGGTTGAAGTCAAAATATTAAACTGAAGTAACGACCAAAGTCGGGTCACAATTCTTGATACTACGCAAAATCACACTCAAATGTAGCTGATGCGACCTTAGTTGCAGTAGCACTGCAAGCTTAGAGACGTAAAAAACCATGACGTCATCCTCGCATCCTAGGTCACCGTCGTGAACCTTTTTTATAAAACCCGAATTAAAGTTATCAAACTGTTTTTGTCTAACTAGACATCAATCTAAGACATGTAACATAATTTGCACAGGTACAAAGGTGTGCTGAAGACAAAACAATACTTATCACAACATATGAAGGACACCACATTCATGCTTTGCCTCCAGCAGCAATGGAAATGGTACAAACAACATCATCAGCTGCAAGAATGTTGCTGTCAGGACCAATGACAAGTGCCGATGGACTAATGAACCCAAATTACCTCACAAGAGCAATCCTTCCTTATTCTTCAAGCATAGCAACTATCTCAGCATCAGCTCCATTTCCAACAGTTACATTGGACCTAACTCAGTCGCCAAACCCAAACCAGTTCCCTAATAACCATTCAAACCAGTTCCAATTTCCCTTCCCTCAAAATTTTCTGCCTCAGGTATTCGGTCAGACATTGTTGAACCAATCAAAATTTTCAGGACTTCAAATGTCTCAAGATGCAGCAAACAGTTCTCAGCAGACACCACAGAACCTTGCTGACACAGTTAATGCTATTGCAGCTGATCCTAACTTCACAGCAGCTTTGGCAGCTGCTATTACTTCAATTATTGGGGCTGCACAGCCGAACAATAACAACGGTACTAGCAATAACGGTAACAGTACAATAGCTAATAACAGTAATGGCAATGTTACATCAAGTAACAATACCAATGGAAGCCCTAAAATCAACAATCCCAACTCCTCAGTAGAGTAGCTAGCTCACATAGTGATAACTTCATATCAGTCTCTCATTTTTTCCATTTATTTTTTTATTATTTTCCCCCTTCAGTTGGGCTAAAGAAATGTAGTACCGACATTTTGCATTGAAGGCGAGTCTAGAGTCCGACATGTGGTGGTGCACGACGCTGACATATTATTTTTTTCAAAAAATAAGTTGAGCTGAATTTTTCCCCACCTTTCAACTCGAGAAATTTTGTTATCAGATTGTTAAAGATAGTTGGAGATTTGCTAGATGTAGCGGAATATTGTTTATGGTAGTTACGAGATATTTTGATTGGTTGATTATTGGTTATATTTTTTTAATTTAGGATCACTTTATCAAGTGATCTCATACACTCATTGTAATCTTCTTCTTCATTCTAACATCAATATTTCTCTCATTTTATTTTTGCCTTTGTTTTGTTGAGCTCTACCATACTTTTCACAAATATCTATAGTTGATTTTTATTTGCAATTATATGCCTCATTATTATGCTTAGGTTATAATGTATGTCAAACCAAACCAAGTGTCATAATATGGAAATAAGTATTATGTGTAAAAGAAATTATACATATCAGTTTCCTCATTTTATTTATTTATTATGGATATGGAAATGAATCAAAGGTTGTATTATAAATTCTCTATTGATGTTAATGATGCCTTTGCAATTTTTCTAATGGTTGTTGATAAAGCTAAATCCCCAAAGAGAAAATAACAATGGGAAGAAGATAAAAGAAGAGAGCTATAGCAGCAGTTGCGTACCAAATGGTAGTAGCTTGTGGGAAACGAAAAAAAGAGTCAAGAAAATCGTCTGAGAGTGGTTAAAAAATACGTAAAAAAGACATTAAGTTAAGATAAACTGTGTGAGAAAAGGATAAAGAAAAAGAGAGGGACATCTTCATTGTCTTTTACCTTTTATAACCCATTTGACATGTAGAATAATTTGCTGGGTTCAAATGGTTAATGAATTTTCGGTTAAAGTTTAATAATTTGTGGAATCTCAGTTTCAATAATAGCTGAAATCTATGTAATGTTGAGGGCATGTTCAGAGTTTCATATACATGTCAATGTCGCATTGACACAATATTGATGTATGTAGTTATATTTTATTATTCTAGTTTCTCAAATTTTTATCGGTGTTGATTTTTAGTGTCACCTTTTGTGTATATAAATGTATCAATGTTTCATAGGCTGAAATCATCATTGAGTAAACTTTATTTAATTTTTATAAGAGTTCCTGATTATCAAGACTTGACCTTCTTCTAAGAACCATAAGGTTAAAACAAAAATTTTACTAAATTTATTGCAATAGGTTTAAATATGATTTTCTCAAAATAGTGATTTCTGTTTTGTTTTAGTCTTTGTAAACTTTTTGTTTGGATTTAATCCATGCAAATTCAAACGATTTTAATGGGCATGCACATAATATAAAGAAGAAGAGGTTCATGTAAAACGATACACACTTGGTGGAAAACCACTTGGTCTTTGATATGGATGTAAATAATTTGACTTTGCTTCCCCTTGAAGTAAGTCTAGTTTCCTCCATGGTCTTGAAATTGAAAACTTTTAGGGAAATCAGAGGGTTGATTGTTGTAGATTTTTTTTACAAAATCACTTTTGAAACTTATTTACTCTCCCTTTAAAGTAGATCTAGTTTTTATTTAGAAGCTACTATTAACAACTTCTATATAATTTGAAGTAGTTTTCTGATTTTTTTTCTTAATTCTGATTTTAAAAAATAAAAATTGTAACAAATAGACGTAATACTCTTCAAAATGACTTTTTTTTTAAAAGTGATTTTTATAGGAGAGAAAAATAAATGCAAAAGATGGAGGCAATTTTTATATAGTTGTATCCAAACAAACTAAAATTATATTTTAAAAAAGAAATATTTTGAATACAATAAACAAACACAAAATGAATGAATTCTTCTTTCTTATAAATTCGCTAAATCATTGAATATCAAAAAAGTTGTCTTTAATCCATAACAAAAGGGCCTTAAATAAAAGAAAATATTTTATGTAAAAAAAAGGATAAAATTAGTATCATGGGAAATTGTGGGGGTGGGAAGGATTAGAGATAGGAGTAGGAAAAAGAAACTTACAAAAATGTAAAGGAAGTAAGGAACGAATGGGGCTTGATCTAGATGCTCTATCGGGATTGAAATAGTACACGGGTATGAAAGACCTAGTGATTTATGCTCTCTCCCCTGTACTTTTCGCTCGCACCTAGCCAAACTGACCAAAATACCTCTAGTTAACTAATGCAAGTGTAAAACTATATGTTACTTAACTAACGCTGCGTCACTTAAGATGCGCATGTGTAAACACTGTGTCACTTAAGATGCGCATGTGCAAAACACCACGTGAGTTAACTCACTCAAAGTGTTAACACATGCGCGAGTTAACGCACGCTCTACTGATATATCAGTACAACATTAAATGTTGTACTGATATGCTTTAATTGCAAAGTGTGTCACTAATGACTCGTAATCTTTATACGCTCATAATTGAACCGAATTACACCAGTTTAACAAGATTATCGGATAATACGACATAATCGATCAAAATTACACAAAAACATCATTTTTCTCACAATCACATAATCACACATAACGATCCAAACACTTAATCTCACTCCTTTCACATTGCATCGTCAAGTACGACCTTTTTATAACGGATTTATCTATACAAACACTAAATCCGGCTCTTACCCCTTGTCAACGAACCCAACCAAGCAACTCTTCTCGCCCTCTCCATCTTGCATTTGTTGTAAAAAATGTGGCGGTGTCGCGACCTTCGTAAACAACACCGATAGGTACCGGTTTAGGTTCTTCAATTTTACCAATGCGAGCTTCAAATGAAATTTTGACTTTAAACGGTTTCACATTAACGGTTGGTTTGACATCACCGGAAGCATCACCGAAAGCTTCATTTTTGGCCGATTTCGGTTCAACGTCATCACCCTCCGCATTATCAACCATCTCACTATATATCTATTGAAAAAAAAATAACAAAGGAAGAATACATAAATTACTTGTGGAACAAGATAACCTAGAACAAAAGTGGCGCAAAAGTGACTTAAGTCACGCAGCCATTAACCCTTGCACAAGTTAATGTGCGCACCAAGCCCTACTGCCTACGAAAAACAGACGAACCAATCACAAAAACCAGCAAAATGAGATGAGTTTTGATGATACAATACCTGATATTTGATGCTTGATGAGCGTAGAAACTTGCTTCCTGACGATTTGCAATGGTTTGGGATGAGGATTTTGACCCAAAAATTCGCACTTTTTGGGTTTTTGAAGGTGGAGGGAAAGAAAATGGTGCTTGGAGTATGGACTGATGAGTTTTGTTCGAAAACAGTAACTATGCGTTACTTAACTCACGCTGTGTGAGTTAAGTTGCACAACGTTACTTAAGATGCGCAGGGGCAATTTGGGCATGGCTGCAGGGTGTGAGTGTTTTGTGCTGGGGGAAGAGAAGAAATTAAACCTAGTTCCAAGCTTTGGGTAAAGAAAATTGCTCTTCTCTTTGATTTTTGCTCATTTCCACCTGGAATTTCCCATATTAACTTGCACTGACCCGGCGACGGTTAACTACCATTACGTTCCTTTAGAGCTGAAACAGCAGCCCATTTCATCCATTTCACAAAACTCAATCTCTAAAACTCTCTCAAATCATCCAACACCTAATTTCTTCAAATTCAAATAAATCATCACTCCAATAACAAGTAAGTTTTCATAATCCATTACCATTGACATTTTGTGTTTATATGTTACATTTTTCCTCTTAAAATTAGAAATGTTTTAGTTTTAGGGTTTATGTAAATTTTGATTATTTTTTTGGTAGTAAATGATTAAATGTTTACATGTTTATGTTATGAATCCTTGTTAGACTAGATTTAAGTTGATTAAATGTTTACATGTTTATGTTTTGGTTTTTAGTTTTAGGGTTTATGTATATTTTGGATTCCAAGTGTTTAATGATATGTTTGAATGAGTTTTTTATTGATTGTTTTTAATTTCTTATGGTGTAGATCTGAACCAATGTATATTTATCCAGTAGATCGGAACACGAAGTTAGCTGCAGTCTTCTACAATGGTGGAAAGCCCAATCTGTTCAGGGTTTGGGTAGATGTCATGTTAGTAGATCTAAAGGATCACCTAGACCAAATAAACCGGCGACTCAACCACAGAGACACAAGGAGGGTAGACGGAGTTGGGTATTGACGTTCATCGATCGACTCAGTCGAGAGATTGCAGCTCAGCCAGATGATGGTTAAGAACTACGACGACGTGAGGAGCATGTTCTTGAAATTTGGTCAGCACAACACTAAAGGACCGATCGAGTTGGATGTCTCATTACTGAGACCTTCTAAAGATATTCTCAAGAGTTTGATTCGGCCAGATAAAGATTAGGTTGTATCATTATGCCGTGTCATTATTTTGTTGGATTTTAATTTAATTCTTGTTAGTTTGCTGAAATGTTGGCATTAAAGTGTCTTATACTTAGTGTAACGGTTTGTCAGTCTCTTTGAAAACTCAAAAGGATGAAGAGAACACATTTTGAATTCTAAGTAACGAGTTGTATAGGTTCTCACATTCAATTCCTTCATATAAAAAGATGATGTCGAGAGGGAATCCATTTCCAAGATGTTTTTTTTGAGCTTGATCATGTTTCTCTGTCCCTTGAAACTTGTCAGTTGGCAGGGCAGTATGATTAAGTTCAAAAGAATATATTAAAATTCATACCTTCTCGACATTACTCATCTTATACGAAGGAATTTGATGTTAGAATTTATATAGCTCATTAGGTAGAATCTATTACATTCTACCTTAGGGGAAATGTAATGTAATGCTTCTTGAATTGCCCGATTTAAACGGAGATAAAATTAAACTATAAATTAGATAGAACTTGATATTTTTTAGGCTTAATAGCAGTTTTAGCCCCCTAACTTTTTCAAAGTTGCAATTTTGGCCCCCTAAGAAAAATTACTACAAAACCTCCCCCTAAGTTTTGCATTTGTGGCAGTTTTGGCCCCCAAGGCCAATTTTGACTCGGTCTACGCTGATGTGGCACCCTAAGTGAGGTGTCACGTGTTTTTTTATTTATTTATTTATACCAAAAATTGGCCTTGGGGGGCCAAAACTGTTACAGTTGCAAAACTTAGGGAGCGGTTTTGTAGTTTTTTTTTCTTAGGGGGCGAAAACTGCTATTAAGCCTATTTTTTAGATTTGATTTCATTTTTGCGTATTTGTGTTTTTTTGGTTACGATTTATTTTGGAAATGATTGAATGAATGAATTGATCTTTCTAAGACATGCGGCTTAAAATGAATGGATGAAAGAATTAATGTATGAAAAAAAAATCCAAGTTTAGGGGCTTAAAAAACAGTTATGTCAACACACCATAAACTTAGCGGCTCTTAACTACCGTTGGGGCAGCGGTAATTAACTGTCATTGGTAGCGAGACAGTTAACCGCCATTGGGGTTAATTGAATAATGAGTTCGTAACTGAAAAGGTTTTAACGTTCGCTACTTCAATTAACCCCAATGGAAAGTTAACTATAAAGCAACAACAATTACAAACTCTTAGTGAACAACAACATCAAAAACCCTTTCAGAACAGGGAAAAAAAAACACCATAAACGTCCCTAACAAAACACCAAATGTAAAGAAATGAACCTAAGTTTGATTGTTATTTTTTTTTTAATTCGATTTTTACTAGTATTTATGCTACTTCATCAACCACCTTGTTGGCCAAGCTCAATCTTCTGTCAAAAAATGATTGAAAGAAAGCAATGAAGGGCATGGTGATTATTTGTACTCTTTTTAATGATTCCCCTTTACTTTGTGTGCGTGTGTGAGAAAGAGAGGGACATGGTTACCACTTTGATGTAATTTAATTTAGGGTCCCTCTCTCGACCCTATTCATTGAGTAAGGGACAAAAGGGATGAACCTTTTTTCCTTTGGTTTTGGATCTTGTTTAAGAGCACTTGGCACCACACCATACCATAACGGAACGTCAAAGCAAACATGAAACGTCATTCTATTCTTGTACTACACATTTTCATTTGTCGGCTCATGAACTCCATTATTATTGGACGAGAGCAAAGTATCATACTTTTGTACCTTTTTTCTTTGATTTCACTTACTAAGCAACAATATGGTCAAGCTACAAATCAAGCAATATCATTATCTAAGTTTTCTTTTTATATATATTTTGCATATTTCACTTATTCTTATCATGTTTGTATTTTTTTTTCAGCTTGAGTTGAGAGGTGATTTTTTTCCTTATTACATAATTTACATTATTCCCTCCTTAAAAATATAAGTATTACAAACTCTTATATTTATTGTCTTAAGGTTTAGAGAAGATAAATTGTCACAATTGAAAAGAGATAGTTGAATTCAAGTATGAGTAATTTAGTTCACGTCAACTATAAATGAATTAGATGTTTTTTCTTTTGAGAAAATGAATGAATTAAATGTTAAATATATAATAAAGATGATTCATATATCTATTGTCTTAAAGTTTAAAAAAGAAGTAGTGTCTCCTTTGTTATGGAAATCCATTTTGTTTTAGACTCCCTAACAAAAATATAGTAATTTTTATATTTTAATTTGAATTTCATGAAAGAAACTATTTTCCTTTGTTTCAGTATTGAAATTATCAAGGATGTAATGCGGCACCGCCACACCTAGCATGCCTTTCATTTTCTCTCATCTTCAAATTACTTACCATCAAGTTCATATCTTTTTTTTTCTTTCTAGCTATAACACCATTCTACCTTCCAAATCACGTTAGTTGATAAATGTACATTGTTTATTTAATTTCTGCTTACAAACAAGTTCATTTTTTTTTTCCTGTTTTTCAGAGTTTTTATTACATTAAATGTAGATACCTCTTTTCGTCATAATTGAACTTTAGATGCATTTTTTAAACTTAAATGTCAAATCATTATGTTATGAGAGTTTAGTTCTTTCCGATCATCACTAACAAACCCTTGAAATTTATGGTTGAGTTAACACAACCTCAAAAAATTGACCTGTGAGTTGAGGGTTACCTCTACCTTTTTTTTTCCCTCCTGACAACAAGGTTACTTCTATTTATAAACATTTGTTCATACCATTTCTCAACCAATATGAGACTTTTAACACACTCTTTCACCCCTAACACTGTTGAGTTTGGTGCATTGATATAAATGATGAGACTCGATAATAGAAATCTGATAGCAGATGATGAAATAGATTTGAGAATCTGATATCATCTTAGAATTTATAGTTGAGTATAATACAACTTCACAAAATCACTTAACTTTATCTAGCAATTGATTAATCGAAGCTTCTGTTTGGTGAAAAACCCGAACATTCCTTTCAAGTCAAATCACCCACACACAAGATAACCATATAAGATGAAAAGCAGAGCAGTTGTTTTTTGAAAAGCCAGCCTCCTAAGGTGTCAAATTGATATAGATGGTCTGACACATGTTCAGAAAACAGTATGTGGTAACTAGTGACTAACATAAACCAAACCCTCCTTAGCACGAATCAAAAATTGATAATTTTATTAAAATTTAAAAGTATCATTTGGAGAGTGTTTCATGGGACTTTAAGTTGTACCATACATAATATGGAAATGGAAATCGTCATCAACTACTAAGTCCTCACATATAAAACGTGATTTATAGACTTATAGTCTCTTTACTCGCACGTGTTTCAGCCTACGTGTATTTATATTGGCCTCACTTTGCTTTTGCTCTTTTCCCTTAACTACGCGAAAATCCATTTCATACATTGAAGAAAATAGGACCACGTGACTTACGTGTGATCCAAGCATCATTCTTCACTATAACACCATTCTACCTTCCAATTCACGTCATTTCAAGTTACTTAATTTAGTATATCACTTAATTGATAAATATGTATATTTTTATCCTTATTAACACAACTTAATTGATATTTGCATTGGTTTGCGAAAGTTTGAGTTCGAACTTGAGATTTATCATTTCTCCACACTTACAATATGCGAGACTTGCTATTAGATTACTTTGTTTTAAAAAAATATGTCTAATTTTTTATTTAATTACTCTAAACAATAGAGAAAATGCATCACTTTCGACTTAACCAATGATCCTATTTTTGGTTTCGAGAGGTAGGAATAAAGAGCACCAAGACCAAATAAAAGAGAGCTTATTGACTTGATGTACTACTTTAAATCCTCTCTCTCATCTCTCTTTATGTGGGTCTCCCACTATTTTAATTTTAAAATAATGAAATATAATAATATAGAGTAATTAATCCTCTCTCAACATTTTGTTAGAGAATTAACAGTAGAGACTAATTTTGATAACGGATATAAAATGTGAGGATTTTAAAAACATTAATGAAATGTAGGGACTATTCTTCAAAGTGGCACAAAATATAAGGACTAAAAACATATTTCACCTTTTTTTTTTTAAATTGAGTTGAAAGTACTCCATCCGCTTTCATACATAAGAGAAAATTGGATCAACAAAAGTTAATGTATCTAATCTAATTTAAATCAGATACATCAACTTTTATTGACTCAACTTTCTCTAATATATAAAACCGAATAAAATATCTATTAATAACTGTCATTAAAAAAAAAGAAGTTATGTATACACTTAAGACACACATAAATATCTATAATTAGAGTTTTCCATTGTAAATTCTCTAAAATCTTTGGGCAGAGTTGTTCCACCTTCACATTTGTAGTTGTTTGTATACATAATTGATTTATAAAATAAAAAATAAATTAAATTAAACTGCCGGAATTCCTTATAAAAGAAATTATATTATTACTAATGTTTCATAATGCTAAGTAGTCAATTTAAGAAAGTTGTACTGTTCCAACTAACTGATGTAATTTGACAGAAATGCGCTAGGTGGACAGTTATTGGTTAATTGTAGATATATATATTAATTTGGCTTTATGCCTTTGCTGCTTAAATAAATAACACATAACTGCATCACCACTCCTCACTCCTAACTCCTAATCTAATATCCCAACCCCCCTACTTCTACCTGCTTATTTTTTTTTCTTTGATTTGTAGTTTCAACCTTTTAAGCACTTTTTAGGTACTTCCACCTTTTAGCTTCTATGTCACACCACCAAACTAAATGACCAAAACCCATTTTATAATTACACATGTTCAATTAAGTGTGTTAATTAAAAATTAATTATGTGTATTATTTTTGTATCCTTATGCAAAGGTGGTGAGTTGGGGTTAACCTTTATTTCACGCCTAAGATTGGACACTTGTGTTTCCAAACCATGAAAGCTAACTCACGTAATGATATAGGTTTCGTGAAGTTGAAGAGTGTTAATGAATGTCAAAAGAAACACTCACCAATTAGAAATTATTTTGGATTGTTTTTTTAAAATGACACTTTTTTACCATTATTGATTAGTATAGCAAAATCTTACACAATCATCCAATCGTCTCGTATGTCATATGATATATAGTTCGACCCTCAAACTAAAAAATAACATTAAAGGTTCCAAAATTAAAATAAGAACAAAGGTGTTTAGAGAATAAAGAAACTAAAAGAGAAAAAAGTAAGGGTACTTAATTTTAGTATCAGTGCACTATCTGAAATTTTCAGTTTTTTGAATGCATTAGAATTTCATTCACGCAAAAGTATAGGTTAATATCACAAAATTTTAGTGATTCATGATTAATATCTCGATAGATATTATTCATTGTGTAAATAGACAATTAAGTCTATGAATTTGTAACTATTTCTTCCATAAAATTGCACATGTCAAATATATATGTATTATTAGAGTATATGATATGATATATTAAATGAATAGGTGACACTTGACATAGACTCCACCGCCACGTTTCAAGAACGAAAGTGTCAGTGCCACGTCACTTGACGTGATTTTCTATTGAATTTTGGTTAAAATAACAAATGTGGAAGAAAAAAAAACTCCTAACCTTTTATTGAACAAATTTTAAATAACAATTTTATCCTCATAGATGTATCAATCACGTCGAATTCACGTGGACTATCACTTTTTCTATGTGATTTTTTTTTAATATGTTACCATTTCAAGAAATGAAATGTTAAGAGCACATTTGATCTATGTTTGCCATTTTAGAGAAAATTATTTCATATTCACTCTGTTTTATATGCACATTGTCAAATACATACTTAAAATATCTAAACATCTGCTGGCGTCACACTAGCATATAAAATTATCATTATAGTTTACTTAGATGATAATTAATAACAACCCATTATAAGGCTTTTCATGGCTTAACTAATCAATATTTTGATTAAGCTTCTAGAAGTGGGGATATTGAGTGACATGATAGTTGGGGTTAAATTTTCTGGATACTTGCCACAAAGCTTGATAAAGTTTTCAACAACTTATTGTATTGAAGTACGTTGCACTTTTTCATGAGCAAGTTATCATGACAAATAAATGAAATGGAAATGGTTTTAATTTCACAAATTCATGGGGGTTGTTGCCTTATATCAAATTGACCAATCCAAATTCTTTAGAGTACCCTATGCTTTCAATGAGTTTCATGTGTCCTATAGCTTTCAAAAGCTTCAAATTACTCATTCCCCACATAAAATTCAGGACCATAAAATAAAATTATTTACAGTTATAGATTAAAAAATAAATAAAGGATTTTTCAAAAAATAAATAAATAATAGCAATAAAACTTTTCATGAGGAAATAAAATTGAACACACAAATTATATGGAACAGAGCAAAGGTGTGAACTTTCTCTAACAGAACACATGCACTTGTTGACCAACACTATTCCTCATCTGCATTTCTCAAAAGTATTATTCCAATGTTGGAGCTTATTATATGTCTCTATTCAAATTATAAAAATCAAACATGAAACATGTTATAAAAAAACAAAAAAGATTCTAATCTCCAACCACATAGGTAGTTGAAACCACCCCAATTCACCACCTTGCCACTAAAACTCCCAAGTACATTTTTTCAAAGTCTTGCTAAGTATATGATACAAAACAAGGAATTAATCCCATCTTAATTATCCATCTAATCTACCTAACTCAGACTCTTAAAACATTTCTACCCCTTTACTTTCACCAAACTAAGTCCAAATCAAAGTATTTTTTGGTTACCATTTTATTAGTGTGAAGTATACCAAACTTAGTCCAAATTAAAGTATTTTTTTAGTTAATATTTTATTTTATTAGTGTGAAATATTTACCGACTTCAACGAATTATGAATCTTGCTTGTCACATTTAGTAAGATCTTTTCATCCGATCACATCTTTTTTTATTGTGCTTAGAAAGTCTAGTTTCATTTTTTTTTTTGTCTTAGATAAAGTGGTAAATCACTGAAATTAAACTCACACACAGCTGTGAGGTCTCAGATTCAAACCCAGGTCACGATGTCCAACCTTACAATTTTGACATTTTCTAATTGAGACAGGACTTCTAGTTTCGTTTTTATCAACTTAAATTGGTATCCAGATCAATGTACCAATTCACACTATACAAAAAACTTCTAGGTTAAATTTTCCACGTGCCATATAATAATCAAATGCCAACTAAGCTGCCACAACCACCCAAATTTGAACACGTCCTAAACTCCCCTTTGAAGTAACACTCACTCCCCTCTAAAGGGAAAATAGATTCAACTAATTAAGTAAACCAACCAATAAAATTAATCCTTTTAAAACTCATATTCAAAGTGTGCCTATTTTTTCTTCTATTATATAAAGGCCGCAATATCAAACTATAGCCTTAAACATAAAAACAGAACACAAAGTATGGAGATGGAGTGGACTAGAGGCAACATCATCGGACATGGCTCATCCGCCACCGTCTACCTCGCCACCTCTCGTCGCTTCACCGATGTCTCCGCGGTTAAATCCGCAGAGACATCACTACCAAACTCAAAACAACTCCAGAGAGAACAGAGAATTCTTTCTTCTCTGTCCTCTCCTTACATAGTTACCTACAAAGGTTGCAATTTTTCAAAGGAGAATAACAAGCACGTGTTCAATGTTTTCATGGAGTACATGTCCTTTGGAAATCTCTCTCAGGTGACTTGCCGGAACGGTGGCCGGCTCAACGAGGCGATGATAGGATACTACACAAGACAAATTGTTGAAGGACTTGAGTACTTGCATTCAAAAGGTGTAGTGCATTGTGATATCAAAGGTAGTAACATATTGGTATGTGAAAAAGGAGTCAAAATTGGAGACTTTGGTTGTGCAAAGATGGTCGATGAAATTGCGCCGGTGGCCGGAACACCGATGTATATGGCGCCGGAGGTGGCGCGCGGCGAAGAACAAGGGTACCCTTGTGATATTTGGTCACTTGGTTGCACTATTGTTGAAATGGCAACTGGGTTTTCACCTTGGTCCAATGTAGATGACCCTGTTAATGTTCTGTATCGTGTTGCATATTCTGATGAAGTTCCAATAATTCCTTGTTTTTTATCTGAACAAGCAAAGGATTTCTTGGAGAAGTGTTTTATGAGGGATTCTAAGGAGAGGTGGAGTTGTAGTGAATTGTTGAAGCACCCATTTCTTGATGAATTTGATTCTAGTGTTGAGAAAATTGATGAATTTGATTCATGTTCACCAACTAGTATTCTTGAACAGGGCTTTTGGAATTGTGATGAAGGGTCAGAAAGTTTCTTTTTTGATGATTTGGGTAAGACTAGTTTTGTGAATTGTCCTGTTGGTAGGATCAAAAAGCTAGCTTTCTGTTCAAGGGATCCATGTTGGAAATGGGGTGATGAGAACTGGATTACAACTAGAGGGAATGATGCAGATGCAGGGTCTTCAATTAGTGATGAATTGGATTTTTATGAGTTAGAGAAAAGTGATTTTAGTGGTAGAATTAGTGGTAATTATTTTGATTATGATCATTCTAATTGTAAGATTAGGGATGTTAGTTTTGTAGCTAATGGTCTTAATTTTGGGAGAGGCACTGGAAGGTTGATGCCCCATTCAACATTAGATTTTTTATAATTTGGGAACATTTTTTGCTATGATTTAAAACACTCATATTACAAACTTGCCATTTGGAATTTCTGTTGTAGTAAATGCTTTAGACTCTTTTTGGCCACTGGCCTAACTAAATTTATGTTTGGTAGGATGTATAATATTTGAGGTTGGTAATCTAAAGTATTGTCGTGAATATTTAAAGAGAATATTCTTGAGACTCATTCAAAGGGACCACTCAATATAATTGAGATTCATTTAAAGGTTTGATATCTCATACGAGTAGAGATCAAAATCAGAACAAAATATTTAACGGACCTAAATAACTACCACTAATGCTACACACCATATTAGTTGCACAATTTAAACTTTTACTTAAGAAATAAGTAAATTAAAAAAATGGAACCAAAAGGGGTGAGTGAAAAGAAAAGACAGCAAGCTGGACAGGCCCCAGCTGCTACCTTAGTTTTTAACTCCCAACCTCTCTTCTGTTCGTTATTTGTCTTTGGTTGTTTCCAATGGATAAGAAGCAAACGGACACCAAGGTTAATGCAATGTCTCTCATTTTCCTCTCTATGTCTTGGTGTGGGTCTCCCATATGTATTTTTGTCTCTCTTTATGTGTGTTTGATAGATGAAATTCGACCCTCTTGTAGCAAAGTAGTATTGATAAAAACAGGTAGTAAACCACCGTAATTAGGGTCTTTGACACTCCGATGGTTCCACAAAGTTTTTCCACAAGCTTCGGTCATTTAGACCGATTATGAGACTATTATCCATTTGAGTCCTTAGGTCGCAGCTTAAAGCTCTTAGCCCCTCATCAAGAATGTGTTATGCGGAGATATAATTTTGGTCCTCCGTCACAACTTACAACCTCAATAATTCTGCCTAACCATCTGATTTTGGGGTGGATAGATTTATGTCAAATTCCATGTATCAAGAGAAATACTGGCATGAATTGTGATCAATAACAGCTAAGACCAAAACTTAGGAAACATGTGGGTACAGACAACAAAAATCGATATTAACGGAACAGAATTTATTCTTGGAAAATTCTAAAGTGAAAGGATTTCACACAAGTATTGATTAGAAATTAATGAAATTATGTATGTGTGAGAAAGATACCATGAACTTAGACTTTATTTTTTGTGATTGGTAGAAATCGAATTCAGCACCTTGGTTGCGTTAGACTTCATTACTATGAACTTGTTAGTATGTCAAATCTCAATAAGAGACTCACATTGGAAAAAATGATGTTGAACATTATTTAAGTAAAAGACTCATATATTCAATGGCTTTTAAGATTTTTATAAGGCAAAAAAGTGAGAGTTTCTTATTGTTTTTTATTGGCGTATTACTTTTCCCACCTTATGGCCTTCTCCCGTATCCTGTAAAATTTCTAAAAATGCCCTTGTGCAATTCGAATTTTAAAATCCGGATTCATGTTTACTATTTCGGAAATCCGGACAATTCTCATATATAATCAGTCATTAGACTCTCACATTTCAGCAGTTTTGAGTTTTGCTTTTAAAAACAACAAAAAAACTAAGTAAAAAAAATGCTAAAAACCTATCAAATAAAATCATAAAAATATAAAAATACCACCAAAAAATTCTAAAAATCAAATAAAACTAATGCAATTTTTTTCGAATTTTTATGAGAATATGAAAATTTTAAAAAAATGAAAAATGGGTCTAAACGATGGAATTTTGGATTTTGAGGGGCAAAGTCCCGTAAGAAGTCCCTTATACGGGAGTCATGATCCTTGAATTTTTTCTGATTTTCTAGGGAAGTTCCGGAGCAATCCGATCAAGTAGCTCGAAAACCCGATTTTTGACTAAGAACAAGTATGACTCAAAACAGAAGGATGAGAGTTAGGAAGATTAATATTGTTCCCTAAAATGACTATCCATGTTACAAACATGTTTAAAATTTGTGCTGATACAGTTCGGATTATATAATCCGAACTATTTTTCCCTTGAAAAATGGTGTTTAGGGGGTGTTCGGATTATGTAATCCGGAAAAATCATGTAGCGCGCCTTATTTTTTGAAGTTTCCGGATTACAAAATCCGGAAAAATCCGTAACTCATTTTTCACCCTTTAACAAAGGAAAACACCGTTCCGGATTATTAAATCCGGAAACTTCAAGAACATTTTTGGAAAAAACGCAGGGCGCGCTAGAATACCATAGGTTGAGGGTTATAAAGACGTTGGTCTTACAAGTCCAATACCAATCCAATGTTTTTACTTTCTCCATCTTATTAATTTTTTGTGCGCCCTATCTTTCTTACAAAAATGTATATGGGGCTTCGGACTATATAATCCGACATGAGTTCGGATTATAGAATTCAAAATATGTTTTTATATAAACAACAATCAGAATCTCTCCAAGTGCCACAATTGTGTATTTCGCTTTTAAAAACAAAGTAAAAAATGGTAAAACATGTTAAATAAAATAAAAATATAAAAATACCACAAAATTTAAAAATTAGGTAAAACTAAGGCAATTCTTTTTTCTTCTGAGAATATGAAGAATTAAAAAAAAATTGAGAATATTTTTTTTTGTCGAAGAAAAATGGGTCTAAACAATGAAAGTTTTGGATCTTGATTTTTTTTCTTCTGATTTTATGCGAAAGTTTCGGAGCAACCTGATCAAGTAGCCCTAAAATTGGATTTTGGATTATGGGACACGACATGAACAACTAACAATGGCGTAAAACATAAGGGTGAGGGTTTGGATGATTAGTATGGTTCTTAAACTGACTATCCAGGATACAAACTAGCTTAGTCTTTGTACTTATATGGTTTGAATTATATAATTTGAATTGTTTTTCTCTGAATTTTTGGCATAAGAATCAAAAGACAATAATCAAGATACGAATAAAGAGACAATAAACTAAGTCATTGATACGAATCAAAGTAGGCTAGAAACAATAATCAAGATATGAATCGATAGACAATAAACCAAGTCACTGATACGAATCAAAGTCACTGATATTAATCCATACTATAAAAAATTACCCCTTATATACGGGGCTTAATATCCCAGCTAAAATATGATAAAACATGATAATGTCTCCCTTATTTGATCTTGTAGATAAACTGTTAAAAATGGCTGAAATGTACTCTCTTGGGTGAAGCTTGGGAGTGGAGGCGTAGGTTATTAGTTTGGAAGGAGGAGCAAGTTAGAGAGTGCTGAGATATTATCTAATATTGTTTTGCAACCTAATATTCTTGACAGATGGTTTTGACATTTACATGCTTTCAACAATTATTGTCGTTGGTTAACATTATGCCAATTGATCACACAAATGCAATTTGAAACAAGGAAGTCCCTTTGAAGCTTAGTATTTTTGCTTGGCGTCTGCTTCACAATCGCCTACCTACAACAGATAATTTAATTAGGAGACACGTTCTTCATCCTAATGCTCAGCTTTGCACAGAGGGTGTGGCACTATGGAGGATATTGATCATTTATTTCTTTCTTGCGATTTCTTTGAGAAATTTTGGCTAGGTATATTTAATTGGCTTGGTTTCAGTATGGTGCACCCTGAACATAAGTCATATCACTTTCTTCAATTTAAAAATTTAGACGGGTTTCCTAAAAGCATCCGCGTAACTTTTCAAGTCTTGCGGTTATCATGTGTGTGGGTAATTAGCGTGAAAGAAAATGTGTGTAACTGTGAAGAGGCTATGAGTTAACATCTCTAGTGAGGAATTAAGGTTTCATGCCCTCAAAGCCCTTATTTGAAATCTCGTTTGAACGATTCAAAGTAGGTTATTTGGCCTTGATCCAATGGATTTAGGGAGAGTCCATGATATGATTTGCGCATGAGCTATCGGCAAAAGGTGACCTGATTTATTGAGGTTAAAGGACTTTGTCCAATCCAAAACAATAATGATTTGAAAATTGCTTTTCAGACATCTATGGTTTGCTCTCAGGTACCTCAAACTGACGAAAGTAACCCCAACAATAATTAACTACTGTTCACTCTTAAATGATAACTAATTACAGTCAAAGAATACACTTATATTTTAGTGTGTAAATACAAGATTTGTCCTAAAACAGTAGTAAATACAAGATTTAAGTGGGTAAATACAAGTGTTAGCCTAGTGCACATAAGGGGGTGGGGAATGAGTGCGCTTTAGTTTGATCTGCACGCTGTCAATTGCAATATCATATGCGGCCTTATCTTTTTTGTAACTTGAGCATGTTTAATTAAGTTTTTCCATTTTATACACTACTTGTTTAGTGAGTGTGCTATTTTTTCTTCTTAGGTTGTATTCACTCGAGGTAATCTTATTTAAAGGGTGTTCAACATTAAATATAAATCTCTTTTAGTTGAGATTCAAACCTTAAATCGTCACATTACAAGAGTTTATCTCCTTCTGTTAAACTCAATTTTAGTTGGTAGCTCCTCTCTCCTAATTTAAACACATTTTTTTAGAAGTCCTAATTTAAACACTTAAAATACAAAAATGTTATGAGAAATACTATTAACGCTCTCTTTTTAACTCTCTCTAACACTGATTTTGTTATTGAGTGAAACACATGTAAGTCTCACCACCTTACGCGGGATCTATTTCTAAAGTTTGAGACTTTCATGAATTTCACTCAATAAAAAAATAAGTGTTCGAGATAATGGTAGAAAGAAAGTGTCCATATTAGTGCTAAAATGTTATTTACATACAAAATCCGACATCAAACATTGTACTTTCATACAATTTTTAACTTTTAGATTATTATTTATTCTCTCCATTTTAATTTCAAAATAACACTTAACATATATTCAACTATAACCGTAATGAACCAAAATAAACCCAATATAATAGAATAGATGTCCAACTTTATTTAAATACTTTGATATTGTCATTTTTTTAATATAGTTAGAAAACCCTGATATATATCTAACTTTTGGTGGTATCTACGAGGAAAGAGAAATTACTCGAAAAGAGACAAAACTATAACTGTACTATTATTTGATGCTTGTTACATTCACTTAATTCACTACTTATGTAAGTTAGAATTCGGTATATTTCATAACAAACTAAGCAACGATTCATCATAAATGATCTTTCTATATCGTTCTAGAAAGCACAACTCATCACTTAAATATTTAATGAAATTGGATATCTATTCTATTCTATTGGGTGTATCTTGAGTCATTACAATAAACCTATAACTACAACCTATTTTTCTTATGAAACAACGTATTACAATAAGAGCTAAAATCTACCAATTTCACAAACTCTATTTGTCATCAACATAGGAAGATCTCTTTTCTATACCCTCCAACAATTTCCTAAGATTCTGATTATCTATCAAGAGACCATCATATTCCATAAGGAACCCTTCAGATTGCTTCTTAAGAGCTTCCACTTCAATTTCCAAGGACTTAACCCTGCTTCCTTTTACCTCACATTCAGATTCTAGTTTCTCAATTTTGAACCTCAATGCACCAATTTCTTCCTTCAAGGACTTGTGCTCCATTGCTTTGATGTTTTCATTGTTCTGAAAACATCGATTTTGTTTCTTCCCTGTCTCTACCGCATTTCTGAGAAGTCGAAGTTCTCTTATGTAATGATGCAATCTATCTATCATGAGAGATAGGAACAGAACAAACCCTGTCCACAATCCCAAAATATACTACAATTAGAGTGAATATATGAAATGAAATAAATTAACGATGATTTGATTTTTCAAACATATACTTAATTAGAAAATATTGGAGAGTTTCAGACTCATATTCACCAATTTTCCTTCAAAATAGTTTTGTAAGAAAATCACTTTTTATAAAGTAAGTCAGGCTTAGGTCTTACAAAACCTAGCCCGGCCTAACCCATTTCCACCCCTACATACACTAAAACAAATGTAATAATGACAATGATACATTATTTATGAATAAATGAGAGTGAAAGTGACAGTGGTTTGATTTTGATTACCCAAAAGAGAAGCTTGAAGCACGTGGTTGGACAAGAGTATTTGGTCGGTGGGGTCAACAGTTGCAAAACCTTCAATGGAGCGACGCTGTATCTTAGAGATACTGTATAATGCAGAACCGAGCATCATCACCACCGTGCCCGCCACGGTTTTAACGACGACCGGTCCCCGACCTCGCTTGACTCTATTCAAAGTAATGATTACAAGATTCCTCAGCGGAGTCTTGAACAAAAAGCTCATGATCATTAACATTTCTACAAATAGCACAGCATACAATAGCTGCAACATTTTTGCTTTGTTTCTAACTTGATTAATTGGAACATAAAAAGTTTAGAATTTGGATGTAAATGTGTTCTATTTATCATTATGAGGTATAGATAGATAGATTGAGATTTGAGCGCGTGAATTCTGTGTGCATGTTGTGTTTAGGAAAGAAAAATCATAGTCGACATAGATGTTGTTATTATTGTTGTTGGATGTGTGTGGGTATTGGGGTGTAGTGTAGGTGTATGGCATGGGTACGTAGTGTGTTCCATCCATTCTATTGATTTAAATTTTTTTTTGACAAAAATAAACGATATTTATTCATTCAAATTGATAGAGTACATCGATACAATACAAATTCAAATTCGCTAAGAACAAAAAGGATGAATATGTGAACAAACTCACAACATTCATGTTAATAGCATAAAACGGTAAAATACCTATGCCTACAAATATCACTAATATGACTATATTAAAGTCTCTGGAATATTCATCTCTCCGGATCTGCAACGTTGACGACGTCAAAGTCATTGTCATTGATCGAATCTGCACTTGCTCAAAGTTAATCTTTCAACCTGAATCAAATAAACACTGCACTAAGATGGAAAATCAAAAACACACCGCACAAAGACGAGAAATCAAAACAAACAGAGTCGTTCAGAGACGACGAAATCACAAAAACAAACAAAATAAAACAGAAAATATGTGAAATCACTTATTCAATAAGGATATAAGAAAAAACAACTCGAAGGGGTGATTTTTAGGTCAAAATTGACCCTAAATCACCCCCTGACAAGAAAAAGAAGAAAGGGATGACGGCTAGAGTTTAAGAAGGAGAAAAGGAAGAGGAAGAAAGGTAGATGGCACACTTTCTTTTATTCTATTGATTCAAATTAAAGTCAGAGTTTATTGATTCAAATTAAAATACACATCTTAGTACACTAGATTCTATTGATTTAAATTCATATGATCAAACTTAGTCTTAACGTCTTATTAATTAAAGCAACAAAATGAACATTCCATTTATGTTATTTTATACTTTTTCTGTTTTAAAATGAGTGTTACTTTAGCAAAAAAAATTTGTTTTAAAATGAATGTCACTTTACATTTTCAATACAACTTTAATTTTTTTCTTCCAACTTTACCTTCACTCAATACTCCAATTTTTCTCTCACACAATTTTCAATGCAACTTTAAGTTTGTTTTTTTCTTATAAAGTAAGGACAGTTTAGTAAAAGTGTTATGTCTAATGATTATTTCATTCCATTTCTTAATCCGTGTTTCAAAACCTTAAACGACACTCATTGTGAAACGGATGAAGTATTTATTAACTAGTCGAATGTCTCCAAATATTTTTATTTTTCTTTTCGTTACTCTCCAAATCTAATTAAATAAACAGTTTCATACTTTTCAACTAAAAATTTGCTAGAAAGTTAAAATTTCAACCAACAAAAAGGTTCCAGATAAGATATAGATATTAATAGTAATCATTATCCCAATCAAAGAAAGGACATGTCCTCTTCCCTAAAAATAAAAATAAAGAAAGGACATTCTTCTAAAAAAAAGAGGAAAACTAAAATAGCACACTAATAACTTCCTATAACCACCTGCACGTAACTGCTAACAATTGCATAAAACACTAATAATTGTCTATACATAGATGATTAATGATTAATAGTAGAGTTTGTCTAACATGTGCAATACTCGTTAAATATTCTTTAGGGAATGATATCAATCTAACTATTACTACTGGCATAGTACTAATATATATACATAATAAATAATATATTTTTCAAATAAATACATAGTTAATATTTTATTTGATACGCGTATCAGTTCCTCGGAGGAATGGAGGCAGAATGCACACAATTCTTCCCTATACAAAGGCACAGGATAACAAATATGTGGTTACCGATCATTCAACAACATTTACATTTATGCTCTTACACAGATTACTCACACTGCACTTGATAAAACTTGTACGGTACCTTATAATCGGCCTCCCATTGTAGGGGCAGGAGTCACCTAAAAGATATTGATAGCTCTTCAAGCATTTGCGCCTTGTAAGCTTTGATTCGGGGCTGTATACGGTATCTATAGATCGGTACCCCACTAAAGGACACGAAGACCCTGAAGACGACCAATTCAATGGCATAAGGCCCATAAAATGACTATGTTGGGGAATGATATTAATATCGAGCAACCAACTAGGCCTTAGTAAATAAAACAGGGAGGTCGTCGATCATGATGTGATACCATACCTGGTGTTACCACGTCATGCCCAATCAAAGCATGTTGGAATAAAATATTCCTCAAGATCCCACCTCAAATGGATTTGGGTTTGGAAGTGATTGGGGAGGCTCATAATGGGACTTCAGACAGGCCATTATATATCGAGGAACTTTCATCTAGGGTAAGAGATTACATTTAGTACACACCTAACAAACCCTAGACAACCACCCCTTCACAAGGGCCAAACTCCAGGATCGTGTTTTAGACCGAAACTTTGACGCCCTCCCATCAAGGGCATATGGTAAAACTTTCTAACAACCTAGATCCACCTTCGATATTGTTCATTTTTCATAATGGCTTCAACATTTTGATTGGTAACCCAACAACAGGAATTGGCGAAGGTACTTGCAACACCATGTTTTGAACACCTAGTTGCGCTAAGAGAGCTATATAAAGTGAGAGGCGGGATATTAGGAGATATTAGATGAGAAAAATTATTTGAGAAAAGATGTAGGAGTGATGGAAGAAAAGATGTGGCGTCAGGCGGAAGATCAAGAAGTTAAAATGTTCCAACGCATGAAGGTCAAGGAAAGCAAATGGATGAAGGGATTAAATTATATGTGTAATCCAATGCAAAAAGTGAAGGCAAATTGGACTCCTCCCCATATCATATAATATGAAGCGTCAACCAACTGAAAATAGAGGGGCCGCACGAAACCACTTTTAATCATAACATTTTGGAAGGGTCTTACATTTGGTGTGTTAACAGAGGCTCTAACGCTCTGAAACACCAATTCCATTTGCGAGATAAAATTTAGTGTTCATAAGCATAGTGAAGATGATCATGGTACTGAATGCAAGGCTTCCAAGAGTTGGTAGATCATGATAGCTCAACAAATGTCCACCAATAGGAATATTTTCAAGAAAATGGAGATTTCGGAAGAGATAGTGATGACGCCTCATCATATGATATTTTTAGCTATGTTTTAGAGTCATTTGAAGATAATATAGAGTTTTTAGAGTGAGATTCTCATGGTTTGGGGAATGTTTTGGTTTAAGTCACCGTAATTCTATTTCTTTTCTACCCCGACAACTTCATTGGCTTTTTGAGTCTTTTATGCTTTAAATCATGTAATTCGGCAAAGCAAAACACCTCATAGAAGTTATGGAAGCTAGATAATCAAGTGCAACAAAGGTTTGAAAACAAAACAATTTAGGAAAATTTTGTCCCAAGTCCCAAGAACATATTAAGGAGGAAAAACACTTGAAGAATAAAGAAAAAACGAAAAAAAATGACGTTTGGGCCATGTGTCGCGCGCACAACCCATGCTCCCTGTGCATTGCTGCACTCAAATGGTTGTTTTACTTTCTGCCTCATGTGCCCCGTCTATTTTGAGCGTTAAAAAAAATTATTTTGTTGTTTTTGGGCCACACACCCGGAGCATGTTCCCACGCGCCCCGAGCATGCTTTGTGTGGATCTTAGCCTATTCAAGGCCATTTTTTACCTATAAATATTTATCTGGTAACTTGACGGTTCATAGGCAAAGGTGGACGATGAGAGCATCAAAGAGGTGTTTTCCAACCCGCTTCCACTTGTTATAGTGTTTTGTCAATCTACACATCGATAGACAATCTAGACACGATAAATCAATTTAATTTATGTTGATCTATGCACGGGTAAGCAATCTAGAGACGATAAATCAATTTAATTTTTGATGATCTATGCACGGGTAGACAATCACGGGGAAGATCAATCAATTTAATTTTTATCGATCTACTCATTGTGACGTTTTTGATGACCAGCATTCTATTCTTGTTGATCTACCCACCAATAACCAATCTGAAGATGATCATTTTATCATTTTTATCAAAACATCAGTACTCAACTTTGTGATGATCATGTTCCTTGTTCAAAGTTGAAGAACCTGCCCACACTTGATTCTAACATGCACTGATTTCATATGATAAGGTATACTACTTGTGCAACTTCTGTAAAACTTTGAAGATTTGCATTTGATTCATTTACTTGTCCATTGAAGAACAAAGTTTATGCCCTTATATTTCAATATATTTGACAACGATAATATGAAAACAATTGGTATTCATATTTTTTAGGAAAATAAAATTAAATAAGGGTAACTTAGTACCTCAATTTTGTCTGGACAAATAAAAATAATTCAAAAAATAGTGAAACAACTAAAATTTTATTATGTTTGCCATGATATTTAATTTTTTTTTTCTTCATAAAACCTTAAAATCTCAAAATATCATTTATTTCATTAATCAATCTAACCACACACAAAAAATACAACTTAGAAACTAAAATGACAAACTCAAAAGAGCAGACAAAATAAATATACAAAAATAATTAAAATAAAAAATCCTAAAGAAACAGTAGTGCATCGTTGACATGTATTGATATTTTTATCAAAAATCATATTGTTTTTACCCTCTTCTTTGTTAAAGGATTGTGAGAGACATGTGGTTTCTGCACCATGGTACTTACCCTATCTATATTGAGTTTAATACCAATTTTACTTTTATATGGTCACTGTTTTTTTCTTCCCATTTGGCATCAAGGAAGGAGTGTCCAGCCATAGCAACACTGTTTTTTTCTTTTCTTTTCCTAATAAGTCTTTAGTCTTTTCTTCACCAGCAAGTTATCAAAAGTTAATTTTTTTCCTCCCTCTTCTATTTCTGCACTCACTCTTGATTCTTGCAACAAACAAACAAAAATCCAAAACTGAATTTTATCTTATATGGTCATAGTGGTTATCAACAGAGGAATTGGAGTGTATAAATTGAGGTAAAAAAGAGGCTTGGAAAAATAGAGAAAGAACTGAAAAATCATAGAGGATGAAAGAGTGAAGAGAACAAAACAAAAGAGTGAAGTGAGGATAACGAAAGGAAATACATGGAGAAAAACACTACTTTGGGAGTTTGGAGGGGAGTGGAAGGTTTTGCATAATCAATAGTGCAAGTGGAAGAAATAGAAGGAAAAAAAAAGGGCTTTGAGAGTTAATTTTTCCTTTCAATCTCTTGCACTTGCTCATTATTGATTTTCAAAACTCTCCACTCCCCTTTCTTACAAACTCGCAAACAAAAAGTAAGGCAAAAAATGTAACAAAGTTTTTCCTCTCCCTACAACCTACTGTAACCACGACCAATTGTACCAATCCACACAAAATCACACAACTTCATAATCAATAGCAACACATACACTCACTGCATCACACTACACCAACCACAAGACACCCCCATCATCGATGAACCTGCCCGGAATTGGCTTCCTTACGATGTTGCGCCGATGCCGCTTCTTATCTCCGTCTTGGATCGCATATGAGGTTTCGTTTTGACCTCTTTCCTTTTACTGCTGCGTTTATGTTTGATTTTTTCCTTGAGCAAATGCGTTTTTGCTTGATAAGTAGTAATAATTAATAAAGTCTAAAGAAAAAGTAATAACAATTATTGCTCAAAAGAAAAAGTAATAACAATTAATAAAGTCTAATTATCTCAAAAAAAAAAAAAATTTCATTGTCCTTACCAATTGAGCTAAGCTGGACAAAAAAAAATTAATAAAGTCTGATGAAATGATAAACAATAATAACATTTCTTTACAAGAATAATAACATTTTATGTTATTATTGTTTTTGCTTGATTTTTTCTACTACTAAAACTTTTATTTATTAGTAATTATTTTTTATTATTGTTTTAGTGTTTGATTTAGTGCTTGATTTAATTAGGTAAAATTACATAATTTGTCCTTTAACTTAATTCCAGATAACATTTTCGTCTTATATCTTCTTTTTGTCCCGATATAGTCATCTATGTTATAAGACTATGCAAAATTTTAATGACTTTTAAGATTTTAAAAGATTTCCAAGATTTGTAATTAGAATTTCAAGAGATTTATATCCTAGGATTTTATAGGATTTCAAAGGACTACCAAAATTTCGAAGGATTTCTATCAAGATATTAATCGTGTTCTTCCTCTAAATGTTTATGGGATGTTTTTATTTTTTCCAGCATTGTATTACACTGTTATATTCATTGCAAACTTACAACAAACTTTGAAGCCAATTATTACATATTGAAAATGGTTCTATACATAGTCATCGTAAAATATATAGTTAGCAGTATTACTAATAAATTGAACAAATAGCTTACGAGAATGAAATTATAGGAAGCTTCACAATCCACCAACATTATTCCGGCAAAGGTTCTAACTGTATAGACTGGAAGTTTTCTTCATCCTAACAAAGTAACGAACGACCTTGCTAAACTAATGAGAAATTCAATCTCTTTGGATAATACGAAAAAGAAAATTATGAAAGTCTCCCAAAGTCTCACAATTTTTTGTGAGATTGTTGAATAAGTATTGTGTTCACTTTTTTAACTAAAAAGTCTCACAAAATCCACTCTATAAAAGAATCCATCAAAATCCATAAAATTTTGAATACCAAAAGACATTTTATAAGTTGTGAGAAATCATAATTGAATACCAACGGATTTCGTTGTATTTAAAAAAGTCTTGATTGTCTTAATTAAATACCACAAGACTTTTTTATAATCAAAAAGTCTTTTAAAATCCCTGAAAATCTCAATCCAATACACCCCCTAAGTTAAGTGACGAATCGTGTAATTTTGTTATTTAATTATAATTTGTGAATAATTTAAGTTTAGGCTATGTTTGGTTTGGACAACAAAATGTACCTTTTTTTAATTACAAAATGGACCTTTCCTTAAAAAGAAAAACAAAATGGACCTTAAACGCCTACTTATCACATGGTTAGACAAATTCGTATTTAATAGTGTTTTTCTGTTCTTTATTGATAAGTAAAACCTTGAAATACATTTTTTTTTAGCAAGAAATACAAAATTTTGTTAAACAGAGAAGAACGAAAAGTAATTAGTTTTTGTGTGATAGCCACTTCAAATTCACTAAATGGCGGAGCCAGCTCTATTGGAGGGCCTGAGATCTTAAATCCTACACTTAATATATTATTGTAAATGAACTTGCACACCCTCAATTGTTTAGTTTGCACCGAATTGCACCGATCTGCTGATTATTTAGTGTGATTTTTTAAACTTATTTTGGTCTTTTGTTTCTTTACTAATTCTGTCTTTTACTTTCCTCCAATTTATTTTTTGTTAGTAAGGCTAAGATGAAAACCCGCTGATAGAACGCTTGATCCTCATGTCAATGGACAACAATTTACCATTAGGCCAAATTCATTGTTTTTGTGAGAGGAGGCCAAATTCATTGTTGAGAAGGTCTTTTGCAAATACACTATATATTACTCAATAATTCATTTTTTTTATATTTTCTTGATCTCTAATTTTTCTCATTCTCGTTTTTCCCCTACTACAGCTTTATAAAGTAATTGTTGATTTATCACATACAAATGTTTTAAAATAAATATTATTTTGCTTTTTTTAATGTAACATACTGACATAAGTGTACGGCTAATTAAATTAATACTGTCTATACTTTTAAATAGTTATTTTTTAGATAAAATTACGTCCCTTAACTTAATTTCTGATAAATGATTTGATTTTTTTTTGTCTTTTTTTCTACGTCATTTTGATATTTTTGGTCCGTCTACAAATGGATTTATAAATTTTCAATTTATGGTTTTATTTATATTATAATAATTATTTTTACTTATAATTTATAATAATTTCTAAAAAAGTAAGGAAAAAAAGTCTGCACCCCGTGACCCAGGGTCTGGATCACACTGAATTCACTTAATTAGTTTGGCTACCATGCAAATATTTTCAATTCTCAAAATTTAAGATTGATGATTACTCTAAATCTTCTTTTAGTTTTGGTCATCAACAAAATAAATTTTAATACCAAAAGTTTAAATATATAACAATAGTAATTACTACTTCATAACCTCTTTGTTTTGTCATCAAAATATTTTAACTTTAACGTAAAACTAAATCAGGGCCGGACCTTGGAAGTGCAAGAAGCTCTACTGAATCGGGCCTCTAAAAACTATGGACCTCAAAAAAAAATATAATACACACCCCCACTTAAATTAAAAAATTACATGTTACTTTTTTTCTTCTTCAGTACACGTATGAGTTTTTTTTTCTAGACTCTAGTTCTACTTTCCGGACATAGATTTGATGCTATCAAACCACCATCAATTTGTATAATCACTTAATGTCAATTTGAAAAACTATTTCATTGAAAGAATTACGACAATTATTTCTTTTTCGCATAAACCATTCGTTTTTCTCTTTCCTACGACGTAGGAGTGACATTCCAAACGACACCATTAGGTAAATTTCACCTCTCTTTCACTTAATTTTATTTTATTTTGTTTCATGTTTAAAAGTTCTTCTGATTCTGATTTTTTAATGAAGCTTAGCTACACAAAAAAAAATTGAATTTTTATTTTATTGGGACCTATTTTAAAACTAGAACTGAGCCACATATTTCATAGGAACGGCCCTGAACTAAATTTATATAATACGAGTGGTGAATGCGGCAAATCCATTTTTTATTCGACAAATTTAAAAGACGGTGACTATGTCAAATACACTTTTAGTTTGATCATCACATATCTCAAAAACAATAGCTATGCCACATCTTCTTTTAATTTCGTTATAAAAATATCTCAAAGTTGATAATTATTTTGAATCTTATTTCTGGTCATCCCAAATTCCAAAAAACAAAAAAAAAATATCAAATTTCAACGCAACAAAATCATTTTCTTAAATCAAATTTTTTTTGAATTCTCCATCACACCAAAAGATATGGTACATTTTCTTCTATAATTCAATGCATTATATTTTTGTTTAATTATTTTTTTATTTCACATTTATTAGTAAGGAGAAAATTAAATAAACATCTTTGAGTTAAAAACTCAAGGGTGAACAAATAAAAGAAGTAGATGACATTTAAGTGTGTTTAAATGTCATCTACAAACTCTAACTAACTCATACCGAAATCTTAAACCCTAACAGTTAGGCCAACAAACAAAAGGGCAAAAAAAAACAATTCATCACCTTTAATCTTACTTCCATTGGCACAAAAATGTTCTACACACCCTCGGTTATTATCTTAAACTTTTGCTTTCTTACGCCCTTCATGTGCACAGAAATAGAACATGGTTATGTCTCCGGCATTAGAGTTTCTTATTGATTCTGATAACTTTATACATATGGTGTCTTTATCCGTGATTTGACTTATTTTCTTTGTAAAATGCAATGTAGGACTGAAATGTTGCAATTTACGAGAATAAATATTCAATGTAGGATTGTCATCCACCATGACTGTTATAAACAAACCCAAAATGTATCATCAAACTATTTTACCTCTCATTGTAGATTTAACAAGACCCTAAAGGTAAATATCGATATTAGGATAGTTAAAGGCAACAATTAAGGGTTCCTTTTGTTCCATGGTGGGTGGAAAACCATGAAAGATAATAGCATTGGAGAAACATAATGAACAAGAAAGAAAACAACAATGGAAAAACGACTAAAATGAGCAAAAAGAAATCACAATGAAGAACGATCAGATTTTATAGAAGAACTCTTTTTGAATGCTTAGAAGAAAATCATAATCCATACTTATTTAATTACTCATTTAAACAATGGTTCGGTTAATTAAACATGTATGAGTTACAATTTTGACCTAATCATTTTAAACAAGTATTCTTGTAACAAATTTGTTTGTTGATCATCGTGATATCTTTCCAGCTCTTTTATTTGTTTGTCCATTTTCACTTTCTTTCTTCGTTGTTTTGTTTCACAATTGTCACTTTCTTTTATGATCTTCAATGTTTATCACCTATGATGAGTCATACTCATAACAATATTTTAGTATCTTTTCAGAGTCATTTTACATTGATTTGAGTATGTTTTTGGAGAGTTTTAGTTGAGTTTTGCAATAAGTTGAGGCATTATCTATTGATCTTGGAAGACCTTTGAATCATATCAAAATCATCCTAACCAAATAACTTTGTTGTCATGCTATTTTTTTTTACAAGATGTATCAGGGATTACTTGGGGGCATGGTGACTATGGAAGTTATGGTAATGAGAACTTGGAGAAAGAATGAAGAAAATGATGAAGCAAGCTACTGTCAATTGCGCCAAGGCGTGGGGAAAGCTACACCTCGTGCATGAAGATCAAAATTTAGAGAGGTTGGCTTCTGCAAAATGCACAAAGGCGCAGAAAAAGTTGAACCTTGCGGAGGTCCAATTAATGCACTCCAGACCACACACATAAACACACCCACCCACGTGTTAGTTTGTGAAGTCAGTCGACAATCTTGAAAATCGTCTGAAATGTTACAAAATGCAATGAATTGTTTTTTTTTTTTACTTTATTTATATTTAAAAACATTTTCTATTGTTCCTAATTTTTTTTTTAAAAAAAAAGTAAACTCTCCTTCTTTCCTCTTCTAAACCCCCCATCCAAACACTATAATCCTTTGTTTGAAGGTCAGTTGGCGTTTGTAGACTTTACAATGTTCAAGTGTCATCGACTTTATCTTTTCATCTTTCAGTTACTTTAATTTGTTTCAGGTTTTGAGGGCTTCGGTGTATGTGGTAGAGAAAAAGCGAAGTATTAAACAAAAGACCTGCTGCAAAAGTTGTACAGAGTGTAAAACTCTTGGATGGATACATACATAACAAGTGTGTTCGAACTGTTAAAAGATAAGTATTGGATAGAACAGCACAAGACAGAACAACATAGTACGAGGTAGAACAACACAAGACAAACTTGTATGTTATTGAACAACTTTTGTCTTATCCGATGTTTGGTGGGCAAAAGGATGTTTTGATATTTTAAACATCTTGTACTTGGGATAAAAAGTTGTGTTGTGGCTTAATGAGGGACAAGAATTTCAGTTTTTGTTTTGTTCTTTGCCCCAAGTTTGTCCAGTCTCTTGGAACAATTTTATAATCAAACACAATACAACTGAAGTTGTCATGTCTTATTCTTTTTTTTTTACCACATCAAACACACCCAACAAATAGAAATATGAGCCAACGTTAAATTTTCCGCATATTCAAGATTCTATTAAAAGGTGTTGCACATGTTTATGCACTGCAATTTTGCTACCGATTGTTGGAAAGAAGCGAATCTTTGGGGCAAGATAGAGTCGTACATGACGTTAAGTGGTAGTTTTTCATCCATTATCTTTGATATTCTTGGAATGTTTGGAGCGGAATACCGTGCTAGATTTGTAGGTATTTTACGGAGTATTTGGTGTGCGCGCAATGCATGTTTATGGGAGCAAAAACTTGTCAATGAACATGCATCTTGCATCCTATCATTAGATACGGTTCAAGATTACATGTGGTGCCACTGCCCCAATGATGATGTGCAATCTGCTACTCTAGCTTGGTCTAAACCACATGCATATTGGATCAAGTGTAACGTTGATTGTGCTCTTTTCAAAGTTGATGGAAAATTTGGTGTTATTAGTATCGGTTTTCGAGACAGCCTTGGACATCTTATGCAAGCACGGTCCATGGTATTTCCCTTTGTTATAACTGCAGCTAAGTGTGAAGTTACCGCTCTACAAGAAGCCTTCCAAATTGCTCTTGAACTTAGTCTTATTTGGGTAGTTTTCGAACCTGATTGCCAAATAGTTGTAACTACACTCCTTAATAATAGCTCTTATGTGAATGAACAAGGAAATTTATTATCTAATTGTAGGACTTTACTCATATCTAATGTTAGTTATGCTCTGGCTTATATTAGGAGACAAACTAATCGAGTCGCTCGTAACCTTGCTAGAGCGTCTAGATTACATGCTAGTCCTAGTTCTTTCCTTTCAACCTCCATTTTGCATTCACTCTATTATTTTTGATGAAATGAAATGAGCTCTCTTTTCCAAAAAAAAACAACAACATAAAAGGTGTTGCACGAACTTCCAAAGTTGTTGCATGCCTATCCAAAACATCATTGTCGCATTGCCTAACAACAAATTCAAACTAACGTATGACAATACATATAGTTAGCATATGAATGTCATGTGGCAAATTAAACAGTGAGTTAAATTTTGATTTAAGAAGACAACAGTAAGAGCAATCTACGGCCTATAATTTATCATCTATAGTAATCTTGACGAGTACAAAGGAAAATTGGCTCGAGTTAAGCCTTGAAAGAAAAACAAACTATTCAGCACCGATACTTCATATTGAATGCATGTCCGGTTTTCAATATTGTGATCCTCAATATTTTGGTATCATGTCGTGTATGTGTTGGTACTTCACAAAGAATGAATGAGGCTTATAACGACCGAGTTCAGTGACCTACAGCTCGACCACACCGCAAAGCATTACTTGGTATTGGGTACTCATCTCTCCAAGAATTAGCCGGAGAATACACACGAAGATAAAATTGTTGTCCTAAGTACTGACGAGCCCAATTCTCCGACCTAACATTCCACATTCCCACATTGTCCAAAGGCATGTACACTGCACTCCATGATTTGGGGTATACCTATGTAGTAGTAATCAAAACACAAAGGGCATGCAAATTTTTCAGTCACAATTTAATCATAACATAGCAAACTTGAAATTCTTTATGGAAAAATTATCAAGTTAGGTACCTGAACTGTGCAACGAGAAATTGTGTCTCCTAAATTGTAATTTGACCTGCTTGCAGCTGACCATTGGCCTCCATCCATTCTGAAAATATAGATGTCATAAAAATGTTAGAATATTATCGAATGACTCGTTAGTTTAGTCTCTAAAATTGTTGAGTAACATCAATTTAATCCTTGAAATTATCAAAATTTCAAAACAATCCGTAAATATGAAAATTTTCAATCGTCTCTACCAGATAATTCTAGGGATTAAATTGACATGTGTAAAAGGACTAGTATGATCGAAATTTTTTCAAATTCAGAGTCTATTTCAAAATAGTACTAATTTCAAGGACTACTTTGATAGTTTCTACAATATCAAGAACTAAATTGGTTTTTTGCTGGATTATGAATATAAAAGATATAGCTTGCTTGCATGCAAAGAAAAAGATTGAATTTTGTTAGGTGATACTTACCCTACAACAAAGAAGTGGTGGCCATCAATGTGCCAAGATTGCACACTGTCTTCTGGATTTTCGAACACAATCTCGACATAGCCTCGAAAATCAGCGGCCATAACAGATGTCTGGAGGTAACCACCACCGCCTGTGGGACTGTCGGGAATACTTCCAAGGCTGAAAACTCCGGAGATCTTGAAGTAATCAGCCAGTTTAAGTGGTGTATCGGCAGGGATGAACGAAACACTATTAACAGCATATCTTTGCTTGCCATTGATAACTGGTGCAGAGTTTTCAAGTCTTATTGTACGCGTTGTGTTTATCAAACCATAATGGTAAGATCCTTGTGGATTAGGTCTTGGACCACTAGCGGTAAGATTCCTCCTGAGTAATGAAATATTTTTTATAGTACATCACTCAAGGATCACGTAAACAAGTTCATAACAGTAAATGGACTAAGAATGAATGAGAACAATACCTGAGGGAGCGAGCTTGTTCGAGAGACCAATCGATTTGAGTTGTGAGGCCACCTGGGGGAGGACCAGAAACAGTTTTTGCCGAGTTACTGTAGTGAAGTATGGAGGTAGCTGTTAATACTTGAGATGTAAATCGTGTTGAAGCAATGATATAATAGTCTTGTGGTGGTTGATCAGCAGTGACCAATACAGAGTAACTCTGCCCTAAATGAATGTCGAGGGAATCATAAGTGTTTTGTAATGTGTGGATTCCTTCCACTTCAACTAGCTGCATCTTATGACCTTGAATTCGGAAATTGATGGAAGTTGTGAGTCCAACATTTGATATCCGGAATCTGTATGTCTTGCCTGCCAAATAAGGAAGAAAATTGTAATTAATATTGTTGAGCATGACTCAAATTCACAGAACTCCTAATTTATCGCTGGAGTTATTGTGTGCAGTTTATTTATCAGTTTTCTTTAGAATCGGATTTGCTGTTCTAACAAATATCCTTATCATAGAATCAATCTTCAAGAAAACAAAATGCTTGAAGTTGTTGAAATGTACCTTGATCAACTGTGAATGTGTAAGCATTAGAACCGCGACCATTGATGATAAGTCCATCAGGTAAAGGAAGGTCACTTCCATTGTCTAGAATGGCCTTAAGATCCTGAAAATAAGAAATAAATATAATTACAGTTTAGGTGAGATATCACAGATATTGCACACTATTTCTCAAATGGGAACTTATTCGTGGAAGTCATTGAATTGAAAACAGCGGACTCGGATCACACATTCACTAAATCAAATTTAAACGATCTCAATCATTGATTTAAATCGGACATTTGAGATCATTAACTGTGTGACACGAAATATGCATCCTTTTTGAAGAGTAAAGCTACTTACAGTATGATTTCTGTTGTACCAATCTCCTGCCAATATGGTGAAATCGTTTGATGGAGGAGGAAAAGGTACCGGAATCATAGGACGGCTGTTAATTTTGATGCCACCATAACCACCTGCAGCCTTGTGAAATGCAAGGGAGGGAAAGTAAAAGTAGCTACCAATCTGATCCTTTACTTGAAGAACATAAGTGAAGTTCTGCCCTGGTGAAATTGGACAGTTTGTGCCATACACTCCATCTTGCCATGAATTCCTCCTCTGCTGCACTCCATTCCTATTAAGAATCATCACATACTCATAGCATTAGTCTAACACTCAAATAAAGCCACATAAATAATAATAATAATAATAATAATAATAATAATAATAATAATAATAAGTTTTTCTCTAGTAATAATAATAACTCTAAAAGTAACTAACTACAAAACTATAGTTATTATTCTGTAGCTAATACTTTAAACAAAAAACTAAACAAGAAAGTTAGAAGAGAGAGTAAACTAACCAAGAAATAAGGAAAGGTTGATCCAAGCTATTGAAAACACTAACAATCAAGTTATCATTAGTGACAGATTCAATCTGTGGTCCTGGAAACTGCCCATTTATCAATATCCCCTGCCATTTCACAAACCAAATATAATCACTATATATTTCACATTTTTAAAAAATAAGAACCACAAAGAAAAATAATTTAGAAAACAATATAAATAACCTGTTGTTTAACTCCAAGAGGATAAATATCTCCATAGGTAACATTCCAAGTATAGAACCTATAAGGGTCTTCCCCATTTGAACTTGTCACAAAAAGCAACACTATCAACAAAAATGAGAGAAACCCTAGTCTCATTGAGTACTCCATTTCTTCAACTACACTTTTATTTTATTTTTTCTTCTATTGCTCTAGAGTTTTTTTTATCAAGCTATGAGATATAAGGTAATGTTATGCTCTGTCGGTGTAATAATGAGAGAGAAAAGGAGAGGATGCTTCATTCAACATGAGTAAGTAATGGACCAATCTTCTGTGTATGAGCTGTATGTATTTCAGTATCTTATTCTTTGGAATGTGTGTGACATGACACAGTTATAGAATTGAATAATACAAAAATAATAATATATTAAAGTTTTTCCATAAAAGTTGAATGCACTGAAATGTCACATACCAAGAATGGTATAACTGTGTGAGGTCATTTTCTTTGTCATGAAGGAAGCATGGATGAGGAGCGAGGAGGACTAAATAAATAATAATGAAGCTAAAACTTAGATTTAGTAGAAACATCCAATGATTAGTTTAATCTGAACTTATCTTTCATCATTGAATTTGAATTTTGTTATTATTTATTTGGTCCTCAATGGAAAATACTCCCTCCAGTCTCAAATATAAGAAAAGATTTTTTTTTTAGGTCAATTGAGTAGTTAATGTATCTGATCTACATTGTAAAGCAGATACATTAATTATTCAATGAACCTAAAAA
>Ga0315914_1000444_pt1 | contig 51202 bp, 36 predicted proteins | sample MpolenodulesMG_FD_203920 | JGI IMG/M metagenome (GOLD analysis project Ga0315914, IMG submission 203920) | Medicago polymorpha root nodule microbial communities from Los Angeles, California, United States - elongated nodules | ecosystem: Host-associated > Plants > Roots > Nodule | place: USA...
ATTATCAACAAGCTTCAAACGACTCTTTTTGTGTGCTGGCAATTCTCCAACGTATCTTTCACACCACTATATAAAGGAGTGAAGACCTGCTAGTTGGAAAAGGCAATACAACAGATTTAAGCAATACCCACGCATACAAAAGTTAGACTCTCACAACAATTCAAAGTTCATACTCTGTTATTGCTTGCATTTCAAAGTCACTTAGAATTTCTTAGAAAAGTCCATTTTTTAGAAATTCTATAGTCTCAAGAGTCTTAAGAGTCTGTAATTGATTTGTATTGTGAACACCACTGATTGTATATCAAGTGTTCAAACTCAAACAATTTTCTGTGTAAATCTGTTTGATTGTAAGTCTCTTGCTTGTGTGCTTGAGCATTAGAAGTCTCTTGCAGTTGTGCTTGAGCATTGGAAGTCTCTTGCTTGTGTGCTTGAGCATAGGAAATCTCTTGCTTGTGTGCTTGAGTATTTTGAAGTCTCATACTAGTTGTAGTATTGAGCAATTGTAATTTGAGATTACATTTTAGTGAACTTTCCTTGGAAGTGCAAGGGGGACAAGACTACTTCCAGTTTGTGGAAGGAACTTGTATAATTGTTTTGTGTCTTTCTTCTCTCTCTCTCTCTCTCTCTCTCTCTCTCTGTTTTATCCGCTGCATTTAGTTCTGAACATCACTTCAGAAGCCGAACTTTATCTGCTTCTGAACAGTGACTTCAGTAGGAGAAAACAAAAAAAAAAGCAAACACAATTCAACCTCCCCTTCTTGTGTTTTTCTCACCTTCAAAGAGTTAAGCACATTGAGATAAAGCATCACTTTATAAGAGACTGTGTTCAAAAAGGTGTTATAGATATACAATTCATTGATATTGAACATCAATGGGTTGATATATTCACAAAACTCTTAGTTGTTGAACAATTTGACTTTATTAAAAAGAATCTGAACATGCACTTTATCTCAGAATGATGATTGCCTCTGAAAGGGTAACAGAGTCTGAAGGAACTCAGATGCAACACTAGTCAGAGTCTCTTAATTGATGTCTCTGATAGAAAGTTGAGTCTGAGTACCCACAACCTCTGATGATACCAAGAATTTGGATAACCTAGTATGAGAACCCACAACACTAGTCTGAGTACCCACAGATCTCCTGTCTAAACGCTAGTTTATTTTACAAAAATAAACGATATCCATTCGTTCAAATTCAAATTGATAGAGTACATTGATACAATAAAAGTTCAAAATCGCTAAAAACAAAAAGGATGAATTTGTGAACAAACTCACATCATCCGTGTTAATAACATAAAATGGAAAAGTAGTTATGCCTGTAAATATGACTATATTCAATTTTCCGGAATACTCATATCTCCAGATCTGTAACATTGACGACGCCAAAGTCATTGATTGAATATGTACTTGTTCAAAACAAATATTTCAACTTGAATCAAATAAACATCACACTAAGATGAGAAATAAAAAATACACCGCACAAAGACGGGAAATCAAAATAAACAGAGTCGAGTAAAGACGACGAAATCACACAAAAAATCAAATAAGATTGAAAAAAAATGTGGAAACCATTTATTTAACTAAAAAAGAAAGAAAACCAATTTAGCTATGTTGAATCTTTTTGAGGGAGCGAAGTAATTTGAATGGATGAATATCATTTTGTTTTTATTAAAAAAAACATATATTTTATACTATCATTAATTTCATTAATAATTCTTTCAACAAAAATTAACAGTTTACATAATAAAAGTTTTTTTTTTTACTAAAATATAAAAGACTTTTTATTTACATTACTAATTCATTTTTTTGGTTAAAAAACAAAAGCAAGGGTAATTTTCAATTACTGATTAAAGTATTAAATGTAAAAAAGATCTAACAAAATTAAAATTAATAATCAATATTTACCAAGTTTTTCAAAATAAAAAAATAAATAACTCATAATATTCAATAACACTCTACACTGTTAATTGTATTAAATATTAAGTACCCAATTTTATATTAATCCAAAATAAATAACACATTAAATTATTCACCAAAATGAAAATATAACACATTAAATTAAAAAGCTTTGACACCAGTTAAATCTGAAATCAACAAACTTATTGCAATGTAAGATATATTTTAAGCTTTTCAAGGTGAGCTACCAATTTCTACAGGTATGTGTTCAAGTATTATTAGTTTATATTTTCTACATACATACATATATGTAGGGGCTTGAAGAAAACGTTTTTTGTTTTGCTTTTTCTAATGAAAGTCTCATTCATGAATTAGGAGTAGGATTGAAGTTTATGCTGAATTGGGTTGAGAAGTCTTGCTTGAAGTGGCAGACACCTTGTTTAAAAAACAAATGTTAGTTTCATTCTCACCTTCCAAACTTGTGAGTTAAGACTCAATTACTATAATTTTTGAAAGCTACATGTTACAAAAAGTGTTTGGTAGAAAAATCTGAATAGACTATAATGCATCTAATTGGTCTAAAACACCCTCATGATTTTAACATCTCATCTATCAATTTGTTTGCTGCATGCTTTTATACATTAAAATATAACCATGAAAGCTTAATGTCCATGTGTTAATTTTATGTTATGTTCTTCTTCCTTTTTTGCTTCAAATGGTCGTTAACTCAACCAAACCAACAAACATAAACTCAATGAATTGAACTTCTTCTACATCAAAAATAAAAAGGCCACACCAAAAATTGCATTCCCCAACAAGATAGTCACTACTACTCTTCTCTCTCTCTCTCTCGCTCTCTCTCTCTCTCTCTTGTAAGAATTTCAGGTATGAAATCTTTTGCAATTTTAGTTCTCCTTTGTAAGTTTTGTGGTAATAACAATTTAGTTCTGCATGTAACATGTTTTATGTTAAACTTTTTTTTTTTGAAGTAATGTTTTATGTTCAACTTTGTTATAGTACTAGTAGCATTTATTCCTTATAATTAGGAATTAATAAATCAATTCCTTAATTTGACTTTGGTGGCAACCATACATATCTTATGTATTTCCTATAAACCATGAGTAATTAGTTTACATGTTGTTATGATCAACTATACTCTATATATCAATTTAATGATATGATCTTGATATTTTAAGTCTCAATTTTTTTCCATTTTCCTTTCAAAAAAATTTTTTAGTGTTCATGAAAAGTGATTAGTAATCTTTGTACATTATGTATTTATCACTTATATATTATGTATGTCTATAGAAGAATCTTGAAAAAATATATTGGTGGCAAAGATGGGAGAGATGTCAAAAACTCAATTAGGGGTCATTGGTGCACTATTCCTTTCTGTGGCTTCCTCAGTCTCCATTGTCATATGCAACAAAGCCTTAATGAGCAATCTTGGTTTTCCATTTGGTAATTATCATGTTTGTTACCTCTTAAATATTATAATATATATTCTTTCAAAAAAAATATTATAATATATATGAATTATGATGTACTTTTCATGATAAAAAATAATATCCATTTAACTGTATTTTTGTCACATTAATTTGGACCAGCCACAACACTTACAAGTTGGCATTTGATGGTTACTTTTTGCACCCTTCATGTGGCTCTACGTTTCAATCTGTTTGAGGCCAAACCTGTTGACATGAAGACTGTCATGCTTTTTGGCATTTTGAATGGTGTCTCCATTGGATTTCTCAACTTGAGCCTTGGCTTCAATTCCATTGGATTCTATCAGGTTTACTTCAACATTTTTACCACCAGTAATAAATATATTAACTATGAAAATATATATATTAAAAAATATTTGGTCCTTGATGCATGTATCAATGTTTTAAAAATCGGACCGAACAGTCCACTTTAGCCAATTGAACCGAGAATCGGTTCCTTGGTCAGTTGGTTTGATCCCAATTATTTTGCAGCCTGCTTGAAACAGATTGAGTTGGGGTGAAACCGGTTTGGATGCGGTTGATTCAATTCAACTAATTTTTCGTTTTTATATTATTTATTTTTCCTTTTTTTACTTTTATTTATTGATCATCTTGTTCGATCGTGGTTAAATCGATTGAACAAATAAAATCTTGACCTAAAGGTCTTACCAATTCGATCTTCTGTCCGATTTTTGAAACATCTATATGCATAATGCTTGAACTACTCGTTTGATGTATATATTGATTTTAATGTTTATTTTGTAGATGACAAAACTTGCAATCATACCATTCACAGTTATGCTAGAAACTCTTTTCCTAAAGAAGCAGTTCAGGTAACAAATTAGTTATGAGACTCCTAGTGATATTGAAATTAAACATGACCATGGTCATCCTAAATTGCTTAATCTGATTGTGAATCATTTTACTACTATGTGCAGCCGGAATATTAAACTCTCTCTATTCTTCTTACTTGTTGGAGTTGGCATTGCTTCTATCACAGACCTTCAACTCAATTTTGTTGGAACCATTCTTTCACTTCTAGCTATCATAACAACATGTGTTGGCCAAATTGTATCCTTTAATGTTCTATCTTCCTATTGTTAGCATGTTAATATTATGTGGATCGTCTTATTTGAGCTTATCTACTAGAAAAGCACTTGTGATACTATTTGTGAGAGCTTATGGAAACAGCTTATGACAAGTCCATAAGCTCTTTAGGATAACTTCTGAAAACTGTTTTAACTTTTATCTTATCTTTCATTATAGAAATTGTTTATACATAAACACTTAATTTAAGGCTTTAAAGTTAAAAGAGGTTGTTGATTCTTAACTTATTGAACAATTCAGCTCACCAACACAATACAGAAGAAGCTTAATGTCACTTCCACACAACTTCTCTACCAGTCTGCTCCATTCCAAGCAGCAATTCTTTTTGTTTCAGGCCCTCTTGTCGATCGGATGCTAACCAAGCAAAATGTCTTTGCATACAAATACTCTCCTCTAGTCTTGGTAAGTAATGTCAAATTTCAAATTACCCTAATTAATACATAATGTAATGGATAACAGGAAGGATTAGATAAAATTATGTAATATCAACACTTCGAGTGAAGACATGTCCACCACTCCAGTGTCTGAAACTAACACGACACCGATACATAATTTTTTTTTAACAAGCCACCGATACATAAAGTTAAATTCAATGGCTTCAAATATATTGCTTATATTACCATATAGAATATGATTATATGACTATATAACTCATATTGTCACCTTTGTTTTTCAGACTTTCATCATCATGTCATGTGTGATAGCTGTTTCAGTGAACTTTAGCACCTTTCTAGTAATAGGAAAAACATCTCCAGTAACATACCAAGTGTTGGGCCATCTCAAGACTTGTCTTGTTCTAGGATTTGGCTACACATTGCTCCATGACCCTTTCACTGAGAGGAACATTATTGGAATACTAGTAGCAGTTTTTGGAATGGGTTTGTATTCCTATTTCTGCACTCAGGAAAACAAAAAGAAACTCGTAGTCGATCCTCCTTTATCGTCTCAGGTAATTTTTTTCACCATTTTTCTCACATAGTTTCTCATGTTCATGAGAATTTAGTTGTTTATCTTTGATTATATTTTTCAGGTTAAAGATAAAGATATAAATTCACCACTTTTGAATGGAAAAAACATGGATGATCAGGAAAAGGAGAGTCATGAGTCTAACAAATCAAGCAAGGACTCTCTTGTTTAATAGAACATTTGCTTTGTGTTTTTCTTTTAAGATCTTTCATAATTTGGGGTTATTGTAATGTTCACTAAGGGCACCTTGTTTAGTGTAAATCAAATTTTGTTTATAGATTCATTTTGATGCACTCTTTCAATGTAAAAGAAGTTGTATACCCTTGTCCAATTATATTGTATCATATCATATGATTACTTTGACAATTCATGTGTTATCAAACAACATCATGTGTCAATGTACCTTTGAATGATGATGTAAAACTATTATATGCTACTATAGTAGTTCATACAAAAAAAATATTTCGATTGCTTCTTTTTTTATCTATTTTAGCACTACCTACTCATAGCATGCATCACTGTGACATATAAAAAAATTAAGGCTTAAATATGTAAATCGTCTCTGTAAGTTCGCGTGTTTTTGGTTTTCGTCCCTTTATCTTTTTTTGTTCTAAAACAACCCCTGTAAGTTATAAACATTTTGGTTTTCATCCCTCCCGTCAACTTCCGTTACAAAAACGCCTAAGTGTCTAACGACTGCTAATGTGGCGAAGGAAGACGTGGCAAAACATCTTATGTGTCGTGATAGATGAACCCTGACTATATTACAGGGACCAAAACCAATAACGAAAAGGTACAGAGGGACGAAATTAAAAACACCTAAATAATAAAATTTGAAATTTAAAAACCATTATTTCCATCTTCTTCCTCTCTTTCTTCCTCCTCTCTCTGCCATCTTCTTCATCTCTCTGTATGTCTGCTTCAAAACTGATTTTACCACTTGTAGTTAGTGAAGAGATACAAAATGAGATTAAAATCACTGCATTGTTTTAATCTACTTCAGAGAAAAACAGAAGGGCATAATTTGTTAAACATAATTATTGATCGAGGTGATAGCAATAATGGATTATTGATTAAAGCTGAATACTTGATTGTGGAAGGGGGATAATTGATTCTTCTTTCATAACCCATTTAAATAACTCAAATTCATTTCAAAATCTCTAAAGAAAGATGATTATATCAAAATCTAGGATCTTATTGACTAGTACAGATATGATAAAGCTGTGATCTAGGATCTTGACTTATAGAAAATATTATTCCAAAGTCCAAACTAACTTATTGATAACAGATATTATCCTGACAATCCCTCTTGTAAACTGATTGCACATAATCAGTTTATACTAGGTAATTCAGATACACATATACATTTTCACTAAGTTTACCATACAGAAAGGAAGATTTGCTATCTTGCTTATATAGATTCCATTTTTTATGTGCAGCAAGCGTTGTAATCTGTTAGACTTCTTATTATGGTAGTTATGATGTCAGTTATTAGGAATGGATAAAGTGATTATAGGATAGTTATTGAATGGTTAAAGGGTGGAGAGAGACCAAGCTCTCAAATCCTTCTATGAGAGAGATCGAGACTCTTGAGTTTCTTGGATAGGAATTCCCAGATAACAATAGACTATCTTATTCCTTAGTTTATGTCTGTACTTTGCATTCTCTACTATATGTGCAATTCATTTTCCATTGTAAACATATTCTACCATCAATAAAAGTTTGTTTCTACAATTAAATTCTATTTTGTTACCAGTTCTAACATAATCAGCTTCACAGTATCTATTATGGCCACAACGGTAAAAACTTCATTGTCATCCACCTTGCTAAGTATAATTCAATTTTGTTTTAAAAATCCATCATTCGTGCTTCATAGTTTTAAACATATGACTAAATTATGCTTTTAGCTTAGTTTCAAAGACACCATTGGTCATAAACATTATGATGTACTTATGTTGAAGTCATAAACATTATAACTACTTTATTTAAAGTTCATATGAAGAAGCCATCTTGTGAATCAGACATACATAGAGATGAAAAAGATGGCAGAGAGAGGAAGAAGAGAGAGAGAGAGAGAGGAAGAAGATGGAAATAATGGTTTTTAAATTTCAAATTTTGTTTATTTAGGTGTTTTTAATTTCGTCCCTCTATAATTTTTCGTTTTTGGTTTTGGTCCTGTAATATAGTTAGGGATCATTTGTCACCACACATAAATGTTTTTTGCCACGTCATCCTTCGCTTCGTGAGCGGCCGTTAGACACGTAAGCGTTTTTGTAACGGAAGTTGACGGGAGGGACGAAAACGAAAAAACGTTTATAACTTACAGGGGTTGTTTTAGAACAAAAAAAGATACAGGGACGAAAACCAAATACACGCGAACTTACCGGGACGATTTACATATTTAAACCAAAAATTAATATTGTGGGTTTTCCTAATTCTCCATGGTAGCTAAGAGATATAAAAAATCATAAACAATAGTAAAAACACATGTTGTAACTTCGTCATCTAATGTGAGACTTCTTTTATGTAATACTTTAGATTGATATATTCTTTTCAAAAGATTCATTCACAAGATTATTCAAATATTAATTCTATAGGTAGATGGCTCTTAATTCCTAATTAAACCTCTTAACTTCTTAAGGGTGTGTTTGGATGGAGGGTTTAGAAGGGGAAGAGAGGGGAGGGTTTACTTTTTCTTTTTTAAATTACGGACACGATGAAATGTTTTTTAAAAAGCTAACATATTAACATGATAAACGATTATATAATACTTCAATCACACTTAATTTATTTTAGAAAAACATGTTATATAGGCCGTAATTTAAAAAAGAAAAATAAACACTTCCCTCTCTTCCCCTCCTAAACTCTCAATCCAAACACACCCTAAGTAAACGAAAGAGGAATAAAACATCTACATCAAGAATCTTGAAAGGGTAGCGAATGTTCAATAGCTATTCATATCCTGAAGATTCACAAGGTTTATAATCTCTCAAATGGTAAAACCAATAGATAACCATTTAAAGGGTGGCCAAAGTATAGAAGACATGAAGAATAGAGCAATAAAAACAAAAGAGTAGAAACCAATAACACTAACAAACCTTAAATCAAGTATGAAAGAAATCAATCAACATTCACACATTTCCATAAAAAGAAGTGTTGGTCTATCATGTGTGAGTAAGAGTTTCGCATTAGATGAAAAGGTTGATGTTGAATAACATATAAGTGTGAAGATTATATATTTAATACCTTAAAGTTTTGGGTCAAAATGTGATGTCCAAGTCACATTTGTGGTTATTTTAGCCCAAATGTAATAGTTCATGATCTTTTAGACTCTCCTCAAGCTGAAACAATGATATCATAATTGATGGTTTGGCCGATTCCTTATTTCTAAAGTCCTCATGACAGTTGTGGTTAGATGTTATGTCTTGTTGATAAATGTGAGCCAACAATGTTGCAAATGCATGTGAATGAAAAAACTTCCGTTTAAGAGAGAGCAATCACTTTTAATAGATGAACTCACATTTAAAAGGACATCGTTAATTAGCATGACAAGTGTGAGTTTTACATTAATAGGTAACTATTGTTTCTATTGTTTTATATTTGTGCATGTTTTGTTAGTGATGAAGCACCACAGTTATACTGAAAAGTGGAATCAACAAAAGTAGGAGAAGAGAAACCATAGCACGTGCATGATGTTCAACATCCACATGCCCGCCATACACAAATAGGATAGAATATAGATTGTGCAATTAGGTAAGACATTGCAATATGCCTTAGTCGTGGGGGTTTGAATTTAGGATTTCTCATTTATTTATTCAAATGGTGAAATTTTGTTCACCAAATTACTTGACAAGATAAAATACTCTTTTGATTTTCCATTGCTATCACCACCACTTCGATTTTGTGCAAGGTTAGATCAGTCATTCTGATATTTGAAAGGCCACACTCCATGATACACATTGTATGATAGAATAACTGTCTTTTTATAATTTTTCTGTTTCAAAATAATTTTTAAGATTTTGACTAAAGAAAACTTGAAAGTGTGAAAATATATCTATACACGGAAACAAACAAAAAGAGTCAAAATAAAAGAAAATAAAAAAATTATGCACTCTTTACCATTTTCAACAAAAACCTTTTTCATTTCAATTTCACCTTCTTCAACTTCGTTGGGTTAATTTTCCCGGGAAAGTTTCTCTTTATTATTTTCATTTTCTCGAGAAAACAAAACAGAAAAACAAAGGGTTTTGAAATCGCGGTTTCTGTCCCATCGAATCCCAACACTGTTGTACAAATTTACGAACACGAGATCCCGAATTTCAATACAGGTAGGTCCACTCTTTTCATTCTTGTTTTGTTTCTCTTTACTTCATCAATTCACTCGCGCTTTTCTTTTTGTTTTAGGGATTTCGTGTTTGTAACTATGGATCATATTTTCAAGCTTTTCGCGTTTCTCATTCTCTTTGGATTAGGTATAATCAATCAACTATGTTTTGTTTTTTTTTTTTTTTTGTTTTTGGATTAAGCGTTTTTTGTGTGATAGTGAATGCTTGTTTTGCGGAAAATGGTTTTGGACATTGTGAGAGAGTTGTGAAGAGTTGGGCAAGTTCTTCACTTGATAGAGAAATTGGACAAGAAGATAAACATGCCCTTAAGGATTTGTTGTTTTTCTTGCATGTTCCTAGAACCGGAGGACGAGCTTATTTTCATTGGTATGTTTTTTTATTTGGGTTTTTGAGCTTTTTCTATTAAATCAAATTCATTCACGGGCTTTGCAAGAGCGTTTGGATGAGATGTTTCGGGTCTCTTTCAGCTTAATTAGCGATTTTGGGTTCAAATCCAACCTTGGGAATGCATCAGCGGTAACCATATGTTTGGTTTCAATTTTGGAGGGTCAAAAGTGATTATAGAGGTTGTAAAATTGATTTTACCATGTTTTTAAAGGAGAATTGATTCTACTTAAAGCTAGAATTTGTAGCTTTTGGCTTCTACAATTGAGTTTAGCCTTAAATTTATTGTTAAATCCACTTTTACATAAATACACTCAAACATAAATCACTTTACATTCAACTCACTTTTATCAATTCACTAAAAATCAATTCTTGTCACCACAAAACCAAACATACATGAAATCTATTAAGCTTTGTGGCTCATTGTGGTCTTATCTGGCTTGAGGGATGAGTCTCTGCAGTTGTATACTATGTTCAAAGAAAAATAATTCATTAACCTGTTTGTTTGATTCTGTTGGTTTGTTTTTTTTATGCAGCTTTTTGAGGAAATTGTATCCGAATTATTTGGAATGTCCTCGATCTTATGATAAGTTGCGATTTGATCCAAGGTGATGCCTGAATTCTTGCTTATTATGTTTGTATGCTACTCTTTTTGTTGCAATTTTTTTAAATGATCTAGAATGATTGTTTTGGTTGTTCATTCGATTAAAGTTGGTAGCAATTCAAATGCGGAGCTCTAACTGGTGCAGGTGTGGGCTTATGGCTTTTGTTACTGTTGCCTTTTGACAATATTAGTCAAAATAGCTTTTGAGGAGTGCCTTAGATTACTCTTTTTTTAGGCTGCTGTGATCGTTAAGAAATCTTTAACACCTAAAATGGTCTTTAACATTTGTTATGTTGTCTGATGTTTACTTTTCCGGGTTTAGATTCTTGTAGGTTGGGGTTATCATTACAATCTTTTTCTCTTTAAATGTAGATGTTTTCTGTAGCTTTGCTTATTCGTCTTGCATCTGCTTTTATATTATTTGTACCCAACAAACTAATGGCGGATCTTTGCAGTTGTGTTTTATTTGGTTGTAAAGCGTAGCAACTTGTATTAGGTCATACCTACCCTTAGCATGTGCTTGGATGCACGTTTGGCTACTGTTTCTCGCGTCCCTATGCTGTTCCACCTTGAATTTTCATAAGAGACAAAACTAATCTTATGTGTTAAAAGTAGTTTTTCATCGTGATTTCTGTTGCCACATGAGCAAACTTTCTATTAGTCCATTATTGAATTGAAAAGTCATTTCTCCATGTAAGAATCTTTTGAAATATCCATCATATATTACTTATTTTCCGTTTTCTGTTTGTTTACATGTGTTTGCAGCCAAGAAAAATGTAGACTGTTAAGTACACATGATGACTATAGCATGACATCTAAATTCCCAAAGGAGACAACTTCTGTGGTTACCATACTCAGGGATCCGATTAACCGAGTCTTTAGTACTTACGAATTTTCAATGGAGGTTGCGGCTAGATTTTTGGTGCATCCAAACTTGACATCTGCAACACAGATGGCTTTACGCTTGCGCTCTAAGGCTAAAGGAGTAAGCACATTGGATATCTGGCCTTGGAAGTATCTTGTTCCATGGATGAGAGAAGACCTATTTGCTAGGGTATGTCTTACTTTATTTGTTGTGTTTGTCTATTTGTGAATTTCTTTTTCAATGCTTCTAAATTCATATAAGGTTGTAAAAGGATCATTTTGCTAATAGTAATACCATGTAACCTGAACTAAGAGCACGAAGCCCAATTCTTATATGAAGATTAATCTTAGACATAAATTTGATTTCTTTGATATGTTTATATAGATACGTTAAATATGCAAGTGTGGCCATTCATGTCTCGTTTATGATATCTTACTTCATAATGCAATTTTGTTGGCTATTTGGCCTTCATACTTTTAAAATATGTTCTTCCATATTTCCATTTGATGTAAATGTGATTGATACAGACTTTAATTTACAGAGGGAAGCCAGGTATAGTAAGGGAATGAACTCTGTTGAGGGCAGTGATCCTTATGATACGAAAGATTTTGCAATGCCTTTACGAGAATACATCAATCATCCTGTGGCTTGGGATATTGTACATAATGGAGCCACATTCCAGGTACTTTAGCACATGTAATGTGTTTCTTTAGTGGTGTTGAGGTTGTTATGCTTCATCAATGTTTAACTGTTTTCTGAAATCATGATTCAATTATAATATTTTGCCTGCAATCTGTTTACTGTTCTGATGCCACTGATTATCGCCTCAAAAATATGGATGCATTTTTTTAAGCTGCAATATCCGTTATAATCATCCATTTTTTTGTTGGATAATTCAATCTTGACGTATGTCTCAATGCCGAATTCCATAGCTATCATTTGAATATTACTTTGCTAGCAAGATGGGCATGTTTGTTATAGTTGTTTATCCGGAAATTAAAATCCCCAATTGCAATCGAAAAACTTAGTTCTTGACTTCTTGTATTTACATAGTTTGTTTGGTAATGATGTTTGATATATGTAATGAAGTTTGGTGGATTGTTCAATCATCAGGTTGCAGGTTTGACAAACAATTCTTATATAGCAGAAGCACATGAAGTGCGCCATTGTGTACAGAAATATAAGGTTCTTGGTAAATATGTGCTACAAGTTGCAAAGGTAATTTTGAAGGTTAATAGTTGCATCTCATGGTTATTTAATCACCCCACTCCCCAGCTGCTCCTTTCCTCAATCCTTTTTAAGGTATGTACTTGTACATCTTGCAGAAGAGACTTGACGGTATGTTATATGTTGGTCTTACTGAGGAGCACAGAGAATCTGCAACAATGTTTGCAAATGTGGTTGGTTCTCAGGTTATATCACAACTTAATGCACCAAACACCAGCCTGGATAGTATTGAAAATACAGGTTAGTGTGGTTTAAACACTTATTTGTTTCTCTCAAACTTTTTTCTCAAGTTCGAAGAAGGGCTGAAAATTTGTCGGGAATGGTACAGAATTTGGAACATGAAGCTAGCACTCATATTCTTGCATTCACCTGGACATGTAATATTTTCAGAATATATGGGTGGGTGTGTCAAATATCATGTTTTGAAATGATCTTTGGGTGTGTTTTGGTGTTGACATTTGCTGTCTCTGATATTGATTGTGTTGTATTTTAATTAACATATGGCATTCATGATGTACTTGTCAACAGAACAGAGTTCATTTTCAGATGCTGATCCTGATAGCAGTGAACATCAGGTAAGAAGCATCTCTTGGATGGAGGAACTTTGTTATTGAGGTTTGGATATAGAAAACATTCTTAGAACGTTTCTGATTGCGATACAGAATAGCACCTCGGACAGGGGAACAAGTGAGGCTACTTCAACTGAAAAGGGAGAAGCAGCAGAATCAACTGTAAGCCTGTTTCCTTAGCAAATATGGTGATTTTATTTTACGGACTCGCCAGATATTATCCATTTCTCATTTTATCAGCTTACTGATCTTTCTTTGATTTCAGATGACTGTTGGGAAACTCATGGACTCTTATGAAACCTGTATTTCTAATTTACGGAGCTCCCAATCAGGCCGACGCATCTCCTCTTTGAAGAGGATTCCGGTGAACTTTACAAAGGAGGTAAGCTTAACAGATTTAGTGCTAAGATAATGTCATTCCATAATTCTTTCACTATCATTATGTGGCGTGGATATCTATCCTTTCTTAACTCACTCTTTGTGTATACATTTATTACTGCTTGGGATATCTATTGCTTAATTGTGCCTCTATTTCAAGTTACTTAGGGTGTGTTTGAATGAGGAGGGTTTAGGAGAGGAAGGGACGGGAGGGCTTACTTTTCTTTTTTAAATTACAGACACTATAAAATGGTTTTTAATAAATTGAAATAACAAAATGATAATGATCATATAATACTTCAATCACACTTAATTTATTTTTAAAAAAAAAAAAACATTTTATATTGTCCGTAATTTAAAATAGAAAAGTAAACCCTCCCCTTCCTTCCCCTCATAAACCCTCAATCCAAAAACACCCTTAATCTTCGGTTTCGAATTTATAGTTCACAACCTTGGATGATAACTTCTGTATTACTAAAATTATTTCACAGGCTTTCAAATCAACTTGAACAATTTAACATGGATTTATGCTTTCATGATTCTGTTATAATAGTTTCTTCACAAGATTAAAACATATCCATGTTGAAAAAAACATTCTATTTCAGAAGATTTTGCAAGCTAATATATTTTATTATCTGAAACATGTCTATTACATATCCTTTTTTACTGGCTTTTCGGTGGTGCAGAATATCATATATGCAAATCAAATTGCATCTATACATATTGGAATATTGATGGCATGAATGATGAACATGTTTTCATTTACATAATGTTTCAAAGTCTATTATTTTGGTTTTATACGTATCTCTTAGTGATGACATTGAGTTAATGTTACTATTTAATAAGTGTTGGGTAGTTTAGTTCTATAGCCTTCTGTTAACTTGTACTTATGTGTTATCCCTTTCTAAATATTTTTTGTGATTTTACAGGCACGACTTCAAGTTCCCGAAGAGGTTCTCCAGCAGCTACGGTCTCTTAATGATCTTGACTTGGAGCTCTATGAATATGCGAGAGCCATTTTCAATAAGCAACATAAAACCTCATCGCTGATCACTGAGGTATAAATGCATTCTCTCTTTGCACAAAAATATGGTAAGATATAGATAATCTTATCCATGGCTGCAAAAGATTGGTAGTCTAAATTTTAAACGGCTTAAAACGGATAAAAAAAAATGGTCACGGTATAGAGTTAATTATCTATTATATGCATATTATTTATATAAATTTTATCTTAATGCAAATTACAAAATAACAAATTGGTGCAGAAGGTATAGTCAAAATACTAATGGGGGATTAAAAATGAAACAACTTTATCGTTAGATATTAATGAAAACCATATCTAATTGAATTTTTAAAACTTGATATATTTTAGGCTTATTCAATCACCCGGTCCCTTAACTATAATTTGTACCAATTTGGTCCCCTATGTTTTGCTCTGTTACTAGTTTTAGTCTTTTTTGTTAGTTTCTCTCAAAAAAAGGTTAACAGAAAGGACTAACACTGGTAACGGAGCAAAACATAGGGGACCAAATTGGTACATAAGTTAACGTTTTTTTTAGAGAAACTAATAGAAAAGACTAAAACTAGTAACAGAGCAAAATATAAGGGACCAAATTGATACAAATTATAGTTAGGGGAACAAATTGAGACAATCAATTAAGTTAAGGGACCGAGTAATTGAATAAGCCTATATTTTATTATGAAGTGTGTGTAGTATTTATATTCATCTGTTAACAATGAGCTAGAGACCTAGAGTTCATAGTCAAAAAAAATAAAAATGAAAGAGATATTACTCTGTAAACTTGGCTACACAACCAAAAGCGGTAACATTTAGATCTCTACTTGTTGATTCAGGCAGATACTATCATGACTTTTACTGAAATCTTCTTTCTTGAATTTTGATTACTTTACTGTGTTAAATTAAATTGCAGGAGAGATGGGATAACATATCAAGCAGTGAATATGTCATCATCCTGTGGAGGGTTCTTACATTAGCACTAACTCTCTTCTTCCTTCTTTTCTTATTCGTACAAATTGTAAATGCAAGAAGAAGAACGTCGAAGGTTAAGAAGTAAAGTAGTCGATTCATAATTTGTGGTAACTAACACGGATTTAGAGAACAAAATATATTCAGACAGAATTACATTCAGATTTGGATCGAGTGATCCATATTTCCATCACCAGTCCTATAACGCAAATTGATGTTGTTCGATGTTTTGTCCGTTGATGGCTAGGGTTTTGTGAGACGTTTCCTTTTTACTTTAATTTTCATTTTTGTTGGACAGGAGTTGTCAAGTTAATCACCATTAGAGTGAATCAGCATTTTGGTTCTCAAAATTAGTCAATTTGTTGTCCAAAGTTCATAAAATGAGAATTTAAAAATGGAGAAACTCATATTTTTCAAATAATTAAATGATATGCATTTTTATGTGAGTGTATCCAAATCTTGTGACCACACTATTTTCCACACAGATGTAGGTTGTTAATCAATTCAATTTCAACCTTTAAATTTTATTAACCATTCCTTTATTAAATTACATCTAATAATTTTCTCTCTTTTTCTACAAGCAATAAAATAATAAATACAGTGTTGAAAAGGACAGATTGATCCCATCTCTTAAATGACAAATTAAGAAAAATAGTACTAATTGTTACTATTATTATTTTTTAATTATCTTGATTTAGCAAACAAAGTTCATAAAATGACTCTCTTAACTTCGTTTGATACATTTCCTAAAAAAAAAACTTCGTTTGATACGTGATATTATCAGCTTGGTTATTCTATAATATAATATCTCTATTCAAATTTTTTAAATAGCTGCAATTTTCAAGTTGAATTTTGAATTGATAAACTCATCTAGTCTATGCATTCGAGAATAAGTTTAGAAGAGCAAAGTTTAGAAGAGCATGCATGACTCTTGGTAATTAAATTATTTTTTATTTGTTTTTGAGGTGAAGAATTTCTTAGGTCTAATCTGATTTCACAACAACTTTTCTATTTTAATTACTATATTATTGTTTAATAGTATAAGAAAATCGAGCACTACAAAAAGTGAAGTGCACAAAGCATCACAAACAATGTAAATATGCCAATTCTTTTAGAAGAACAAGAATCATGTGGAAAAAAATGTGACATACTCTTGTTATACACAAGTATTCCTTGAAAGTTCACACTCGATAGCATATAAGAAACAGATGAAGATATATACTACCTCCGTTCCTTTTTAATTGTCGCTTTTTGACATTTTACACAAACCAAGACAATCAATAATTGTTTCTACTTTTGATGCAATAAGTTATACTTTTACTATAATGACCTTATTAATTTAACATCTCATTTCATATATTTCTTTCTCTGCAATAAATAACAAAGGATAATATTGGTAAAACAACATTCAATGATGCATTGAACTTTGAAAGTGACAGTTAAATAGGAACAAAAAATTTCTCCAAAAGAGACACTTAAAAAGGAACGGAGGGAGTACTAGCTGATGTTTTAGCAGCATGTCTTATTTATCATGTATAATGGGTATTTATAAAGAATGTAAAACCCCTGCAAGTTATTTAAGCACCCTTAACATATGAAATGTTCAACTAAGACATATAAATTTTGATCAGAGAATAAATTTGGATCAGAACAGGACAACAACATGATGATGAAACTCAAAGGTGGTAAATTTTCAATTAAAGATAAAATTTCATTGTCATGTTTATATGAGGACATGTTCTTTGACAAGTTTATATCAAAGTTTAAAGACAATGCATATGCATTTTTGATGGCTTACAAGGGGCATCATCTAGAAGTGTAATGGTCTCTTGATGCTCTATTTTGCATTCTTCGTCTCAAGAAGCTTTAGGCAATTTTGGGATCACAACTTTGTTTGATCCGTGATCTATTATGTTGTGTTTTATTATGTTGTATTAATATATTTTTTAAAGGATATGTATTATTATATTGTATCATTATGTTGTGGGATTTAAGTTTAATTCATGAAAGTTTATGAAAATATTGGCATTGAAGTGTCTTACTTAGCGTAAGGATTTATTAATTTCTTTGAGAAAACTCAAAAGAACGGAGAGAACATGTTATGTATTCTACCTAATAGGTTGGGCAGATTTTCACATTGATTTCCTTCATATAAGAAGAGCGGTGACGAGAAGGAATTTATTTTAAGATGTTGTTTTGAACTTGATCATACTCCTTGTCAATTGAAACATGTTAACTGGCTAGGAAATTGTTAAACTTATATCATTCCTAACCTAAGGAGAAAAAAGTGAGTGGCACTTCCCACACCTTTTTAATATTAAAATATAATTATTTAGATATTTTTTTAGATGTTGGATTAGAATTATCGGTTGATGACATATGACTTACTCCTACCGGTCTCATATATAAACAAAGAATCGTTTTAAATTTATTAAATAACAGATATATCTGGTCTACAATAGAGATGATCCTAGACTAAATACATTAATTATTCAATGAATTTTAAAAAATAATTTTTACTTATATATGAGACTAAAGAAATACAACAACAACAACAACAACCAAGTCTTATCCACTAAGTGGAGTCGATATAACAACAAGATAGAAAACTAAAGAAATGATTTTTTTTAAAATGATTAGTTTGATAGATTTGAATGGTAAAAATTAGTAATATTTACCAAAACACGCTCATTATTTGTAGTTATTGAAGTAATTAAATGAAGTTAAATTCAATAAATTAGAGAATTTGATAAAAAAAAAAATAATAATAAATATTGAATTGATAGTTTGAAGTTACAATTATTTTAAGACAGTGGAAATATCATTTAAAAATGATTTTGAAGTGATGTGCATGATTTAATGATTTTTTTACATTATCCTTTGATGAATTGGGGTAATTTACCCCTATAAAAGAAAAATAATCTTTCTTCATCTTTATTCTTACCATTAGATATCATTTTTATCCAATATTATCAAACTTCTTCGACTACTTCATTCAATATGTGATCTTCGTTCCCTAATCGAACCGTACTCATCATTATGATAAGAGTAAATTACACTCCCCTCCCCTCAAAGATGTTTGAATTATACTCCTCTCCCCTCCTATGTTAAAATATACACTCCCCTCCCTTGAAAAGAAAAAATTATGCTCCCTTCCCCTATGTGATGCTTGAATTACATCTCACTCCCTTAATAATCAAATATGCACTACACTTTAATCTATTTTAATTTTAAAAAATATTTCAATGATATATATTAATTTTGAACCACCATTTAAGAAAAATAAATTTATTTCTTTTTAATTTAAAGGTCAATGATAATTAAATTTAAATATTTTTCTATTAATTTTATATTTTAGAGTGTAAAATAAACTTTTAAATAACCATATTTTATTGTCTTTAGTAATTTTTCACATTTTTTAATTTTATTTTAGGTTGTTTCGTATTTTATAATAGGGTTTAAAGCTATATGTTAATGAAATTGTGAATAAAAAATGGTGAAAAATATGTATTCAAATTTTGATTATATTAAAGTAGACCTGCAATATTATTTTTTTCGAAGTGTGTTAGATTATTATTTTTTTGCTAGATTATTAGAAATAAAAAAAAATTATTGAGGGATTAAAGTGTAGATTTTAACATAAGAGGGGAGAGGAATGTAATTCAAGCTTCTCTTAGGGGAGAGGAATAAAATATTTTCTAATATATTTGGAATAAGAGGGGAGGAGAATGTATATTTTAACATAAGAGATGAGGAAAGTGTAATTAAAGTATCTTTAAAGAGATAAGAGTGTAATTTACTGTTATGATAAACTATCTCTAATTCATGGAAGAGTAAACTAGATTCACCAATATAACGAGTGGAATAAAGTATTACTAAAAAAGAGTAGTACACGTGGAATAATAGTAGAAAAGAGACATGTCACATGGGGGAATAAGAAAAAAGTGGGAAAGATACATTTATGTTAGAGTTAGGACAGCGCAGAGAGTAGACAGCATCCATCAACTTCGTTCACTGCAGATAAGGGCTTCCTCATCTCATCCATCATCATTCATGCGCCACCACCGCCATTAAATTTCTTTGTTTCAGTTCCGGTGAGTCTCTTCAAATGTCAAATTTCTTTCTTTTTCATTTTCATTCAAATTTGTTTCGCTTATTTTTCCATATTCATAATGTACAATCTTATTATGCTTCTTGTTCTTCAATTCTAACATATGACCTTATTATGTCTTAAGACTTTGGAGGGAAGAGGTTTACAGTTTACTATATGCGCCGATATTGTTAGACTGAACACCTTTGCCCACTTTGAAACTAAGACCTCGCAGCTGTGTGTGAGTTTCAAGTGATACTTATTATTTCGTCTACGGACGAAAAATAAAGACATTGTCAAATGTTTTTAAAATTGAATCAATATTATACCATCATTTATCATGTTTTTCTTTAAAAAAAAAAATTAAATATAGATTTAACCCAAAACTCAACTAGCAAACAAAGCTTGACTGGTTATCTTATCAAAATGGTGCACATGCTGTAGGTAGTATTGTTGGATTTTATCATTAACACTGATTTTTACATAGTGACTATGTAATTGCTCAATGTTCAAATGGTAGAGAAAGAATAAACCGTCAATTTAGTCTCTGAAGTATCAATATCTCTTCAATTTAGTCTCTAAACTATATAAATAAGATAAGTGGTCTTTGGAGTATATAAAATATGTCACTTTAGTCTATGCTGTTGAAATGTAAGAGACTAACGTGGACAGATTTTCTTATACTTCAGTAACTAGTGACGAGTGACGGATTTCATATACTTTAGGGGCTACTTGTTATATTTATATTCTTTAAGGGTTAAATTGTATACAAAGTGATACTTTAGGAAGTAAATTGATGGTTTATTCGCAGAAAAATGAGTGTGAAGTAGCATATGTTGCGGTTGGATTCTCAACAACTAATGGATGGTTTTCTCCTAATTCTTTTACAGGATACTGCTAATATGAAGAACAGTTGGTTTTTTGACAAGAATTTTAATGGTGTGTCGGATGAGATTCTTGGTGACGTCGTTGAGTTTTTTGATTTTCCACTTGAAGATGTGGAAATGGATGGTGTGGAACAAGATTGGAATGATCAATTCAAACACCTTGAAGAACCATCTCTTGGTGTTTTTTCAGTACCATCATTTGAGCTACACGGCGAAACTCAAGATGAGAAACCAAAACTTGTGAACAATTTCTCTGCTGCTGTGAGTTTTCTGCTCCCGCTGTGCTGGTTGGATGGACGTATTTGTCTACTTAATAATTATATTAATTTGATAAATTAATTATGTGTATGGTTTGAATATGTGAAAAACCAAAATTACATAAATATATCAACATTGAACCACACATTTTTTATTATCGGAGTCCTGTTGTGTATGTTTGGTTACTTGCAAATGCTAATTCGTTTGATAGGGTTTATCCTTTTCAATGGGTGTAACTTTCTCCGTAGACATTTTTAATTGGAGAAGTTTGTATGCTTCCTTTGATGACTATGGCATTTTGTTGGTCAGGATTTTTAGCGGGAATTGAGAATTACTACAATGATGTTGTGCAGGAACTTTCTCATATTGACAGAAGAAATGTTGTGAATTCAAGCTTAAAAGATCGACGAGGATTAGTAAGTGAAAGGGGAGAATGTAATGATTTTAATGTTTAAGTATCTTTTGACTCGGTTCTTTTTGAAATGTTTTCTAGGCTGTTAGAGATAGATGTGTTATAAAACTTTTTTGGGGATAAGATTTGTTGAATGACTTAAGTCTAGTTTAGAAGAACATGAGCAAATTCAAATGCTAAAGTTTCAGTTTTCATGCAATTAGTTGATAAACATGATTATGAAATGTGCTGATGATATCTTTACTTTTAGGATACATTTTGGTTCCAAACACAGGTAACACTTAATGTGTAAAAGACTAAAAGCTATGCTCAAAATATGTTCAAAAAAGGACTAATAAGAAATAACAAAATTTTTCGTGTATGATTAATTTTCAGGTATTAGTTTTACGTTATGATACTTTGACACTGAAAATCTGTCTCAAAATTCTCTTGGTAAATAGTACTCATGCCTAACTTTTAGGGATGTTGTGCTCAAAAAGTGAGAAAGTTCTCGTAACAATGTTTTGAAGTTGTAAGTATTTTAGTTGTGATGAATAGATGGTATTCATGTGTTCTTGAAGATGGTTTATAGCTAGGTAACATGGTAATGAATGACACTCCTTTGGCTGACAACCAGGATAAGATGGATCGATGATCACAAATGACAAAATAAGTAGAAACTGTCATGCCGCCAAGGACTAAGTTGATTGAGCTGCAACATAAAGTCTATGTAGGCAAATTTGTGCAGAATCACAAACTGAAGTTGCAAAAAGATGCAAGTAGTTGTACTCACAGGCTCTCGGCTCAATATATGACTGATGTTATGCCATCCGATAATATTAAGGGAGGGGAAATATTATTATATGTTTAGAGACGGGGGGAGGCACTTGACCATAGAGTCTTCAATGGTGATTGAACTTTGTATTGTTAGATTTCAAACCTAGGCAGCCACCATAGCTCACCCATAGGATGCAATCTGATAATTGAAAAGTATTAGCTATAACTTTCCTTTCAAGTGATTTGCTCTGTGGACTGTGGCGTGTATACACGCAAACTATGGAAGAATTTTAGTGGATTCCTTTTCTTTCAAATTAAAACATTATGTACTGTTGAAAATTTAATCTTTTGATTTCTGTTGCCAGATATTAGCATCTGATTGTTTTATATTTTGTGTGTGTTTCCCAAATAAAACAGCTCGGGAAGACTGCTGGACCTGTATATGGCAAAACTATTCCCATCCAAAATGTCTCCTTCAATGGAACAAATTTACGCGGATGCCGAACCTACAGCCCAGTTTCAGTTTTTGAAAGCAGTAGTTATTCCTCGGTTGAGAATTACAACTTTGAATTACCAGTGATCCCGACAAAGCGTCCTCGTGGTAAACGCCGGCGCCTCTCAAGCTTCGACAGGCTATTCTCAATTCCATTCATACCTGCTTTTCAGAAGCAGCAATCGGATAAACAGCGTGCTGGTAAATCATTATGCAGAGCCCAAAAAAGGCCAAGGAAAGACAATATCTCCCAGCTCTGTGATAGCATTGAGATGAAGAGATCATCGTTACAGGAATCAATTGCTCCTAGAAAATGTACGCATTGCGAGGTAACTGAAACGCCACAATGGAGAGAGGGGCCTAAGGGTCCCAAGACCCTATGCAATGCTTGTGGAGTTCGATACAGGTCCGGTCGCCTATTTCCTGAATATCGGCCTGCAGCTAGCCCAACCTTTGAAGCATCAGTACACTCAAATTCTCACAAGAAGGTCTTGGAAATCAGGAAAAAGGTTAATTAGGAGACTGTTAAAGGTTCTTCCATGTTGTATTTATCATCAAACCTTTCAGGAATTCTCTAGGATAATATTATGTTAGATATTATTGAGAAAGAACAAATGTTAGTACTAGAACATGATTCTATTTGTTCATTGTTAATCTTTTTAATGAGTAGGAATCGAACTCGGTATCCTAGGGTTTACAACACTAACACTGTGCAAGTATTTGTTAGTTGTTATTTTAGTATAAAGACATGAAAGATTGAACTGTAGAATGACAATGATGTTCCATGCCTAGTAACATGAATGTGGATGAGACATCTATAGCGAAAGAACGTAAATGGTTTGACCGGTAAACCTGAATAGTTGCCGAAACCACGAAGCAGACATAGTCATACTCGGTTATTTTCTTGGACATTTCAGGCATACTATGTTCATGACTTGGATAAACTATATCGGGTCTGCAAATTGTTTACCCAAAGCCATGAATTTCAGAGACAGGTCATAGTCTCACCCTGTTATTTTTAAAGGACCATGTCCTTATGTGCTTGTTCATGGTATATATGAATTACGTCTCCAAAGAAACAAATGATTTCATAGTAAATTCAAGCTGAATTCATTCAAAGGGCAAACATTACAATAAAGTGCATGCTTATCCTTGCAATTAACTCCAATTAGTTGAGCATCATTGACATACTGGTTCGAGACCTACGAAAATTCAAGAAGCATACCGTGACCGTGGTCAATATATAGATTGAGAGATTAACTAGGAGGAGAATTCTTTGCTTTTTTTTTTTTTTTTTTACGAAAACAAAACGATATTCATTCATTTAAATTAATATAGTATATCAGATCCAACCACATATTCAACATACTAAAAACGTAAATGGTATATCTCTCAACAAACTCACTTAAGTTAACAATATACAAAGGCAAAATGCGTGCAAATAATACGATAAAGTTAATCCTAAACAGACCATAAGTATCCATAAAACCTGCAGGTACCAGCACCCATAAGATAAAGTTAATCCTAAATTTAAAATTCATCGAGAAACCAAAAACTTTAGGTTATAAGAGCGTTTATTTTACTTGGGATACCACAATAAATATACAACCTAACAATATTGGTATTGTCGGTTTTCTTCAACAACAAAAAAATATTGGCATTGTCGGTTGAACCGTGCCTTACAAATATATTGTCACGAATATTAAAATAGGTAGTGTCATTGAATGTATGTGCATAAAAGTCTTATGTTGACAATCACGATGCATACTGTTGTGAATTCGAACTCAAAATCACACTAATAAACTTAGATGTGTAGGGCAAAAGTATCCAATATCAAAGTAACCTCAAGCAACAACAACAATAACAAACCTAGGTCTAATCTAGGAACCAAGTGTAAAACACAAAACCACAAGCAAAATATAAAGAGAGAAGAGAAACAAACACATCAAGAAGTGTTTACCCAGTTTGGTCAAACAATAACCTACTATGGGGATAGATTGATATCTCCAATCCACTGTCAATGAGTTCTTTACAAAGAGATACAAAAGAGTTACAAGAAATTATCTTCAACAAGCTTCCTAAGAACAAAACCTAATTTCTACCATTTTCTCAATCTCTTCCCAAGAACAATAGACTAAATGATTTCACTCATTTACAAATGTTTCTCAACCCAAGAGAACCCTCACCAAAGACTTTCAACCTTAAAGTTACATCATTTGATTTCTCAAGTTTCTCTCTCTTGAAGCCTCTACACAAAACATGAAAAATGAAGTCTTAAATAGTGCACATGTCTTGTCAATATCGTGCCCCGATTTTACCTAATCGTGCCACGATTTCAAGTTAGTACACAATGCAGCACTAACATTATCCACAAAAATTGTTCTCTGATTTCTTCATATCATACCCCAATTTTTGTCGAAACAAAACTCGCAAAACTGACCCGAAATCGTGTCTTGATTTCACCAAATCGTGAAATGGCTTTTGCCGGATTTCAATCATTAATTTTTGAGTCAATTCTCAATACATACAAATTAAATTCATTGATTATTCTCACACACAAAACATGTGGGAGTTGCCATTCTCATCTACTAACTAATTTTGAAGTTTTTAACATAATGATTGATATTGAATCTAAAATAAATTAGTGGACCCGACACCTTCCAACCGAAAATGGGTTCGGAGCATGATGTTATGTTACACTTACAGCTTTAGACCCTTAATTATGTTGACAAGAAAGAAGAAGAAAAAAAAACCTCACTTTTAAATAAAAATATAAGGTTTCTTTACTTTGCGAATTTTTTATTTTAAAAGAAAAATTGTATTAATCAGGGTATTTTGAACTAAGAGTTAGAAGTTTCCTTAAAAAAAAAAAAAAAAGAGATGGAAGTCTTGTGTTCAAATCCAGAAAAATGAGTAAATATAAATCTAAAAACCAATTACTAACATTTTCCAATAAAAAAATAGTGCTCTTAAAATAAACAATTGTGTATGTATTTTTGAAAGCAACCGAAATGCAAAAGAATTGTTTTCATTATTTCCAAAAATACATCGCCACTAAGTGACATTTCACCTTTTCTCCATCATAAAAATTTACTTCAAAGGTCTCACATCTTATTAACAAGTTAAAATGAACATTTGTCAAGAAAAAAATTAAAATGAACGCATAATTTGAGGAATGAAAATTAAAAAAAAAATTCAGAAATGGAACTTGATTATTTTCATAATATATCACTTTTGATCTATGGGTCGACACGATGATCATATTGGTAACCCTTCTTCTATGGTGTTTGAATGAGAGAAATTTCTCATTAATATTTAGGTTTAATTATAATTTTGTCTTCTTTGAAAAATTATAGTTTTGGTTTTTCTATTTTCACTCACTCATGAAATTAGTCTCTCTATTTTAGAATCACTCAGTTTTAATCTCTCTTTTGGATCTTTGAATTGAAGTTTTTATGGAGTTTTATTGTAATTTTATGGTTGTTGATCATTAGATTGTATGACGTCTCATTTAAAATATGTCACATCACCATTTTTTAATCCAAAAAATATCTCAAAGTCTCACATTGAAAAAATATATGGTCTAAAAGAACATCTAATGTTTTGAAAAATCTTATTTTATAAGTCGATTTTGTGACACTGGGTTTAATCCAAAACCTTAGATTTTATATTATTGAAGGACCGGTCTTTTGACAAAAATATTTCACTGCAAAAATTTTGATAACAATTTACCAACATGGTGTAGCATAAGTGGTATGTATTTTCTTAAAAACAAAAAGTGGACGTTTAGGCCATTAAAAAAAACTATTTGGTTTATAGTTCGATCTCGTGATCGAACACATGTTATGACTTGAAAAAGATCAACCGCTTAAATGAATTTAAATGACCTCAAAAGAATTATTCGTTGTAGTTGCACACAAGATAAATATACGATGATAACAACTTTTATAATTATGAAAGGAGTGGTTATGGTGAGACACTCACACTGCTCATGGGCGAGCATTAAAGAAAAGGTTAAACAATTGGAATGAAAGTCAACTATATTACTGACTACTTGATGCTTAGTGTATACAATGTTCCTACATACTCATAGTTAATTAAGGAATGCTCGTGTGTGTTGATTTTCCCTCCTCAACCTATATGCATCTATCTCCACCCTCCTAATGCTACATAGAAGAATATAGATGCCAACTTTAATTTGATGAACGACCATGTATCCCTTTTTGCCTCTAAAAGTCTTAAAGACTACACATAATGTCCAATACCTAAGGTTTGTAAAAAAAAAGGAAGGGTCCTGTTAACCGGTGTCTCCGGTGTCTCCGAAGCATTGATTAAAGAAACTAAAAAAGAAAATTTTAAGTCAAAAATAATTTTTTTTAAGCTTTTAATATATTGACTACATAACTTTCGATGCAAAATACTACTATATTTGACTTTTTAATCAGTACCTCGGGAATACTGATTAGCATTTTCCAAAAAAAATACTCCATCCGGTCTCAAATGTAAGGAAATTTTCACTTTTTAAGTTCATTTAATAAATAATGTATGTAGTCCATATTATAGACCACATACATTATTTATTGAATGAACCTAAAAAGTGAAAATTTCCTTACATTTGAGACCGGAGGGAGTATGGTTTAGCTAAATCTACATTGACATTAATGAAATTGAAATGAAAGAACATGCATTAATCCTAAGTCTAACTAAAGTACATAAATATGCTTCTTAATTACATGGTCCATACCATAACTTTCTGTTTTCTGACAGCAACATTCCCCCAATTCCTTTAATTTTCATAATAGCCCGGTCCATTTTGGGTTATAATTATTTTGTTTATAACACATTTTTGTTAGTGAATTCAACTCCATAATTAATTATGCTACTCTGTAGTTACGTATTAGTTGATGAGTTCCATCTTGCTCATGCTAATAATGTCGCTTTCTAGTTGGCTTGTGGTCAACAAACATTACTCCATTCTTTTTTTTCTAGTTGGCTTGTAGTACTAGCAATTACTAACAATGAAATTATGGTTTTCATTTTGTGTTAAAATTAACACACACGTATCACATTATTAATTATTTAGAATTTTTCCACAATTTTCACCTTTCATTTCACTAGAATTGAAAATGAGTCTATGTCCTATGATTTTGAGTGTCACGGACAAACAAAGTATTTTGCCCTTGTAATGATTTAAATTTTTTCCACTTCTCTCTACTTCTTTATTTATAGGAGATGGTGATTTTGATTCATTTTTTCTCCTTCAGATTCACCTTTTTGCGTCATTTTTCTCTTTTTAAAAAGAAATAAAGTGGTTTTCACTTTGATATGATTTTTCTTTTATGATTTTGTCGTTTGAATGTGATGCACATTGTTTCGTTCTATGTCTTGATGGGGCATTGTTTGATTTGTCATCGTGTTGCAGCGTTCGTTTGATTTATATTGACAGAATAATTATATATTTAAGATATTTTATACGAGATTTAAGATATTTTCAACATAATTTCAAGCTCGTATTATAGAATGATAGTCCAAAACTTTAAATACTAAATAAATTAAAACTATTTTAACATGTTTTATTCTTTTTTTGTGTGTGTGAACCGAATATCATTTGCATACAATTTCAAAGACTAATCTTTCGAGCCGGGTAGGACAACAATATGTGGCAAAACTCTTCCTTAAAAAAATTTAACTCTGATAGATTCTCAGAGTTGAATTTGAACCCAAAACTTTTGGTTAAGTTGAAAGACATTGTCATTTTCAAAGCTTTTATTAAGGGATCAAATGTTTGACTTATAATACATTAAAAAAATAATGAACTGCAAAAGTGTCTTTATCAGACTCAAAGTTTAATTAACTATATAAACGTATGTGCATATTTAGTATCACATTGCATTTGATGAAATCACGATGACACAATGATTTTATCATAGATCCAAATTACCTTTTACAAAAATTACAATGACTTGCAATGATTTTGTCAAATTCAAATGCTAAGTGAAACATGTACAAAATTCTATGTATAACTTTTATGTTTAAGGGGGAAATGATGATTTTAAACGCGACTTGTTTGACTAAGTTACAATTTCTTTTAAAAGGAATGAGAAATGATATATGAATAACCATTTTTTTACAACTTTTGTGACAACTTTCTCTCTCATATTCACATTATCTTTTTACTTTCTCTCTATATTGCTTTGGTTTTTTTGTCAATACCTCATTTCTTTTGTAAAATTTTAATTGCCACATATATGAATGTTCAAATAACACAACTCAAAAGGAATAGTACAAAAATGTATCCTTTCAGCCAAGAACAAAACGAGATTTGGCTGTTATGTATAGAAGGTTAAAAGAACAAGCAATCAAAGTAGAACACGATTGTGACCCGACATTGTAACTCTAAAGAGAAATGACACCAACATGAAAAGGGAAAGACACACTCTAGTGTGTCTAGCATGAAAAGACACATATGAAGCTGTAGCTAGCTAGTATGCTCTTGGATCAATCGTTACCATCAAACATTCACTCACTCACTACATAATTAACACTAACACACACTTTCACCCTTTTAGCATGTTTTGATTTGATGTCTCTCCTAACACGTCCCACTAATCCACATAAAACCTCTTCAACAAAAAAGATTATTCAACTTAATTTTATTAGTGAATAGTGTACTATTTTAATTTAGTTTACTTTCCTTATCATATAAAAATGTAGATTAAGTTTTTGTGTGTAAAAATTATTTGATACATCTCATTTTCAGGTATAAGGCTCTTGCAATCTAATTTGGAAGCTCAAGTTTCTTCTAAAGGTAAAAAAAAAAAAAAAATATGTGGCGAACTTGTAGGAATTGTTTACCAACTCATGTACGTTTACAAGATAAAGAAGTTACATGTTCTATGAATTGTACACCGGTGGATAGTGAGAATACACTTCATTTCTTTTTTCAATGTCCAAGTAGCTTAAAAGTTTGGAGTATGCTTCCTTTATTTTCTTCTATTTCTATTTTGCTATAAGAAGATATGGATAGCAAGAATATTATCTCCAAAGCATTACATGATTTATCTAAGGAAGATGTGGCTTTATTTTGTTGTGTTTTGTGGGTATCTTGAAACAAAGAAGCAACAAAGTGTGGAATGAAGTAATTGATGCTCAAGTTTATGTTGTAGAGAGAGCAAAAGCTATGTTTCATGATTGGCAAGATACACGTAGGATTTGTAATACAACTTGTGCGCAGGCGCGACTAGAAGGAAATGTGACATACATCAAACCAACTGAAGGAAGATTTAAGTGCAATGTTGATACATACACTTTTTTTTGGAAAAAAAACTGAATGATTTACTCCAGTATGTGAGGTACATATTGGCGAAGCTCTTGAGTTGTTATTAGCTTTAGCATGGGTTTATCAATTACACTTGGGACCTATCGATTTTGAACTTGATGCGAAAAAAGTGGTGGATAGTTTTTCATCTGCACATCAGGATGTTACAGAATTTGGGATGATTATCCATAATTGTAAAACTATCTTTGAACAATATTATGTCAACTTTAGTGTTGAGTTTGTGAGGAGACAAGCAAATGAGGCGGCTCATAGATTAGCTAAGGCGGCCATATCTTCGGCTAGTTTCCAGATTTTGGTAGAAATACCAGATTATATTGAACATATTTTAAGCAGTAAAATGATATAAGCCTCTTTAAAAAAAATGTAGATTACGTCCACCAAAAAGAAAATGTAGATTACGGTATTAGTTTCGTAGGTTTAGTGTGATGTATATCAAAGGAAATTGCGGATGAGGAAAATGATCATTGTGTCAATTTATCGTTTTCAATTTTTCTCTTCATTACTATAGTTTTGTATGGGTTTAAAGTATATATTAAATAATTGAACCCATCGAAGATCATATTATTTCATTTATATTTTCAAAACTTTTGTAATAAAAAAATGAAGAAGATCTTGACTCCATTATACAATTATCTCAAAAGAATTTGAACTCCATAGCTACTAAGCTTTGTTTTTTACCAAACCTTAGATGACACCTATAGACAATATATATTATACATTAGTTTCTCATATAATATATGCCAAATCTATCATGGGGTAATTTATGCTTAACGTTTGTACCGAATTATTAATCTTTTAAGTTTTTTTTTAAAAAATTTAAATTGGTTCTTTATGTTTGTAAAAGTGTGCATGCACTTAGTCCTTTAAGGCATAAAATATATATACATCATTACCTTATTTTCAACAATATCGGTTAAAAAATACTTATGTGGACATTTATTGTTGTGTTGGTAGGTCTAAATTCATCACTCTCAAAACTATGGTTCATAGGTGTATTATTTAGTTTTATTTTAACCAAAATTGGTTGATTACTTGATTTATAATGTTGATGAAATACTTACTTATAAAATTAGGAGTGAACTAGGAAGCATGTATGTAAGTAAAGATGTTTGATGTCATAAACACTTTTTGAATCTTCCACCTCAATGTTAAATTGTCATGTAAGCACTTTGTAACAAAGTTGGATGAAAAATGGACCAATTTGTTACATTTTTTTTTAAGGATTAACTTGTTTATTTTTAATAACATAAAAGACCAATTTAAAATTAAAAATAAATAAAATGATTAATTCAGTACAAATGTTAAACTTAAAACTCAAATTTTTTTACGCAGAACCAAACATACACTAAATTATTTTTATATTTCACTATTATTCCTTAAATTATTTTCAATTTGTTTTGGTCCCGTCAGTTACAAATGTTAGACGTACATTTTAGTCCTATAAGTTTTGTTGTTCGATTTTGGTACCTATAGTTGCAAACATTTGATATTTTGATTACTTAGTTATAAATTTGAGGTCCTTTCTGTGAGTTATTTAATGTTTACAAACTAAGGACTAAAGTGTCTAACGTTTATAATTTAATAGACCAGAATAAAACGAAAAAAAACATAACGATTAATTATTTGTTTAATTTTGCAGCAAAAATGAGTAAACACGCTTCTATTGTTGCATTCAAGTCAATGTATAGAATCTCCAATATTAAACTTATGCGGCCACCATAAATTTGGTAAACTAAACGTTTAAGCAAACATGCACTAAAATGTATATTACATTTTTAACCTAAGAGATCAAAATAAAACAAAAATAAAATTCAAAAATTATTTAAAGAACTTCAAATGTAATTTAACCCAAATAAAATTAGTAAACAATCAGAAACTCATAAATATGAATGTCTCAATCTCTCACCCGTGACTGAGAAGAGAGAACACATCACAACGACATAGATTTCATACTCACAAGAGAGGGAAGATAAAGTGTGTATGTTTCCTCCATCAACATTTTGTGGGACCTACACGTTACGTATGCCTATACCATGCCACTACTGCACTTTATCTATAGCATGGGGTTATTTACTTGTCATATACCATAAGTTTTGTATATATATTTTCATACAAATAATTACATATATGAACTTTAGTAAAATTACATTTCAACCAAAAAAAACTTTAGTAAAATTACAGTTTAATTTTATTATACATTTACAAAATACAGTGATATGGTAAATTAATAATTTTTCTGTACATATCCTTTAAATATGTGGATTAATAATATGAATGCTGAAAACTTTATCATAGGACATCAATTATTCTTGTGAGCAGAGTGGGACTCATCAGACAAAAGCAAGCACAGAGAGGAAAGCAACGTTCCTTTTTGGTTTTACCAGCATGTGTCTTTACTCTGTAGGGTTCCCTTTCTTCTCAGTTTTCAATTGTCCATGGTGGCCAGTTGTTTTGGGCACCAAGTCTTAAACATGGGCAAATGGCCAAACTTCAGTTAACTTGTCAATTTTAAGGGACCCAAATTTCAGAAAGCTGTTGCTTAGTTTAGGGGCAAAGTGGTCCATATGTAATAAATAAATAACTATCACATTAAATATATTATTAATACTAATAAGCAATTAATAGAAAACCTCTTAAAAAAAGTAATTAATTTAATTTTTTTGTCAATAAAAATATGAATTTGATTACTAATTTTTTAAAATATATGCTTGATATAAAATACTTATTTAGAGACAACAACTTAGAATTGATTAGTTATATCCATCTTGATAATTAAGTAAGGGCATCCTGATACAATAAGTGATGTGCGCACAAACTTAGAATTGATTAGTCATAAAAAAACTTAGAATTTGATAGTATTATACAAACAATTGAGTTATGAGAACATAGATTTATAATCGATATGATACAAAGTCAAGATGTTATTAGGTCGAGTTTTAATGTGTTTGAACCAGCGTTTTTGGGTTCAAATAAAAAGAATTTTGGGTTTTTGAGAAAGAGATATGGTAAAATTATTTTAAAATTTGTGTAGTCAACCTCTTAAGATTGTAAAAAACGCTCTTTTCAATACAAAATTTACTTTTTATTCTTAACAAGTATCTCATAGGCACAAGTTAGCATGACCGTAAAAGGCATGACTACTCTAGGGCTAAGGTGGGTCATGGTCCATCCAAGAAAAAACTCATGAGTGTACCCTACAAAGAAATGTTTCATTTAGCGGCGGTTTCTTTTCCATTTCACGGGGTTTATAAACCTCTGAAAATAAGAAATTTTGGGAAAGACTCTAGTGCTTAATCTTCACAAAGGTGGGTCATGGTCCACCCAAGAAATCAGTAATTTTGTAATTAATCTCCACTAAAAGCAAATTACAAGATTATTTTTTTCTCAAAAAACAAGTCATTTACCTATTAATCTAAAGATTTCAGGTATCAATGTACTCGAGTTTTTGAGTGTATCATACAACTTGCCAATTTCAAAACACAAATACTATTATTTGTAAAAATCAAACATAAACAAACAATTCAACAGTAAAAAATAGCTCTATTCTCTCTCTTCAAACCTCACAAAGCCACCGCCTTCCTCCTCACGTTGGAGATACATCATGTGCCATTCCTCTCCAAATTTCTTTTTTATTTTTTTAATTCAGCTGAAAACACACGTGGCTTTTTTATTGATTTTTAAATAGTTAATTACACACGTGGCATGCCAACTAGTTCAATGAGATGCCACATCAGCGTTGACTTGGTCAAAATTGGCCAAAAGGTCATTATTGCAAAGGGGCTAAAATTTTCATTTTTTTATTAGGGGGCCAAAATCGCAACATTGGCAAACTTAGGGGGCCAAAACTGTAGTTTAGCCTAAATATTAAAGGATTACTTCATGGATAAACAAGAATATTTAAAGTCATAAGTTACAAGCAATGATGCAAAGAAATATTCTCTTGGACTTCAAAGAAAGAATCATCTTGTTTATCAAAACAAATGATCTCTCATTTATATGCTTCAAGTAGTTTTTGAAGGGAATAAATAAACAACCTTCATAAGGTTCAAAGTGTTGAAGAACATTAGAATGTTTAAGAACATCAGAACGTTCAGCATAAAGTACAACCGTCAAAAAGGAAGGAACCCCGAAGAAACATCTGAAGTTCATATGTATGAACCCAGAAGGAGTTCAAGAGGTTGTTCAAAAGGTTGCTCAGAAGGTTCATTAGAGTAAACCCATAAATCAATGTCCACATCAAGAACATGCAAGAACAGATGTGACATGAACATATCTTATGCAGAAAACGATTTTGACTTTGGATCAAGAAATCATTAAAGACATCTATGGTGATTAAAGGATTAATAGACTTTGATAGTTCTTGGTATTTGTGCATTCTTGAGTGATTAACCAAGACACAAACAAAGTTTAAATCATACCAAGATACAAGAAATCAAAGGTCATTTGAACTCATGAACTAACTCCGAGTTCAGAAAGTTAGTTCAGAATGTTGTTTAGTGAGTTGATCAGAATGTTCAAGTAGAGTTTAGAAGGTTGTTCTTATACAAGCCCAGAAACTCAAGAACATCATCAAGAGAATGCAAGGCACACATGACATGAATAAATGTCCAGGAAAGTACACTTGCATGGATCAATCAAGCAATAAAGGCATTTACAAGATTAATGTCAAAAAGGATACTCAATGTTCATTTAAGACTATGAACATTGAAGTACTAAGAATATTCCAATGAGAATATCATCCTAGAAGTTACATTCACTGCACTTGAGTTATGTTTTCACTATTAGGATTTGATTACATCAAATGATAGTCTTACAAATCATCCTAAGTGAAACAAATGGAACATTCTGATGATCAGAATGTTCAGCTCTGCACATGCTTTATACTGTGAATAATACAGTAGGTGAAAAGTTAAAAAGCAAAGCAAAAGTGAAGATCTTGTCCTAATCAATCAGTGATGGACACATATGAGATTTGGTATTGTACAATATCTTGCATATCTCCCAAAAGCATGGGCCTGAAGATTGCAGATCCATTATTCTCTCTCTTACACACAATCCAATACAGATCTGGAACAACTTTATCCATGTAACATTTTGATGTTTGTGCAAAAGTCACAACACATGAATAAATCCCAAAAAGTTATAAGGCACACATTGAATAAACCTAGAAACTCATCATTCATTCATAAATGATGAACCCAGATGAATGTCATGAAGAACACAACAACATTCTGATAGTAAGAATGTTCACCCAGATTTTCAAGTAAAAGTCAGTGGGGCCCAGGACACGTGGCATAACACCATTGGTCATACTCCAACAACTATATGAGCCCAAAAACTCTAAATAAAGATTAAAGGCTCATTATTACTTGCACCATTGCAAAGCATACAAGAAAACATCTGAAACGTGTTTGAAGCTTTAGCATTTGAATTAATCATCACTGAGATTTTTATATCTTCTTGTAGTGTAAATCAACTTCTATATTATCTTGTTAAAGATAATTTCTCCTTCCATTCTTCTCTTGTCTGATCTCAAATCAGTCAAACTTCATACAAATTGTAAACTAAATCTCATCTAACTTTAGGGGTACTAAAGTGTAAGTTTGAGAAAAGGTTGTAAAAGTCTAAGTGGGTAACTTAGCAAGAAGGTGCAAGCCTGCTGAGGCTTAGAGAATACAGGGTTGTAATTGTTCAGGTGAAAAGAGATTGTAAGGTGCAGTATTTGAGAGGTTATCTCAAGCATCATAGTGGAAACTCTCACAAGATTGTGAGGAGTGGACTAGCCCACATTGGGTGAACCACTATAAACCTTTGTGTGTTTTTCTTCTCTTCCCTATACTCTTTATTTACAGTATACACACACACAAACACATTTGTTTATTTAAACTGTTTTTGCATTAACACTTTAGAACGTTCTGAAGTCAGTCTCCTAACTTAACCATTCCAAGTTCACAAGTTGAGAATCAATTTTAAGTTACAGGTTTAATTTTAAAAGGGTCACAATTCAAACCCTTCCTTCCTTGTGACTATTATCTTCACTTCATGTTTATGTTCGAGCTGTTTCGGTTTGTGTTATTTTTCCACCTTTTCTCTGTCTTACGAATTTGGCATCTGGATAATGGCGGGCCGAGTTTTTGGACAGGTTAAGGTGTTTGCTCTGGTGGTTCGTGAGTTGAGGGGTGCCTTAATGATTTGTGTCGGGATTCTGGTGGACTGATCACTTTTGATTCGAGATTGGGAGCCAGTTTTTTTGACTCAAGTCCTTTTAGGCTATTTTGGTGTCTCCTTCGATAGACCAGATGTTGAATGGTGGTCGAATCTGAACGTTTGAAGCCGAAAATCATTGTCGGGTGCTTAATCGAACTTTGTTGGTGGTGTTGGAAAATTGATGGTGTCGTTGATTTTTCGCTGGGTGTTTTGGTGTTTTTATTTTTATTTTTATTTTTGGTGTAATACTTGGGATCTAATCCCCTCTTCTTTATTCCCATGAAATTTCAATGAGTAAGAGAAGAATAATTTATGTTTCCAACTTTGGCAATTTATTAAAGTGTCCGTTAAAAATAAAGTTTGAATAATTAATTTATTCAAGTGACCAACCAAATTTTTTTTGGGCTATGCAACTGGGGCATGGTAATAAAACTCATACTCGTAGGTATCCGTCCGAACCAAATCAAATTTGACGGGTTTCTCTCATTTTGATTGAGCTTATGTGAGTTTAAGTTTTTCTCGATTTTAAAACACGAGTACAAAACAAATAACATGAATAAATGTACGCATCCCAAATCCACACTCAAATTTGTCCGAATTCACATCAACGCATTACCCCTTTTATACAAATAGAAACTCAAAATCTAAATCATTTCACTCATTCAAAGTCTCAGCTCTCTCTTTTCTCCTTCCATTTCTCACTGTTTCGGCCTCTCTCTTCTCCATCACCATAGTCATCGATTGTCATCATCCTCTTTGCTGAATAGTACATCACAACATTGCGTCCGATGTTGAAAAATACTTCTATTTTTATTTTAAAAAATTATCAACAGCACGGATGGAGATGAGGCGGGATATTCGAACCTGTCAAAGACGAAGATGATGAGATTCAATTTCATCCTCGTTGGATAGCGAGTAAATATACGATAGTAGAGTATGACGACGGGGAAGGTAAAAATCACCTCCACCTTACTCATTGTCATGCTTATCTGCAACCGGTAACCATAAAAAAAGATAACTAAGTGAAATTGATGCTACTTGGAGAGAGTAATAGAAACTTTACCTCACATTTTCTAAGCTTCCATTAATTTATTCTGAGTTGAATAAAGTCAATAGTAAGAATCGTGATATTTTGAATCAAAGTCAAGAGTAAGACTCGTGATATTTTTTTCTGACATATTAGCATTGACACAACTTTAATTGCTTTACTATCTTTATCACATCATATGATCATCATTATAAGACAAAAACAAAATATAAAATTTACTTTCTCATACCTTCTTTTTATTCTTCTTATTAATCCATTAATAAATATAATAGTAACATAAACAGTATATTCATTAAAAATGATGACAACTTGGCTCGGTCGTTTGTTTTCTTCATAGATTCCGGAGTGTGTCTGTCTGTGTTGTTGTTGGACGCAGAGAAATAGACAGAAAGAGAGAGAAAATTGAATAAAAATGTGTTTTTTCATTTCACTTTCTTTGCTTGAGATCTGAAAGAAGAAGAAAACAAATTCAGGTGAGTGAAGTTTTTGCTTGATGGATCTTGTTTAACCATAGTGAATGATTCCAATTTCCATTTTCAGATTCTCTGCAACAAAAAAAAAACCCTTTTCTTTTCTATTGAGTAAACCACAAGAAAACCAAAAAAACTCAATTTTTACATGACCCTTTATTCAAAATCTTCATATTCTTCTTAAATAAGAATCTGGGTTGCTAATTCTAGAAGAAAGAGTGTTAAAGTTGGAATCTTTCTTTGTTGGGGTGTTAGGATTCAATCTGTGAAAGAAGAAAAAGTGTTTCAATGAAGGAAAGTGAGAAAGGGTATTTGGATCCACAGCTATGGCATGCTTGTGCTGGTGGAATGGTTCAGATACCTCAAGTGAATTCAAAAGTTTTCTACTTTCCACAAGGACATGCTGAACATGCTAATACAAACATTGATCTAAGGGTTTCAGTTTCACCACTGATTCTTTGTAAGGTTGTTGCTGTTAAATTCATGGCTGACCCTGAAACTGATGAAGTTTTTGCTGTAATGAAGCTTCTTCCTTTGAGGAATTCAGAGCTTGGTTATGATGAAGGTGGTCGTGGTGATGGTTTGGAAAATTCAGAAAAGCCTGCATCTTTTGCTAAGACTTTGACTCAATCTGATGCAAACAATGGTGGGGGGTTTTCTGTTCCAAGGTACTGTGCTGAGACGATCTTTCCGAGGCTTGATTACGCGGCTGAGCCGCCTGTTCAGACGGTGGTGGCGAAGGATGTGCACGGTGAGCTTTGGAAGTTTAGGCATATTTATAGAGGGACACCACGCCGGCACTTGCTTACGACAGGGTGGAGTAGTTTTGTGAACCAGAAGAAGCTTGTTGCTGGTGATTCTGTGGTGTTTTTGAGGGCTGAGAATGGCGAATTGTGTGTTGGAATTCGTAGGGCGAAAAAGGGAATTGGTGGTGGTTTTGATGGTTCATCTTGTGGTTGGACTTCAGGTTCTGGTTCTAACAATGTAAATTGTGGAATTGGACCTTTTGGAGCATTTTCTTTTTTCTTGAAAGAAGAGAATAAGACATTGAGAAATGGTTGTTTTGATGGTAATTTGAGTGGAAGAGTGAGAGTGAGGGCTGAAGATGTTATGGAAGCTGTGAAATTGGCTGCTAATAACCAACCGTTTGAAGTTGTTTACTATCCAAGAGCAAGCACACCTGAATTCTGTGTTAAGGCTTCAGCTGTGAGAGCTGCTATGAGGATTCAATGGTGTTCTGGGATGAGGTTCAAGATGCCCTTTGAAACTGAAGACTCTTCTAGAATTAGTTGGTTTATGGGAACAATTGCTTCTGTTCAGGTTGTTGATCCTATTCGCTGGCCTAATTCTCCGTGGCGCCTTCTTCAGGTATTGTTTTTTAGTTACAATTTGGAGAAAATATGTTGAACACATCTTTACATAAGAGACTCAATTTTTATGCTTCTTTGGATAGCTATCTGTGCTTTGTTATTGTTCAGTTTTATGGCCATCTCTGGTGTTTGTGGTTATGTAATATAAATATCTGTAAAAACAAGTTGATTGAGCTGAAATCATAGGTATTATAATTTTTCAATCTACCCCCTACCTCTTCTAATTGTTTCATTTATTTGTGCTCTAATTCAAGTGAAATTGTTAAAAAAAATAGTTCAATTGTCATACTGCGAGGTTTTAAATCGCTGTCACATTGCTAGCCATGAGATTATGGATAATCACAGGCAAATGTGGCTAATACGCCTCAATTGTGATCTCAAAGATATATAAATCCTTGATATTGTTACCCTGATTGCGGTGTGAACTTTTTTTTCAAACTATGGGTTTTTTCCACTCTTGTGATTATGAGGATGAAATAACCCGTGTTAAGTAGGGAGATATTTTTGTATGCTTGATTGCATTCACATCTTAGTTCAAAAGTCAATTTAGTTTTGCACAGAATCATATCACACATTCTTGATTATCTATCTCATTGCTATCCCTACTACTACAGGTTACATGGGATGAGCCAGATTTACTACAAAACGTGAAGCGTGTTAGTCCGTGGTTGGTCGAATTAGTATCAAATGTACCAGTCATTCATTTCAGCCCTTTCACTCCACCGAGGAAGAAGCTGCGGTTTCCATCAAACCTCGACTTCCCCCTCGATGTTCAATTTCCGTCACCGACATTTTCAGGCAACCAGCTCGGGCCAAACAGCCCCTTCTTTGGTTTATCTGACAATGCTCCTGCATGTATACAGGGAGCCAGGCATGCTCAATTTGGAGGAATATCTCTTTCAGATCTCAACCTTAACAACAATAAACTTCAGTTAGGGTTGTTTCCTACTAACATTCAGCACCTTGATGTGCATAGTAGGATTTCAAATAGCAACAACATGATGAACAACAATGATAAGACCAAAGAAAGCTTATCATGCCTGTTGAGTATAGGGAAAAAATATGATAAAAGTTTGGAGAAATCTCAATCTGATGACAATGTTGTTAAGAAACATCAGTTTTGTCTTTTTGGTCAACCAATACTCACTGAGCAACAAATTTCTAGAAACTGTTCTGAAAAAAATTCAGTAGATGATAGTAAAGACAAAGAGAAGTGGTTTTTGGATGCATTTTCAGCTGGGAAAGGTTCTAATGCTGCTGAGTTTAGTTGGCAACTTGGATTGGATATTGGTCATTGCAAGGTTTTCTTGGAGTCAGAAGATGTTGGAAGGACCCTTGATTTATCACTTCTTGGTTCTTATGAAGAGCTCTACAAGAAACTTGCCAACATGTTTGATTTAGAAAAGTCTGAGATGTTGAATCATGTTTTTTACCGTGATGCAACAGGTGCTGTGAAGCAAATTGGTGAAGAACCCTTCAGGTATTGCTTTTGTGTTTTGAGTAAACAAGCGCCTTGGTCCTTGAATATGTCAGACGGTGGTACTATAGTCTCTGAATGTATCAAAATTACAAAAACATGTCTAAATGTGTCTTTTGCTCGTCAGTTTAGTCCGTTTGATAGTATAGTCTATGAAATTAGTGTGTTTTTTTAAGTTTCAATACATTCTAGGACTATGATGACGCTGACGCGCACATTTAAAGACCAAAATGACTTCACTCTATTTTTTTTCTTTTGAATTTTCCCATTTTTACCATGACTTCTTTCAGATGCATATTACTGTTCTTGTCTTGTATTGTATTGTACAATAGCAAAATAGTATTACTCTTTGATTAATGAGGGGTTTTGTGATCTCATTGCAGTGAATTCATGAAGTCAGCAAAAAGATTGACAATTCTGACAGATTCAGGCAGCAAAAATGTCAGAGGGTAAGAGAGAAAATGTGTTCAGTTTTGTTTTATTCATCTGTGTAAATGATTATGTGTTGAAATGTCTTATATAATAAGAGGATCTTGTAATCATGTAGTTTTGATGACCAAGCAGAAGAGAAGAGGATTCTATTGAAATATAAGTACTCACAATTTGTGCATTAGAATGAGTTGCCACATTTTGTTTATTCTCACTTTAGTTTTTAGTCCTTAAAAGGATATAAAAATAATTAGTCCTTAAAGTATGAAATTCCATCTTATTTTAGTCTCTAATAAACAAATTTTCCTAACTCAACTAGCAAAAATGCGGAAATTGTTAGGCTAGACGCCGTGATCGGGGCTCAAACCTAGACCTCTTCACTTGTGTGTGCGAGTTTCAATAGTTATTTGTCATTTTGTCTATCTACCAAAATTATTTTGTGTAACATTTATTCCAAAAACTGTTTTGTAGGGCATGGATTACAGGAACTCACAAGGGTGAACATGGATTGGATGCATCAAACAAAACAGGACCTCTAAGCATATTTGCATAATGTGATGTAACATCTGAGATATTGTTGTTTACTTAATGTGGTGTAACATCTAAGATATTGTTATCATTATGATCATGTGAAATTTAAGGATAGTTTTTAATATTAATTACTCTGAAAACTCTGAATATGAACAGAATATATTTATAGAGGTCACTATTGTATCCAAAAGAAGAAGATTCTCTTATCAAGAAGTATGGGATTGTTTATGTTTTTTTAAGTTTAGAAATAGTGATGCATATATCATGGTCAACTATTATTGTAATAATGTTAACCAAGATTTGGACCCCACATTTAGTGATTTGATTTTGCTTATTTACATTTACACTGTGCGCTTACCTGCGTGTCTCCACGTCATTAGTTCTAATAAACCAAACATATCATGATATTCATGACATATCTTGTAACCTTTTTCTTCTGTTTGTTTCCGCCCATGGTCCCAAACAATTGTCTTCTCCATTTTGTGACTTCTGATCCTAAATGAGAGAAAGTTTGATCAATAAAAATTGATGAATTTAGTCCAAATTTTGAATCTATTATGTTAATTTTTGTTGACTTAACTTTATATTATATTTAGAACCGGAGAGATTATTTGTTATCATAGGCGATATAATTTGTAACGCAATCTAATGGTCACTTCAACTAAAGACCCCATATTAGGCGGTCCACCAAACATCGTACTTTAATACCACTAGATTAATCTTATCCTCGTAGAATGTTGAACATCGTCTTGTTGGGGAGTCTTGGAAAGCGTTAAGAGTAATAATGGACTAGACATTTATAACCATCAAAAGAGCTTAGACACGGCAACTTCATCTAAAATCTTATGCATTAGATATATGAATTAACTCTTTTAAAAATAAAAAGAAGAGATGGAAAATATGATTTAGTGTGGACGTTGCATTGTTATATCTAACAAACATGCAAGAACTAAATATGGAGACTAAAAATAAATATGGTCTGATATGGATCACCCATAGTGAGGGGTCATATTAGCTTTTCCTCATCTATTTTGTTGCTTGTCCTTTTATTTGTTGACATTTTCACATTATAAGAATTCTTTGTTGTTTGAATTTCTTTTATACCTTTGTTTTCTTGTGAAATATATATAAAACTCACGTATTTGGGAAAACTAGTACTCACTCTGTGTTATTATAAATCTCATGTTTATAACTTATACCTTCTTAAATTATTCATCACTTTATAATATAAAGAACAACATTTGTTATTTTTTCTCCTATAATATCTTTATTCACTTAAATAGTCTATCTACCTAACTAGCATTTGAACTACTATCAATTTCAATTGTTCCAATTAATTCAATTAAAAAAAACATTCCAATTAATTTGATATTTTATTTTTTTCATAAAGATATTTTAATCTTCAACATATTTTCTACGAAATTAGCATAATTAATCATTTTCTTAAATAATACTCTCTTCACCATACAATGATTATCTATTTGACGTTTAACAAAGATTAAGAAACGTGTAAAAATATGAGAGAGAGAGAGATTGTTAGCATTTTCCATAAACTAAATATAAAAATGTTTTATTGGAAATTGTGCATTTAATGTTTTAGAAATTTAAAATCTTATCTTTTCAAGACAATATTTATGTTTTAATTCCAATTTTAGATTCTTAACTTGTGTCATTAGGGTACAAGTTAGCATGACTCTTAAATTTATCGATAATTTATATTCTCTCCGTCCCTATATCCAAGCCCCCATTTGACTTTATTTTTGTCCCTAAATGTAAACCCCTTTCAAATTACTATATGCATTTATTATTATTTTTCCTAAACATATTCCTAATTAATACAATTAACTTATCTTGAAATTACACAAGTGCCACCCAAACCGACTGAGACACAGCAAGCAAATCACGTGATGAAGTTACAGAAGTTAGTGCAATTCTTGTAAGTGATGTTCCCATTCAGCCCCAAGAAATTCAGGTTTCGAAAAATGTGCAAAGTGACTTGGATTTATGGGCTCGCATTCGTGAGTATGACCAACGGATGGCAAAAGAGGGCTTCACGCAAGTGCTATCCAAAAAGCAGCAGCAAACAATGAAAAAACAAGTTTTAGGAAAAGCTTCGTACAATACCCGTGCAAAGGGTACACATCCTCCTTCTCAATGTAATATCCGAGGGCTTCTAAATATTTTTCAGAGATATTCGGAGGTTTCCGGACAAATTATTAATAATGTCAAAAGTCGCTTATACACAGGTGCTATGACTGCTACTCGTATCCAGATGGTTTCTGCTTTATTGGGGTTTACTGTGGGAACTGTCCCATTTATTTATCTGGGGTGCGCTATTTTTCAAGGAAAGCCGAAGGTTGCTCACTTTCAAATAATTTCAGACAAGATCAAAGCGAAACTCGCAACTTGGAAGAGTTCTCTTCTTTCAGTCATGGGCCGTGTTCAGCTGGTTAAATCTATTGTTCACTGAATGTTGGTTTATTCTTTCCATGTCTATATGTGGCCAAGACAGCTGCTCCGAATGTTAGATACTTGGTTAAAAAAATTCATTTGGAGTGGTGATGTGATGACTCGAAAAGTTTGCACAGTTTCTTGGAATTGTCTCAGTCGTCCATGGGCGGAGGGGGGTTTGGACCTCAAGCCAACCCGCTTGATTAATGATTCTCTTATATTGAAGTTAGCTTGGAACCTTCTCACTACAGATTCTAAATGGGAAACCCTTCTCAAGTGAAGATTTTTCTCCAATGGTAAACCTGCTGGTCACTATTTTAAATCTTCTGTTTGGTCAGGTATCAAGATTCATATTGGTGCGGTAATTTCTAACTCTCTATGGATTATGGGAACCGGTGAAAATATCTCTATTTGGAATGATAATTGGTTGGTTATTCCTATTGTTGATTTATTTGATATTGATCCGTATTTTCATGCTGGTTTCAAAGGAAAATTGTCGGAAGTTATTGTTGATGGTGGCTGGAATTTGCCACCGACTCTTCTGGTGAATGCGGTAACTTCTAGATTGCCCACAATTCCGCGTGTACCCTTTCCAGATACTCTTGTTCGGTCTCAGTCTACAGACGGTACATTATCTTCAAAGAATGCGTTTGCTTTCCTAAAGCTGCCTCATCCTATTTTGCCTTGGGCGGACTTAATTTGGACGGGGTGCATTCCTCCTTCTCATTCTTTTACCTTTTGGCGTTGGATGCATAGAAAGATGCCTACAGATGAGAATCTTCGAACGTGGGGTTGTATTATAGTTTCGGGTTGTTGCTTCTGCTTGAACACCGTCGAAACCTCTAATCATTTATTTCTTCGGTGCTCGTTTGCAATGGAACTTTGGACTTGGCTGGGTGGAAAGCTCAATTGCGTGATAGATTGTGCATCTGCGCTTTCTCTCCTTTCTTGTATTCCAACTCGGTGCTCTTCTCAGATTGCGGACTTATTTATTGCAGCAGTCATTCATACGGTTCACACTATTTGGCTATCACGCAACTCTATCCGATTCTCTTCTACTGAAGTTAATGTTCAATCAGCAAAGGTGAAAATTCACTCCTTGGTGGCCATGTCGGGTAAAGCTTCAGTAGGGAAATGCTTGCACACAGATTCTGCTTTCCTTGATTCTTTCGTGGTGCCTGCGCACTACCGTACTATGAAAGAAATTATTCCTGTGGTTTGGAAAGCTCCCACCTCTCCTTGGTTGAAGGTCAATACTGATGGTTCCATTATTGATGGTCATGCGGCCTGTGGGGGCTTTTTTGAAACTCCCGTGGCTCTTTTCTTGGTGCTTTCGTTTGTAACAATGGTGCTGCTTCCGTGTTCCATTCGGAAGTCTTGGCTTTCATTCTAGCTATGGAGCATGCGGCTAACCATGGATGGCGAAATGTTTGGTTAGAAAGTGACTCATCTAGTGCTATTTTAATATTTTAGAATCCTTTTTTAGTTCCATTGCTGCTTCGGAACAGATGGCATAACGCCCGTAGTCTTGGCATTCAGATCATTGTGTCTCATATTTTTCGCAAAGGTAATTGTTGTGCTGACAGGTTAGCGAATATGGGACATGATATTCAGGGTTCAATTTGGATCAGCACACTCCCGACGGAGTTACATCTTGATTCCTTTCGTAATAGAGTTGGTTTGCCTAACTATAGGTTCCCTTAGTTTATAGCAGGTTGTTGTTCTTTTATTTTCCAGTTCTTTTTCTTTGGAGGGTTTTGGCCTAGTCCCCCCTCTTTTTGTATATATTTTTCCCTTTATTTAATAAATTTTTAGAGTTTGGCGGCGTAGGATGGAGGTTTCCCGGGGTGCCAACCTAGTTGGGATGTCGGTGTTGCCTCTTGATGCATGTCCTCTCTCCTTGCCTAGCAAAAAAAATATATATGAAAAGTCAAATTTAATACACATACAAACAAAGGACAATTTGGTAATATTAACACACAAAACAGACACATTAATTACACTGAAACCATTTCTTAAGAAATGCGAAAAAGGCAATGGGTGCCTACATTAAGGGACGGAGGGAGTATTTATTTACAAGTTTTTCATTTAAAAGAGTGAATTAGCTGATGTTTGTGTAAGAGTATTTATTACCTAAAAAAGTTTTTAAAAAGTCTTATATTTAGAGGCATGATCAAATATGTTACATGACACGTGAAGTTATTTTGGATTTGAAAGATTGAGTGTTAGAAAGATTAATTTCCTATGATTAATGTATGATTAAGAGGAGTGTTATTAACGCTTTCTTTCTACACGCACTCTCTAAAAGATAGTGTTTTTTTTTATCATTTCTCAATATTTATAAAGTACAAACACTCATCGGATAACATGTCCGACACGACACCGACGCATATAGTTATACTGAATTATGTAATTTTCTCAAATTACTAATGGTATCGGCGTATCAGTTTCCGTGTTGTGTCCGATATTTGTGTTTATATCGTTGCTTCATAGCTCAATATTAAATTGGAAAGCAACCCGTGCGCACGTACCTGACTTTGAGAGTGTTTGATTAGGTTTTGGATCTAGAAATCCAGAAAACATGGCATGGGTTTTGAAGGCAGTTGTTCGACGGAGAAATAGGAATTGGTCTCCACACACAACTATGTTGTCCAATATTGAATTTGCATGCATGCATGGGTTTAATCACTTTAATTCTCAATTCTCCATAACGTGACGTGATATGTCGTAAGTACACAAACAAAAGGTTCCTCATCCTAGTATAATTAAGTGTTTGTTTTGTTGAGTAGAAACCAAGTCATAACTAAGCACACGTGGGGGTGTGACAAGACCAAATTAATGTAATGAATCTATACGTGGAGGAGCTGAATACCACGATTCAAAAATTTGACTGTTTGTTTTTATTACTTTCACATGCAAACGGCACCTCCCCACCTATCTCGCCGTTTTGATGCCCGGACCTTTTCGGGATTTGCCTCCCTTACATTTAATTTCTTTTCCTTCAAACCCTCCAACACAAAGTTAAGGTGATTTTGATTTCTATTATTAATTTCATATAGTATTTTCTTTTACATTTTTGTTATTATGTCACTTGCTACATATAGTTAAAGAAGCAAATAAAAAAATATTTGGGATCCATTATATATATTTTATGTGTTTATCTTTTTACAGATAGTATACTCCATTTATATTTTGTCAAATGGAGAAGATCCTTATTTCTGGTATAGTATATTTAGAGGAAGCAATTTTCGTAAGAAAAGAAAACTAGCTACCACGCAGAAGAAACACTAACATGGAGAAATTTTGAATAAAAATTAGCTAGACATTAGACAAGTTAATTAATAGTCAAAAGGGCAAGAAGGCAATTGGAAGATAATTTGTGTCGAAATAAGAAGATATATCATATATTATGTGGCGTGTCAATTCACAAAATGCAAAGACAAAAGAAAACACGTTCCAAGGAGTTGAATTCCCTTTCTTCTCAGTTTCAAAGCCGTAGTTTTTGGACTATGCTTGTTTTGCATTGGGATGGAGAAGCATCTCCATACTTTTTTACTACTCCCTCAATATTTTATCACAGCGTCTCTAACGATGAGTCATTTACTTTTTTTTTATAAAAAGAAGGTAAACTAATTTATTAAAATCGATATCGAATAAATTGAACTTGAGACATTGAGAATGAACACACTTCAAAGATCCAAGTCAACATCACTAAATCAACTCAAATGGATTATAAAAAGTCATTTACTTAATATCAACTTCATCTTATTAGTCACCATTATCTATATAAGGATTATCTTCTCTCCAACAACTAATATATCTTATGATTAAAATAAAAAAGAATATATAAGTCAAAATAAGGTCATTTTATCACATGATACATCTCTTAAGAAACATGGTTAATTTTAAATAAAAATGAGAAATTATAAATTATTTTATAAAATTGTTCATCATGAGTAATATGGAAAAGATAAATTACAAGAGTTGGAAAAAGAGAGCATATGAATTTCATCTCATAAAATGTGTCATATTTAGGTTGTGTGCGGTTGTTAAATAAAAAATTAGTTGTGTTGATCTTAACGATAAAATTAGTACTTCATCATCTATTGGAGTTAGGATCATCTTAATTTTTCTATTTATTACAATAGTTTTGAAGAGTTTTACAGTGTACTTCCTCCGTCCCAAATTGTAAGAAAAAAAAATCAAATCACATTTATTAAGAAAACTTAAACATAAGAATTCTGAGTATAGTGTTTTGTGTTTTCTTTGTAATAAGTTTTATAGGAAGATGTAAAAACAATTTTCATTGACTATTGATTATGGAGAAAATGAAAGAGAGAGAAAATTGAATGTAATTTATATTTAATTTCATGAGAATAAACAAAAGTTTTTCTTGGAAAAGATGTTTTTTTTTTTTAAACAGGATAAAAGTTTGTCTTTTTTGCTTACATTTTGGGACAAAGAACGTGAATTTTTTATTGCTTACATTTTAGGATGGAGGGAGTATACTATTAAATTATTTTTTTTTCTCCAATTAAACCCTTATATTTGTTGGAATTTGTAGTATTGAGAAAAGAATAATGGTAGCAACTCACTATCTATCACACACTTTTTAACACTCTTATTTGACAATGAATCGAGTCAACTCAAAAGTAGTTTGAAATCCGACTCAACAATATAAAGGAGACCATCGACTGATGACACACAATGTTGAGATTTCATTAACAACAAAGTGCCATTTTTTTCCGTTCAGGAGACAATATTGTTTTCACTAAGAACAAAATGTCATTTTATATTTTATTTTGCAGGTCCTAAGGATAACCATTCTTTTTTTTAAAAAAAAATTAATTGAGTAAGATGGGACACTTGTTTTTTGTGCAAAGAATTAAATTATTTTTAACATGGCAGAAAAAGCTTGCAATTGCAGAGGTAAATGGCATGGCAATAACACAAACAAATATAGTTTCATATTTTGAGAAGAAAGAGAAGATAATTAATTGTGAATTAAAAAATATCTCACATAGAGATAATTTCCTTTTTCTCATCATTATATGATTTCTTTCCATTTATTATTGACATAATATGAGCCCTTAGATCAATCAATCAAAAAAATCCTCTTGGTGAAGAATTTTTTTGGCAGGACTCGTTGACACCAAATGTAAGTTTAAAAGACTTACATCAAATCTCAACTGTTGTAATTGATTGATCTAAGGGCTCATGTCAATAATAAATGGAAAGAAATCGTATAATGATGAGATAAAGGAAATTATCTCTATTTGAAGTAAGATATGGAATAATCAATGTCTATATTATGATTTTATTTTAAATAAATTTTGGCCTTTGGATTAAGAGTAGTGAACGCTTGAGATTTGGTGTCAACAAATCTGTTGATCTGTTGACACCTGATGTCAACGGATCCTGACTCAAAATAAAAGGGACAAAACTTATATGCAGTTACATAGGTCCATTTATTTACTATTCTCAAATAGAAATATGACACCTCGACAATTTAATTTAAATTCATTTAGATGATTAACCTCCGTTAGTTTCGTCTTTCCAATCGTTTCGTCATCGCAGCCCATCAATCGAACTTCTCTGCCAACTATCACCATCCAATGCCAACTTCATTCTCGACGACAAATCACCACCCCTAAGAGCTGATGATGGTGGAACCCCACCGCGTTACATATCTATAATGCATAATAACTCTCATATTTGTCATTCACAGACCCCGCAATGCAACATTGAAAACGAAATCTCATTAAAACAATAAAAGAAACCCCACCAATGGGTTTTGCTACGTTTGTCACATTGTTCATTACGAGAGTGCAGTTAGGATTGTTTTTGCGAAGTATTACATAGGATGATGGGGCTCAAGAAGAGGGAGAAGTGGGCTAATATTGTTATGTGGCGGTCACGAAAAGCAATAGTCTATGTGGGATTGTTGGCCACATTATGTGACTCCAGCCAACAACATTGTTAGCTCTCTTGTATAATACTAGCTTTAGAATTACGACTATTTTTTTATTTTTTATAAAATCTAATCAAACGGCAAATTCATTATTTTATACACAATATATCAATAGAGCACGTTGTTATCATGTTTTCGATTGCATATTATATACAACTATCAACGTGTATATAGTTATTTAGATTTTCGCATCGTTAAACATGAATGATTTAACATATGTAACATCGAAATATTAGTATTTAATGCCGGAATATTTTACACGGATGACTAAAATTAATTACGTAGACATGACTTCTTTTTTTTGGATGTTCTGCATATAACTGGGGGTGTTGGAGTCTCGAGGCCTACAACTGCATATACAATTAATTGCCCCTAGCCAACGAATCGTCTCTACCAGATGCCCATATATATAGTTTCTTTCAAATTCCATGATTTCTATAGCGGATACCCTTATATATACAAAGTTAATATCGTGCATACAGTTTAAGCATTTTCAATCCCTTTTTGGAAGTGACTCTCGACATAGCTACGTACAACTGTCCATGAGTAAGAACCGGCTTGGAAAGATAGATTCCAACATGAGACAACGATTGACCCTGACTTTTATTTATTGTCATTGCAAAACACAAAGCCAACGGGAACTGTCTCGTAGTAAATTTGAAAGGCAGTTCAGGATCACTCAGAACTAGTTTCATTCTTGGAATAATTACTTTTTCACCAGTATTTTTTTCGGTAATAACAGTTGCACCGATAAAGTTCTTCCCAAGATTGTCTACAATCAACCTAGTTGCATTGCACAATCCAGTTGTTTGGTCAATGTTCCTCATCAACATAACTGGACATCAAACTTTAAATCTCAACTTGTGGTTTGGAATACCGGAAAACTTGATATTGTTTAAGAATTTGGTGGTAAACCATTCACTTTGTACCTCACTATTCTCGTATGATTTGCAAACCGAATCAGATCTGATATATTCATTTTCGTCTCCTGGAACCAATGATAGAAGGAATTTGTTTACGTGCTCAATTGTGTCTAGTGTGGGAGCAAGTATCCCCCGCTCTTGGAAAAAATCTGAGATCTTCATGTTTTGCAAAAAATCCAGATATACAAAATCAACCAGAGAACGCAACGGATCAGAGGAATCTTTTATCAGCAACTCATCAGGAATGGGTACATTAATTTCTCCACTCTCGTTGGCGG
>Ga0315914_1000445_pt1 | contig 51201 bp, 27 predicted proteins | sample MpolenodulesMG_FD_203920 | JGI IMG/M metagenome (GOLD analysis project Ga0315914, IMG submission 203920) | Medicago polymorpha root nodule microbial communities from Los Angeles, California, United States - elongated nodules | ecosystem: Host-associated > Plants > Roots > Nodule | place: USA...
TACACGGTTAAGAAATGCATAAAACGGAAGATAAGTGAATAGTATGGTTAGCCATTAGAAGAGTAGTTTACCAAGAGATAGATGAGTGATGGAACGAATGAGTGTAGAGGATAAGAATGTTTGGTAGATATATTAAAGTTAGGTTATATTTTAGAGTTTTCTCATAGTCTATGTTGATTGATTGGAAGTTGTAAAATGGAGATTTGAATTCAGTTAGATGACATCATGTGTTTTTAGTGATGACACTTAGTTAGACATGTAAAAGAATTGACCAAATTGACCCCTAAATCTGGGCAGTTGCATTAAAAGGGATAAGGGCATAATTTGGTTTTCCACAACATGTAAAAGAATTAACCAAATTTACCCCTAAAAGTGGGACATTTGCATTAAAAAGGATAAGGGCATAATTTGGTTTTCCACAACATGTTTTTTTCTTATATTAAAGGAGATAATCTTAATATATATAAATGTTAAACAGTCCTGATTAACCCTAATCCCGCCTGGATTTGAAAAATATTTATGAAAAAAATTCTCTCCAAAGATTCGAACCCACACCATATTGGTTACTTGAAAGCACTTTGACCAACAAGCCAATTGTTGTTTTTTTGATATTATTTGGCTTCCACTATATGATATCCAATATTAAACTCCTTTTCAAAAAACCAATTAATTCCTTTTCCTTTCTTTCCGAACAGTTTTAAACCCTTTTTTCTCCTTTCTCCTTCGCAATTTAAACTCAAAAGTCTGTGTATTTTGAACTATTTAATTAGCTCATTGTTTAAATTTTGTATAATGAGTTCCATCTTCTGTGCATTTTGCTCATTGTAGTCTTTATTGAAATGTTATACATAATTCATTTAAACATGTCGACAACTAATAATATAATTTGATACTTATATATGAAAATCGAAACAAACCCGTGCATCGCACGGGTCAGGGTCTAGTAATATTATAAAAGGAATAGCAAAGCTGCAAGTTTGCCCTAGAAATTCCTTTGAAAACTCAACATTTACAACTGCAATACCTCTGGCGGGAACTAATAAAAATATGAAAATTTATGCAGCAATTACATAGATACCCTTATTTTTAAAACCTGTCAAGTACCATACATTTGATGCTTCACGTGAGAGAGCAGAAAACTGAGCAATTGGAGCAGCAGGTCGGTTCCAACAGAACAAATTCTTCTATCTCTTCTCCCAATCCGTTTCAATTTTCAATTTTCTCTTCACACACTCTCCCCCTCTCTCCCATACAGCAACTTCTTCTTCCTCATCTTCCAACAATATCATAAACTATATTGTCCAATTTCAGGTCACAAACAAACAAAATTGGTGAATCCTATTCTTTTTTTACTGAATCTGAACAACACCAACTCAGATTCATTAAGCTGATTTCACGAAGCTACTGCTCCCACCGAACCTGATTTTTTCCCTTTAATTGATGTGTTTGTTTCAAAAAATTGTGTCAAACATGTTGTTTATCAATGGTAAGTTTCTCTAAATGGATTTCAACTCTGTTTATTTACTTGCATGATAACTTATGAAAACAACTTATAGTTTATATGAAAACTTATAGCTTCTAATTCTGAAGCGACATCTCCATCTATGTCGAGAAGTCCAGCTAGAACAGATAGTCCAATGAGCTCTGGGTCACGTTGGGAAAAAGGAAAGCTGCTTGGCAGAGGTACATTTGGACACATTTATATTGGCTTTACTAGGTATGTACCTTGGATAAAATGTAAACTTTTCATCATTTTTTATGATTAATTTCTATTTATGCATCTTAACAATACTTATTTGGGAATCTCATGTGGATGCTCATGATGGTTTGTGGTTGGTTTCAATGATTTTTGCAGTGTTGTGTTGTCAGGTATGATGAGCTTTTTATCAAGATTTGGAGAAATAAGCGGTGCGGGGTTTTGTGTCAAGTCACTATGAAAGCTGCAGCTGGTGTTCTCTTAGTAAATTGAGAAGGACTGTGGAAACTAGGTGATGTACTAGAGTATTTGCTGCTGTCTTTTTTCTTCTGGTTTTTACCTCTGGTGTACAAAGTTTTCTGCTTATTATGTTTTATTGGTTTGACTATTTTAGAGCTCTGATTAGTCGAGTGGGGGGCCTTGGTGTTAAATCTCATTGCTTGAAGCAATAGGTAGTTCATATTTTGCACGGGTCAACGATAAGCACGATATTTGAGCACATTAAATTAAAAGCATGTTAAATATAGTATAGTTGAAACTTCACCAGTGATTTTGATCCTTCTTTATCTATTATCATTTTAAAAAGAATATTGGAAAAAAGAAGAAAGTCATTGACATTGCTCTTGACGATTTAGAGTAAATCTTAGTGTTCTGTCTCTTTTATATTTCAGTTGTATTCTTGCACTATCCTTTAATTTTCTCTCCTTCATTTTCCATGGACTTGGTTGGTGTATGCATGTTTAGCTTTATAATCTTACATTTGATTACATTCAGAAACAATCAAATAAACTGCTCTCTATGGAGTGATTTTGCTGGAAAAATAGAGTCATATTTTGCAACACATGACATGTCTTCACCAGTGATTTTGATCCTTCAGTTTGGCAAGTTAAGGAAGTATTTAGGTGCCATTTTGGTTCTAAGGTCATTTTAAGTGGAGATTTACCTGAGGTTGATGCATATAAGAGTGGGTAAGATTAGCTACGGTATACAATTTAGTATTCTTACCTGGATTATAGATTATCAAGTGCATATAATTCAGTCTTCATGCTAAACTACTGTATAAAATAGGATGAACAATGGAGAAATTGAATTGACTCAGACTATTAGTCTGAAGTCTGTACAGAACATTGTAGCATTGACTGAGGATTTGGTTAAAACAAAGCTGATGACTATTGAAAATCTGATCGAGCCAATCGAGGTATTTCTTACAACCTGGCTTTTAATTATTTTTTGGAAGAATTGCACAACACCTTAAGTACCTTTTTTTAATGTTGTTTTAACTTATATGGGCATGTCGCGGATCAGTGTTGGCGACCATTTGTGAGATTGAAACATGTACTGAATGGTATTTTCGATCATGTACTCAATGTGCATCATTGGTTACTATTGTTGATGGACAACTGTGTTGTAAGAAATGTGTGGAATGCAAGAGCATCGTTCCTAGGTATACTAAAATTTGGCCATCTATATGATACACATACATCCTGCTTAATGATGTAGTAATACTAAATATATGATAATTTTATTAGATTCAAAGTACATATTATTGTCATGGAAGACACTGGATCGACAACTTTTGTGCTATTTGATCGTATTGTTACTCAATTTATCAGGAGGACTGTCCAAGATTCAATATCTGCGGCTGAAAAGGTGATTCATCTTTTGTTGTTTATGTGGAACACATAATCTCTTATAAACATCAGATTTAACATTTAGTATTACTCTGTTGTCAAAGCGGAAATGCGGCGCGGCCACCCCAAAAATTGACGCGGCGCGGGGTGCGGGCGCGTAGCGGGCGCTATTTCGGTGACGCGGACACTAATATATTTAATATTAAAATACTATACTGTTAAAAAAAATACTAAAATTCCTTAAACATTACTCAAAATTCATGAAGTATTCCTAATTTGAAATAAAAATCACAAGTCTTGAGCAAAACATAAAACATATTTGCAAAAAATACTAATAAAAATCAAGGAAACCGACACTTTAAGCCTCTAAAGCTTAAGCTTAAAGTAACAAAAGTGCAAAACATTAACAATTAACAAGTTCATCCTCCCAATTAACAAATTAACAATTAACAACCAACAAATTAACAAATTCTGAAATCAAGAGATGAAGAGAGGAGAACAAAGATGGGTTCTGAGATGATGAGAAGAGGAGATGGATTTCTTTTGTTGGTACGATGAAGAAGTTGAGTTTGTGGCTGTGTATTTGGTTCTGGTGGAGAAGAGTAATAGTTAGGGTTTTGAAAATTACAAAAATGACCTTTAAAACGGTTTTAAATGAAGGGAAACCTAGTATTTTACACAGGGTTGTCAAAAGCGACCGCTTTGACCTGCATCGCGCCCGCTTTTGCCCGCAATTACGCCCGCTTCATCCGCTTTCTCCAAACGCTCTGCGTTGGAGCGCTGCGTCGCGCTTTGTTGTTTTTGGCCGCTCCGCACTGCGATCGCGCCGCGTTCGGCCGCTATTGACAACAGAGCTTTATATTAGACAAACCCTCAAGGTGACTACCCAGCTGATTTCAACTGTATGCTAGACAAGCAAGTGCTATTCAAAGTGGAAGTTAGCAGAGGCAATGCGCACAATAAGTGGCGCAATTATGCTGTGAAATAGGCTACCACTGATGTCGAAATTATTCAAAAATGGAAAACTAAAAACAGCATTGAGGTATAATATATTTTTTAAGCAATTTAAGCATATTGCCCTATATTAATTCTAACATGATTCTTTAATTTTCCAGGCCTTGCATGGTGTTGCTGGTGTTGATCGTAATGATGTTACTCCTGACAAGATTAATTGTCAACGTTTCATAGGTTAGCATATTTTTCGTTTCGTTTCTTATCTGCGTTCAATATCTTGGAAGATGAGAGGCTTAATACGTTTCACAAGTTGGATATACTGTATGAGGAAGACACCTTTAGGAACATTAATAAAAGGAAACTGAAACTTCATGAATGCATTGAATTTCTAACCAATTACCAAAGATAACAATTATATATTTTATGGTAAATAGACACCTGATACCAAAATTGAATATTTTTCAGGCGTACCTTGCTTTCTATGTGATTAATGACCTACAAATGGCTGTATCAGCCAAAGCTTTGGTGTGCAACAAATTTTGCCCATTTTAAATTCATTTTACTGTTTTATCAATTATACATTCTGAAATTTGACTATGATGATGCTGATAAAACTATTTGCGATGACCGGATAGGTTCCTGCAATCATATACATCAGCAGTTTCATTGTATCGATGGCATTACAGGTTCACTTATATTGTCTGTGTGTGTGTGTGTGTGTTTCCTAATTTTTTTGGTAAGCCATTTGGACATTTGGACAGACTTCTTCTTTCTGGGCATGTTTGATATATCAACTCAGAGAAGCTACAAATTTAGGGACAAAAGACACCTTTAAAGATGCAAGTTTTCCATTTCTAAAGGTGCACCAAAGAAATGCCCTGGAGTAGTGAGACATACTCACCAAATAATATTTAGTCTTCCTGGTTATTTCATAACTCTTTATCTTAGACCATCTAAAACTGCACTAGAGTAGTGAGACAAGCTCATTGCTTAGTGATAACTGTGAAAAGATTGTTCCAAATAAATGTTTATCACTTATAGTGCAAAAATAAGTTTATTAGTATCTCTGAGCTAGATTTGCACATAATTTTTTTGAGGCCTAACTGGTTAACAGTGTACATTACTACATAAGTGATGGAATTAATGAGATTCGAGGTTTTCTACATTGGCCGGTCGGCATGGGTTGGGTTTAATTTAGATTTGATGGCTGGCATGCAGCTTTGTAGGTTGAGCTGTGATTGTTCATTCTAACAAATGTTACTACTAATGTCCTTTGGTTACTCTTAAGTTTTATAGTAAACAAAGAACAATAAGTAATTAAAAACATCAGTCCCTTTATTCCCTTTCTTGAAACAGATTGTTGTTTTAGCAATGATGGTCATTTGGTTACACTTTTTGATTGAAAATAATTGTAGTTTTTTTTTTTAATGCAACAGGTTTTCTAACAAGCTTTTTTTTTCTTCTTCCCTTCTACTTGCCATCACTTTGATTAATTGACTTCATCTTTGATATGCTTTACTAACATTGGGCATTAACTTTAAGATGCTGCAGTGAATATATATGTATTATGTTTCAACCGTTTCTGCATAGAAACCATGCTGTTATAATTGTGTGAATTTTTTAGTTCTGTATCACTATATTTTATGGAGTTTATGTATTCCAAATTTTGTAGTAGTCTCTCAGGCCATACCTTGAAGTAGATATTAGTGGACGACAATAATTAAAGTCAAGGCAATCTCTTAGAGTTAATTTTTTCCAAATGACTGCAATCAATTTTCTCTCATGGACAACTATATGTGCTTCAAGGAAAGGCTTGAAGATACCGGTAATTGACGGAAAAAATTGAAGATGTAGATGTAATATCAAATGTAGTTTACAAAGACGTATTTCATAATGTTCAATAGCTACTTACAAAAATGTATTGAATTTCCATTATGATAGTGAAAATTGTGATAAAAATGCATTTCATTTTTATTAAGAAGTTTTTTGTAAGAAATGTGTATCATATAAAAATATTTTTAAAAAAGTTTGTCTATAAATGTCCTTGAAAGACATTTTAGAATATTTTTTATCTTATCTTTTCTGGGTAGTTGGTTTTTGTTGGCCGTTTTGAATTTATTTTTCTTCGAGTGTTTCGGTAATGGTTACTATAATTTAAGCAATTGGATCCAACTTTGCCTTTGATGCTAAGTCCAAGTAAAACAAACTAGAAAAGCAACAATTATTTTCATGTAATTATGGTGTGGCCAATGCCATTTAAGCTAATTTAACATCATGATTTTCATTTCAACTAGATTGGAACCCAGATGGGAGAATAGATTATTTTATTTGCAGCGAGCATCATCTGCAGAATTTTGGTGAGTTAGATGTGATACAGATGGGAGAAATATAGACAGGATTCTGTGTGTAAATATGTAGGTGTTCTCATTTTTAACTTCATTAAATCTAGACCATTAATTAAATCTTACCGTATATCTTTCATGGTCCACCTGTGAGGGACTTAAATGAGCCCTCACCCTAGAATTCACATATCTATTAATTTCTTTTGTGATTTTTAATATGCATAGGTCAAAAGTCCACATTTAATTCAAGAAAAGATTAAAGATATTGTTAACCGTTGAGGAAGACAAAGATACAAATGTTACATCTAATGTAATTTATAAAGAAGTGTTCTAAAATGTTTGTTAGTTAATATTATTATTACCGATGCGATATTGAAATGAAGTTTCAATTATAATATATTTCACATTGTTTTAATTTATATCCATATGATATTGTAGTCATAAATTGCTAATATATTACACTCGCACGGGTCGCTCGATCTAGTTATACATTTATAATTGAAATGAGTACGAACTAATTAGATTTCTCACGTGTATTCTCACTAGTTCTCCCATCATGTCTAGTATCAAGAGGAAACGAAAAAGAAACTCCAATAATGTTAATTTGATGTTAACGTTAAACATGTCTTCAACATCAATCGTACCCGTTTTGTTTGAACATGATCACGGGCACAAGTAGCTCTACTATTTAAGAGAATAAAACAGATGATAACCAACGTACGGTTCACGTGCAAGCAAAAAATAAAAGATATGCAACACTCTCCAAATTAGTGCTTGTCATCACAAACAAAAGGGCGGTTCTAGAGACCCACCATTTCACTAACTTGCAAATTATTTCATGAGATTATATGTAAATTGACAGAAGAATAAATATCTGCCTAATAATCAATGACATTCTCTAAAACAAAATATACACGATATTCCATGTATATTACTCTCCAACAAAAAACTCCCCATGCACATTAGTAAAAAATTACACTTTTATATAAAGATAGATCAGCAACTTTTTTGTTGGCGCTATTAAGCAGTGTCCTATGACAAATTCATTCACACAAATTAAAAAGGTTGATCAATTTAGTTTGTACCTGAACTCTGTTGCTGACTTTTATTTTATTTCCATCTGAGCCCTTTTTTTGGGTAGAAATCAGGTTACGGGTTAATATATTTTATTTTAACCTCTTTAAAAAAATATTTTTTTAAAAAAAAAACTTAATTTATGACTTATCCGGTCTGACTATATAGGAGTTTGCTAACTTACACCAATAAAAAATATGAAGGTCCAAGTTAGCAAAAGCGTACATTTTCATTGGACAAAAATAATCTTTTATATTATTGAAAACTAATAACTTGAGCGTTACATTAGTAATTTTCATTAAAACTTATTCCTTAACTTGCACTAATTTGCTAACTTAGACCAACAAAAAACATGAAGGTCCAAGTTAGCAAAAGTGCACATTTTATTGGACAAAAATAACCTTCTTTATTATTTAAAACTAATAACATGAGGGTTACATTAGTATTTTTCATTAAAACTTATTCCTTATCTTGCACCAATTTGCTAACTTAGACCCACTTTTATTTTATAAAAAATAGCTTCAAGGATATTTACTAAACTATCCCTTACTTTAAATTGGTTTACACTAGTGAATATTGATTTTTTAGTCCAAATGAAAAGGTGTTGTTGGAACATTAGTGTGATGTTGGAAAATAAATTGGAAGATTAAACACCAAATAATTATACTTTGATCTAATGTTGTGTGAATTGAAAAAATGGAGTGTGGGGGGCCCACATAAAATAGAACTCACACATTAGTAGTGTTTAAACTGCAGTATTTAATTTTAAATACTTGATAATGATAAAAATAGTAGTAATTATTATTTTTATTCGAGAATATCACTTTCCATAAATTTAGCTTATGGTGGTTGTGATAAGAATAAGAATTGAATTGAATTTCTTATATTTCCTTCATTCAAATTCAATAGTTTGTTTCCTCCACTTTTGTGGATTTGTTTCTTTTGATCCTATCCACAAGTGTTGTTGAACTGATTAATGGATAAACTTCATTTTTTAATCTTGTCCATTAGAGTAACTGTTGTCGCAATTTTTACTAAAACAGTTACAGAATCTCTATATAAATAGAGGACTCCACTCAGTTCAAAAAGCACACCAAAGAGTTTCATTAAGTTGTCAGGAACTCTTTCTCTCTTCTCCCTTTCTTGACTTTTGTTGACGAGTCTTTCTTCTCTTCATCTCCTTTTTTCTGTCCCTTCGGAATTAAGAGTGTTTTTAAGACCATAGTCCCTTTTTCGGTTTAATGCCCCTTCGGAATTAAGAATGATCTTAAAAACATAGTCCCTTCGATAATATAAGTCCCTTCGAAATAAAGAGTACTATTAAGATCATAGTCCCTTTTTGGAATAATAATAATAATAATGTCCCGTCGGAATTAAAAATGATCTTAACGGTATATAAATATTCTTTCAATATTTTAATTGAGGAGAAATTAAAAAGTGAAAATGGTGGTATCACCATATTTGAGTGGTCGTAGTGCCATATTGATACTTTGGAGAAATTAAAGTTAGAATGGTGGTAACACCATATTTGAGTGGTCTCAGCACCATAACATAGTGGTAACAATACCATGTTAAAGTGGTTTCAGTATTAAAGAGTGGTCTTAGTACCATATTTGAAGGTGTAAATCTCGAACGGTTTTCTACAGTGCAGTAGTTAACCGCACAGTTGTAGTTGGGCTTGTTTTATCCTGGAGGCGGCGTGGTTGATAGTCTGCCTTGAACAATTTTGGGCAGTGCCACGAAACGTCTTAAAGAGAGCGACCTGGTCGTGACTCAACCTAGTAACAACTTCGGTAGATAATAGAATTTGGAAATCCAAATACAACAGTTTGGAAATCCAAAAAACAACAGGTGCACTTTTGCTAACTTGGACCTTTATGTTTTTTGTTGGTCTAAGTTAGCAAACCTCATATATATATATATATATATATATATATATATATATAGCTTAATGGTGGTGGGTCAACAGTCCAAAATAATTTTGCACACACAACAAATCAAAATATTCAGAATTGTCATATAAATTGAAAAAAAAACATTAATTGATGTGACAATTCTAAATGTTTTGATTGGTTGTGTGTGCAAAATTATTTTGAGCATCGACCCATCGTTTTTTTTAAGAGGCTAAAATAGAATATATATTACGACATCAAAGTGTCCTTCCTAGCACAAGGTTTGCAAAGGAAAAACAACAAGTCTGAAAACAATATTTACAAAAAATGGAAAAGGAACACAACCAAAAGAGAAAACCAAAAATAAACGAAAGAAACAACAGCTAGTCATAGCCCAACATTGCTAGGGGACTAAGCCACCAACCATGATAGTTGAGGGAAAATTGAACAAATTTTTCCTTCAACCACGAGTAGGACAGTAACTTAATTTTATCCACTAGACTCAATATCGAGAAATTTTTACTGTTGAAAATCTTGTTATTTCTTTCCTTTCATATTTCCCACACAGTAGCAAACCAGATGACATTCAACAAAGACTATGTCACCCGCGTACCACCACCACCAAACACGAATTGGTTGAAATGATCTGAAGCAACGAACGGTAGAGCCATAGAAAGAGCAACCCATTGAAGAATGTAGTTCCAAACCGAACCAAAAAATGAGCAGTGAAAAAAATAAGTGATTAGTAGTTTTTAGAGATCCACACCCAGTAACACATAAACAAAAATCGTGATTTATAGCTCCACGCCGAAACAAGTTATCCTTTGTTGGCAACCTATTCCGAAACAGACGCCAAGCAAAAACCACAACCTTCAAAAGTATATCCATGTGCCAAAGAGACTTTACATCCAACGAAGCAGCCACTAAAGGTTGAGATGTCAGTAAATTGTAAGCGCTACGAACAGAGTAAACATTTGATTTATCCAATCTCCATAGCCATCTTTCTTCGGTATCAACCTGCAAAGTCACATTTTGAAGCAATAAACATAATTCCTCCACGCAAACAACCTCCGCCTCCACTTCCACGCTTCACCATTCACCACCCACCCTAACTGAAACATATAAAAAACTAACACCCATTTGGATATCGACAACTCAAAAAATCTACTATATCTATCTCTAAGGGGCAACCCACCCACCCACACATCCGACCAAAAATAAATATGCTTCCCATTTCCCACGAACATGCGGACATGTTCTTGAAACCAAGGCTCCTTGCGCAAGGCAGCCATGGTGCGCCACCAAGCGAAGGCATGCATGTATGTGTGTATATATATATATATATGGAAAATTCTTAAATAGGCACAAACACAAATCCAAATCATTTAGGCACACATACAACAATACACATTAACCGATGTTTTTAATAATATAACAATAAATTGATTTTTTTTCCTCTTTTTACATATTTCTATTTGTATGTGTGCCTAAAGCAATTATATTTGTGTTTGTGACCATACAAGAATTGCTCATATATATATATAGAGGGTTGCTAACTTACTCCCACCTAAAAACATGAAGGAGTAAGTTAGCAAGCCTACTCTCACTTGCCTTTTATCAAAACCCAATTCTATCTATTTAAATTATGTAATTTTTTAAGGATATATTTGTAAATTTAGTTTTATTTTATATTTTAAAACAAAAAACATGTTTTCTTAATATATGTTGTGTATTAAAGCACTCTATGCTTTGATTTTTATTTTTTTGACAAAAAAGCACTTAATGTTGTAACCGTAACAAAATCATTCTAATTTCTATTATCCCAGTATCAATTTTTTCTTCCAGTTTTCTATCTATTCAGTTTTTTTTTTAACAACTCACGTTTTGGAATTTTTTTTTTTCTTTCCTTCATGTGTTGAATATGTATTGTACTATAGAAACTATGCATTTTTTTGTGTGGAGAAATTACACATTTTTATTGAATATATTTTGGCCATATGTACTTTTCAACAAATAAAAATGTGTATATATCAGTATGTGTATAGTTTAAGTGTGGAGGCCAACAATGTTCAAGCTTGAATGAAGTTGAGAAAAGAAGAACAAATAACGTAACAAACGCTTACAGTATCGAAAAAATGTTTAAAGCAAAAAAGAGTAAATTACACTCTCCTTCCTCAAAGATGCTTGAATTACACTTCTCTCCCCCTCTTGTGTTAAAATATACACCATCCTCCCCTCTTATTTAAAACATATTTGAAAACTTTTCACTCCCCTTCCCTATGAGATGTTTGAATTACATTAACCTCTTATGTTAAAATCTACACTTCACTCCCTCAATATTTTTTTTATTTCTATTAATCTAGCAAAAGAATAATAATCTAATACACTTCGAAAAAAAAATTATTGCCGGTCTATTTTAATATAATAAAAAATTGAATCCATATTTTTCGCTATCTTTATTCACAATTTCATTTACATATAGTTTTAAACCCTATTATAAAATATGAAACAACCAAAATAAAATTAAAATATGTGAAAAATTACTAAAGACAATAAAACGTGGTTATTTAAAAGTTAATTTTACACTCTAAATTATAAAACCATTAGCAAAATATTTAATTTTAATTATCATTGACATTTAAATTCTAAGGAAATGAATTAGTTTTTCTTAAATTGTGGTTTAAAATTAAGGGTTAATAGTGTTTTTTACCCATGTAATATATGTCATTTCCGATTTTCACCCCTATGAAATTTTCGATTTGATTTGCATCCTCGTAATTTTTTTCCAGAATACCCCCTCCCCAATCCAACTCAGCAGAATCTAATACGTGGCGCTGATTTGACATTTTTTTAATTGGCCACGTGTAAAAAAACATTTTCACATCAGATTTCTTAAAAAAATATTTAAAAAATAAAAAAATCATAGAAATATTCAGATTTTTTTCCAAAAATTTAAAAATTTGAAAAAACATTAAGATTTTTCCGAAATATAAAAAAGAGAAAAATAGTCAGATTTTTTCCGAAAATTTTAAAATTGGAAAAATTAAGATTTTTTTTTCTAAAATAAAAAAAAATCAGAAAACACATTAAGATTAAATCAGAAAATATAATATTTTTTTCAAAATTAAAAATATTTTAAAAAATTCTGGAATTTAAATTTCAAAATATAAAAAAAAGCAAATTTCCAAAATAAAAAAAGGTCATTTTTTTAAAAATCTGACTTTTTTTTCTGTAAAAGAAAAGGTCAGATTTAAAAAAAAAAATCAGGAAAAAATTTTAGTTTTTAAAAATTTCAGATTTTGTATTCGAAAATTTTATAAAAATTCCAGAATTTTTTTATTATAACCCCAAAATGGATTTTTGTTAGAATCATTAGCCAAAATCGTATAATCTTCATAATTTTGTAAAAAAAAATGATTTTTTTTCGAAAAAGATTTTATATAAATTTTGGAATAAAATTTTCGAAAAAAAAACTGAATTTTTTCTAAATTTGTATGCAGATTTTTAAAAATTAAAATTTTTTTCATAATTTTTATTTGGTAGAAAATATTTTAAATTTTTTTTTTGTATTTTGAAAATTAAATTCCAGAATTTTTTAAAATCTTTTTAATTTCGAAAAAAATCTGATTATATTTTCTAATTTTTTAAATTTTGAAGAAAAATCTTATAGTTTTTCTTATTTTTTGGTAATAAATAAATTTTCCAGATTTTTTTTAAAAAAAATAATTAATTTTTTTTTATTTTTAAAAATTAATTTTCAAATTTTTTAAATTAATATATATCATAAAAAAATTTATTTATGTTAAAATAGGTTAAAGTGTAATGCAAATTTAATTATTAAGGGAGGGGGTTGTAATTCAAGCATCTTATAAGGGATGAGAGTGTAAATTTTACTTTTTGAGGGAGTGAAATGTATGTTTTAACATAAGAGGGGACATGAGTGTAATTCAAACATCTTTGAGGGGAGAAGAGTGTAATTTACTCATAAAATCATTATAAAAAGCAAATTACACTTTAGAGTCATCCAAACCGAGTCGTGTTAAAAAAAATAGTTTTTGGCATATATCCAAACCAAATTGCACCGTGGAAACGGCTATATCAAACTCCCTCCATTCTAAATTATAAAAAATATTTGTCCTAAACTATTAGTCGTTTTACAATATCAATGAAATATTAATGTTTCTTTCCCTATTATACTCATAGCTATTTATGACTCTCTTCTTTCAATTCTTTAATTTATTTTTTCCATAATAATTTTTAAAGTCAATTTTGTAAAACAATTCATAATATCTTTTTTATATGCAAAATTAATTACATTTTTTAATATGTGTGAAATAGTCAAAACGTATTATAGTTTGAGACGGAAAGAATCATATCTTTCTAATTTAAATCAAGAAAATGGTGATTAAATTCATGATCAATTAAAAAGTTTCGTGTCTAGTGTTTTTTTGTTGTTGTTGAGAGGCTGTCCTAGTGTATAAATGTTTCCCATTATATTTTAAAATATATAGAGGCCCACTGAATCCAATAATTTCATTATCATATAAGTATGTGATTACTCTAGTTAGTTTTCTTCATCTAATCATCTTTATGTTCACGTGTTAAAGTGTATTCACCTTTCTTCATCAGTATCATGCAAAGAGTAATGCTAGCTATAGTCGGTTTTCCAAACGCTTTTCAACACTTGTTTTACCATTGGTACAGGTCATCCTCATAGAAATAAGTTGTAATCGGAAACCGATTAATTTAATATAATTTTAAAATCTGAGGTATTTTAATTAACTTTCTTCTCCACTCACTCAGCGTGTTCCTCAACGTCCAAATTGATGTTTACAGACTAGGGCTGAGCAGAAAGGGATGACCCGCACGAAAACCGTAAAAACCGAGAAAACCATGGGTAACACGGGCGGGTTAGGTCGGGCTTCGGGTCTTAAAATGACAAAATTCAGTTATGAGTGAGTTTAAACGGACGGGCCCGGTTCTCTTAAATTGATTTTGTTGATAACCGAACCGACCGCTAGTTATCTATAACGAGAGAAATGCTACTAGTGAATTTGACCAGTGACTGTGCAAAGCCTGCAAAATAGACTGATTTTTATTGGGAACACATACACCTTTTATCTTTACTAGTACAATCTTATCACTTAATAACATAAAATATTAAAATTGTGTAAGATGTCTTCTTAGCCATATAAAGTGGTTTAAAAAACAAACAAAAAACATCTTGAAAACGGCAACTAAGTTAATGATTCTACTTTAATGAATATATATTTATATTTTATGATTGTACATTTATTTTTCACCTTCTTTTTCTCTTAATACTTTAGCATGCTCATAGTTTCTGAAAGCAGTTAAGAAGGTGGAAGAACATTGCGGTGCCGTGTCACTCTTGATCGGAAGTGCAGGAAGGACCATTGCTCAAATCGGTGGAGAAGACCTCATCTTCTTTTTCTTCTTCTCTCTGTACCATCCATGTTTACCCGCCCGTTAACACCCGTCATCCGAACGGAACCGCACCCGACGAAACCGTGCTTTGCCGTGGTCGGAGACGGACCACCAAAATTGACCTCGGTTGTTCGTCGGTTTTGGTATTTTCGGCCCGAAGCCGCCCAAAACCGACCGATGCTCTACCCTATTACAGACACAACGACGACAATCGCCTTTATTGTCAAGCTCGGCAAAATCGTAGAAGTGAAGAGCCACTAAATTCCTTTGCACTGTGGAAATAGATCTTATAAAAATCGTTATGATGTTGAAGTAGCAGAATACATAATATGACACGAAGTAAGATCTGAGTGCGTTTCGTTAGGTTGGTTGTGGAGTTGTTGCGTAGATTAAGAAATAGAGAGAGACCCTTTTTCTAATATGAAAGAACTCGATTTTTTTAATATTCAAAGATGAAATAACTCATATGTGATGAAGAAGCAGTATGTGTGTGTTTCACTTGACCCTGTGGTGTTTGTATTTGAGCAGTAGATTTGCTGTTGATTTTAAGATGTAACAATGAAGTTTTTTTTAGGAACTATCATGGAGATCAATGAATTTTCTTTTCATAAAAAGCCAATAAAGAAAAAGGAACCGGGATAGCCGGTTAGAAAGTATATGGCCTTAAAGAAGTGATGACTTGGACCAATGAATAAATGAGTGTTAAAGAGAGACTGTGTGAGAGGTTGTCCATGGCATTCCTCATCATGCAAATATTGTTCATAACCGGTAAATGCCTTGTGCATTCCTACGGATTGGGAAACATTGTAGCAATTATAAGAAAAATAATTATATCTATGTTAATTTAATTATATATATTTTTTATTTTGATCATGTTAGACACAACTCATTGCTTTTGGGCCAGGATAAGTTATAAGACATAGTCGGGTTTTGTACACCCCTGCAGATTGATAAGAAACTGGTTAATAGCTTATAGCTGATGACTGATGATTTATAGCTGATAACCGATAGTTTACAACTGATAAACTAATTGAAGTGTTTAATAAAATTAGTAGTTGAATATATAAAATATAAAATGACATTTTTTTTAATGCTGACATGATCGTCCAACCTATAAAGATTCCTTGACAAATTCCATTTTTTCTTTTGAAAATTAGTTTGTCTTTGTTTTGACCTAAGAACAACATACTTTTTTTATCTTTTGATAAAAATAAGTACTTTCTATTATAAGTTTTTTTTTTTCAAAAACAAAATGATATTCATTCATTCAAATTGATAAAATGTATCAAATGCAATAACATGATGAACATTGTCAAAAACGTAAAATGTGAATCTGCAAATAAACTCACATTTCCCAAATTAATAGCATATAACAACAAAATACCTACAAACAATGTGATAAAATCTAAATCACCAGAATACACATGTTTCTGAATATGCAACTAGCTTTTGAGTCCTTAACAAATAGACGATTTTTTTTTAGCGAAAAAAAAGGGGAGGGAGTGCATTTTTTGGTACTGAATTTTTTGGGTGGTAATAAAAAGGGAGGGAGTAAATTATTACAATTCATTTCTAGACCCCACCTATTCTTAATCATCACAATAATAAAGAACTTTTCCTCCCGTTCTTCCGTAAAAAACCAAAAACTTTTCTTCCCATTCTAAACCTTTTCCCATGCAGCCATACTATTCATGTTCCTAACATTTTGTTACCACACACAATTTCCCCTCAAAAAACAATACCACATTATCTGAACACAGTTTTATTGACTTCACGTGACATGTTTCCCTTGCTTATTCACAATCACACACACATGCCATACACTAAGATTTCCTCACCTCAACAAAACCTTGTATATATCATCCACATTCCACAACCTACCAACATTAATAAATTTTCACAAAAATAACTATTTCATCACATTTTCCATTCTTATCTAACAAAAGCATGTCTTCTCTCATATTCCTACTGTTCATATTTGTTTCTCAATCTCTCTCCCTTAACACTGAACTTGACACTCTCATGCTCATCAAAGACTCTTTAGACCCAGAACACCATGTGTTACTCTCATGGAACAATCATTCTGACCCTTGTAGTGGAACTTTTGAAGGTGTGGCTTGTAATGAACAAGGTCTTGTTACTAATATATCACTTCAAGGAAAAGGTTTATCTGGTGAAATACCTTCAGTGATTGGTAAACTTAAGAGTTTAACTGGTCTTTACCTTCATTTTAATGCTCTTAATGGTATTTTGCCTAAGGAGATTGCTGGTTTGACTCAGCTTAGTGACTTGTATCTTAATGTTAATAATCTCTCTGGTTTTATCCCTCATGAGATTGGTAACATGTCTAATCTTCAAGGTTGGTTTCTGATTTTTTTTTTTATTTTGTAATATTTTTAATCTTTGAAGTTCTTATTTGTTAGCTTTATTTGTGATAATTAATTATTATTTTTTGGTGAAAATTAATTAATTAATTAAGTAGAATTGGGTACTTTTTGCTACATTTGGCCATGAGTATTTTTGGTGATTCAACAATCACATGTTATCATGTTTGTTCATTTCAGTACTTTTGGTGAATCTTCACTTGTCTCTTTGTCTCTGTCTTCTTTTTGTATTTATTGATTTTTTTTTCCTTCATATAAGTTAATCTCATGACCTTACATTTACTTGTTTTCTTTCCTATTTCTGTATTATTCTGTATTAATTTATTTTAATTTACTCTGTCATATTGAACACTTTAGTTATGTAATGAAAGGGTTGCAGGAGGGAAATACAAGAGAGGTTTGATTGTATAAAACATACAAAGCCCTATTAAACTACATATGCTTCACAACACAGCTCTGTGTGTTGTTGTCATGTGAATAGTAATTCTGGATTCGGAACCCATTTGAGTTGGTCTAATGGTGTTGACTAGAGACTGGTCTGAGGTTCGATTTCCCTAGTGTCAATTTCGAGGGGGCTAAGTCCATACATAGCTATGTTTTGGCTTTAAATGGGGCCCCGCAATGGATTGTGGGATTGGACCCATGAATTAGTCCGTCCTTGGTCGGACGCTGAACAAAAAAAAACTCTGTATTTGGAGAATTCGTGCACTTAGGCATGCTTATTTACAAAAAGAAAATAATTTTTTTTCTGTTAATTATAAATTGTTATAAGTAGAAAAACTCATGTAGTAGATAATTGCGCTAATGAGAACGTTGAAGGACATCTAGGGAGAATGCATCTTCAGAAACAATGAAGTCATAGTTTTGGATTTTCAAAATAACTTACGTAGTTGAATTTGTATTAGTTGGATCTATATTCTTAGCTATCATATTTATCTGCTGAAGTGAAAACCAAAACAGAAAACATGAAAAGTAAAGGCGAACTTTCTACAGTTGTGTATCTCAGGTCCTCCGATCAAGATCGTATCGTGTTTTAACTCAATATTTTGTATCTGATTGATTGAGTTGAAACATGATCAAGAGATCCACAACTGCATAAAATTTAGATAATAGAAATTGGAATCAGAAGACTCTTGTCTTCTCTATTGAAAGTTGTAACACTTCAGTGTTGCATTTATTACTGTTCAATTAGTTTTGCAAAATAGTTGAAGATATTCTAACCTGTTAAGAGCTTATATTACAGTTTTGCAGCTTTGTCATAACGAGCTTAATGGAAGTATACCTACCGAGCTTGGAAAATTAAAGAGGCTAAGCGTTCTTGCGCTCCAATATAATCACTTAAGTGGCGCAATTCCTGCAAGCTTGGGTGAATTGGAGACACTAGAAAGATTGGATCTCAGCTTCAATACCCTTTTGGGTCCAATTCCAGTAACATTGGCTAATGCACCTAAACTAGAGACTCTTGATATAAGAAACAATTCACTCTCTGGCAGTGTCCCTACAGGTAATAAAAGCAATAACACAAACACAGACACACCAGACATGATACTAACATTGACACGTAGACAAAATAATAATTTAAGAAATAGAAGTGATGAAATGTAATCACATTTGTTGGTGTGAAACTTCCATATGTGTCGAACACCATACACGTCTTAGTGTCGTGCTACTGCTACATGGGGATTATGGTTTATTTAGCTTACCACAATCATTGATTTTTTTTAGAAAACTTTGATTTATATCATAACTGATTTTGTCTACTTTATGTAACAATGCAGATCTGAAAAGACTAAAAGAAGGGTTCCAATATTTTAATAATCATGGTTTATGTGGCACTGGATTTGCACACTTAGATTCTTGTCAAATAGTTAGCAATTCAGACCCAGTTAGACCTGAACCATATGAGCCAAGTAATATTTCCACAATTGAATTTCCGACAACACCTGAACCAACGTCTAAAAACTGTGGGAATTCTGGTTGTAGAAGGCGGTCAGATTCTTCGACGATTGGTTTGGTTTTTGCGGTGATTGGTGTTGTTAGTGTGTCTTCTGTAACTGGACTTTTTCTGATCTTACATCACCGTCGTCTGAAACAGAAAATTGGAAACACTGTTGAAATTTCAGATAATCGGCTTAGTACCGACAAGATCAAGGAAGTATACAGGAAAAAGGCCTCTCCGCTAATAAATTTGGAGTACTCAAGTGGATGGGATCCACTATCCAAAGATCTCTGTGGTTATTCGCAAGAATTTCTCCAGAGCTTTATGTTTAATCTCGAAGAAGTAGACCGCGCGACTCAGTGCTTCTCAGAGATGAATTTATTGGCGAAGAATAATATTTCAGCTAACTATAGAGGAATCTTGCAAGATGGATCTATTGTGGTTATAAAGTGCATTGCCAAAACAAGCTGCAAATCTGACGAAACTGAATTCTTGAATGGTTTGAAGATATTAACTTCGTTAAAGAACGAAAATCTCGTTCGGTTGAGAGGCTTTTGCTGTTCGAAAAGCCGCGGGGAATGTTTTCTGGTTTATGATTTTGTCTCAAATGGGAGTTTGTCAAAGTATCTTGATGTTCAGAGAGAAAGTGCTGAGGTACTTGAATGGTCTACTAGAGTGTCCATAATTCATGGCATTGCCAAAGGTAATATTTTCTATGCCTCCTCTCTTGAAAAATTCTTGATCAAAGATTTTAAATTGTTTCGAGAGTGGAGAGTAAGATCATATAAATCACTGATGCAAACACCGGACACAACAATGACATGCAGACACCTTCAATAATTTGAGAAAACAGATGTCATTAAATGTAATCACATGTGTCGGTATCGTGTTAATGTCAAACACCAGATACACTTTTAAATTGAAGTGTCGGTGATACTTAGGTAAGATCTTATTCTTGTTGATACACTTACCTGAGTTCACTCAATTGTCCTTTTATCTAAAGGGACATTACATACGCCCTATAGATGCCTTAGATATGTGTTTGTTAAATAAAATGGCCCTTTCTAAGGACATATTAGTCATAGCCTGAACTTAACTTACACAACTGTAACTTGTAAATTTACCCTAAATTTCCTACAATATCTATTGGAACCTGACCTATCTTAGAATTTGGGTCAGGCCAAACTCAACACTTACAATATCGTCTTGTACGGTGAGGGATGCCTCCCACATATAAACTAAATTTCAAACCTTATCTCATCAAATGTAAGAAACTGCTTCCAAACTTAAATCAGTGTGAACATATTATGACTAAAATTTCTATTCCTTAAAATTGGAAAACGACAATATAAAGAATGGCATGTGAAGAAGAAGTAACATATTATGTGATTGTGTCTTGTTCAGGTATTTCTTATCTGCATGGAAAGAAAGGAAGGAAGCATTCTCTAGTTCATCAGAGTATATCGGCTGAAAAAGTACTTCTCGATTCTCGATACAAATCCTTGCTTGCAGATTCAGGATTGCACAAACTCCTTGCAGATGATGTTGTTTTCTCCACCCTCAAAGCTAGTGCTGCTATGGGGTACCTGGCACCAGAATACACAACAATCGGTCGTTTCACCGAAAAGAGTGATGTGTACGCTTTCGGGGTGATCGTTTTCCAGATTCTCACTGGAAAACACGATATCACTCAATTAAGTCGCCAATGTGTAGAAAGTGGTAGTTTGAAAGATATTATTGACGAGAACCTTGACGGGAAATTCTTAGAATCAGAGGCAGAGAAATTGGCAAGACTCGCTTTGGTTTGCACGGATGAATCTCCTAATCTCCGGCCGACTATGGAGAATGTAATCCTTGAACTGAGTCATAAATGGTAAGCACTTCATGACAAGAAGAATGATATTTTACTTTGCCTTTGGTTATAAAATAGTATGTTTTCCTAGAGTCAATTATGTTTCAAATTGTTTTGTATTAATATATAGTTGAGAACATGTAGTGTTGAGGGAAATCTAGTATGTACAGAAGGAAGGTTTCATTCCAATTTTAGAATGGGAGATGATAACTATTATTATATTATAAATATTTTATTTTCTATTGTATGAGGTTTTTTGGTGGATAGGAAGTGGTGTGTATCAATGTGTATAGTTGAATCTTCAAGAATAAATGTATTATATGGAGTTGGAACATGGATTGCAAAACACAAATGATTTAAAGTTGCTGGTGATCACGTTCGGGTCGAACAAGTACTTTCGAAAACCAAGCAGTCAAGCCTTCCTTTTCCCAATCACATGCATTGAGATCCCTGATTTCAGTTGGACATATTATAGAGTTAGGAATTGAGTGACATTGCTCATCCAACTCCGCTTTAATACTCGATTTTTACGGGAAGTAAGCTTTCCGTAGAGTATTTTATCTGAAAATACACTACCTTCAATAGGGTATTTTATCAATTTTGAGCAAACAAGGGGAGAAGAACAATCGGTGACGGAAAAAGAGAACTTAGCCGCACAATTGATAAAGCGATCTTTTAAAATTGTCCGATGTATACATCTTATGTTGCCAATGTATACGTTTGGATTCGACCAACAATACCATGTTATATCAAACATACACTAAGTGTTAATGTTGGAGGCCAAAAGCAGGCTATCCTCTAAAAGCATTTAATGAACCCTTTTCATATCCCTTAAGAAGGAATTTGTGGGAAGATCTTGATAATTTATGGATTCTTCAACATTAGTAAGTGCCATTTTCTTAGACCAAAAAGAAAAATTGACCATTATTTTAGGTTTCTTCTAAGTAATCATATTCAGAGAAATTGTTGAATATTAACTGTGGGCCAATTAGAATTCAAATAGTTTCATCAACTATTTTTTTTAAAGAAACCTTCAAATGAAAAATCGATTAAAATAGCTTCTCATAAAAAGTACTTTTAAATATTTCATCTTTTTTTTTTTAAGATTTTTTTTTAAAATTTCTGAAAAATTCTATAAATGAGAAACTATTTTAAATAATGTTTTATAAAAATCATTTTCAAAAGATATCTTTCTAAAAAACTATTTGAATTTTATTATGTTACATCTCTAACGGTCAATATCTAAGCTATTGAATGTCAAAATTACTCTTTGTAATTTATAACAAATGAAGATAACATATGCTATTTTTAGCTAGTTTTTATAAAATAAAACAAAAACACCTTTAAAAATATAAAGTAAAATGTTATATCTTTAACCTATAACAAACGAATCCAAAGCCACACTTATCATCAAGGTAGTTGCTTTACAAGGTCCCTCATATCACTCAAAAGTCCATCAAACTTATCGGATCATAATTTTCGGTTGCACAAATCTATCAAGGATTACAATCCGTTCATTGATTTTTATATTATAGTGTAACTTTCGATTGACTTATTTCAGAAGTTGAACAATTTGAGAGTCTACGTAGCAATCACCCATTGTTAAAACATAAATGATAACAAGTGTCTCTATGCAATGTTTAAAGGGTCAAAAGAAGAAACTTATGATAAAAACTTGTGCACTTATGACTAAGCCAAATACTTAACTTGTATTTTCCAAACACATTTTCTTTTTAAGGACCGATCTTCTTAAGAACTTGTTAGCATGACTCTAGCTAAAAATTAAAATGGTACTCTTACCGTCACAAACTATAAGTCGTTTTGCCCATTTCACACGTATTAAGAAATGTAACTAATTTTATATGAGAAATAAATATTATAAGTTGTTTTACAAAATTGTCCTTAATTAATTGCATGAGAAAGATAAATTAAAGAACTGAAAAAAATAAAGTAATAAATATTTAATGGTATAATATGAAAATAAAAGTATTAATGATTCATTAATATTGTAAAATGAATTATAATTTAAGACAATTTTTTTTCACATTGCGTCTTATAATCTAAGACGGAGAGAATATTATATCAGAATCAGATGCTTCTAAGGTGGTTTTGGCCCTAAATGCTCATCAACAATCTCTCACGTATGCCGGCTCTATTATTGTAGATTGTATTAGTTTTGATGTTTGTTTTCGTAGTTTAAATTTTTTGCATGTTAGCGTGAAGCCAACTAAGCTGCTCATTACTTAACTAAATAGGTGTTTCATAATTTAAATTGCACATGGATTGAAGAAACTTCACTTTATATAAAAAAAAAAACTAAGAAAATATGATAATGGAATGGGCCGGGTTGGTATTCACCGGCGAAAACCGGTTATTGGGTTGTTCACGGTTCATAAGTCATGATTAAGACAAAACAAATCTCATCTCAACTAAACACTGTAAAACCATTGCATCTCATTCACTTCAGAACTTCACTTTCACTCGCACCAAACCAAAAAGAGTACAAATATGCGAAGCGAAGGGATCTTAGGAAACGAAGAAATAAGAGGCGCGAAATCCACCACAAGCAAACGAACAAAATGGTTAAAACGAAGAGAACGATGGTTGGTTGTATTAGGAGTGATTCTTCACGCTGTTTATATGCTCAGCATTTTCGATATTTACTTCAAATCTCCCGTTGTTCGTGGCGTCGATCCCGTTCCTCCTAGATTCTCTGCTCCTGCTAAACGACTCGTTCTACTTGTTGGTATGATGCTATCACTGAAAATATACACATGCACACCAACTGTTTGATGTTATGTTTGTTTCATTTTTTGAAGGATTAGTTTAGTTGTTGTCGTTGTTGTCAAATGCCAGTAGAATTGACTAGTATGTAAGCATGTGGTCACATGCATTGTTGTCAAAATCCCCACTTATATCCAAAAATCCAGGATTTTGCGACTTTCTTCACCTTCAACGACTCAAACCCATAATAGAATTCTAAAATAGGCAAAATCCATAGATTTTGATTGCGATTTTACGATTTCTTATAAACTAAGTCATTTATGACTATATACCATTTATAACATATATTTAATAGGCTTAATAGCAGTTTTAGCCCCCTAACTTTCTCAAAGTTGCGATTTTGGCCCCTTAAGAAAAAAAAACTACAAAACCGCCCCCTAAGTTTTGCATCTATGGCAGTTTTGGCCCCAAGCCAATTTTGACTCGGTCTACGCTGACGTGACACCCTAAGGGAGGTGCTACGTGTTATTTTTTTATTTGCCTTGGGGGGCCAAAATTGCTACAGTTGCAAAACTTAGGGGGAGGTTTTGTAGTTTTTTTTCTTAGGGGGCCAAAATCGCAACTTTGTGAAAGTTAGGGGGCGAACACTGCTATTAAGCCAATTTTTTTTGGCCTCTTCAAAAAAAAAATATTATCTTTTTTTGGTAAAATCCATCGATTTTGATTGCGATTTTGCAATTTCTTATATCGATTCTACAAAAGTAGTTGAGTAAAATCCTTCGATTTTGGTTGTGATTTTACCATTGTCGATTTTGCTCATCACTTTTGACCCGAAGCAAAATCCTGATTTTGACAACCTTGGTCACGGGTTTGATGCCTACTTGATATCTTATAGCACAGACTCTTATTAAAGAAGCTGTGTTTTATGTCTGACATGCGTCAGTGTTTGAAATTGACACGACACCGATATATATCTTTTACATTTAATTATGTCATTTTTCTTTTTCTTCAAATTATTATTGATTCTGGTATTTAGGTCTGTTTGAGTGCTTCATAGTTTCATACCTCTTAAGAAAAGTGGAGTAGCTAGGAATAAAAGATGTAATTGTGTTTTCCAAATGGTTACATAAGAATAAAAGCTTTGTTGGAAAATAAAATTTATATTTATTAAAGGGTAATTTAGGAATAGTAAAATTAAATAAATAGAAGTAGTTAAAATTTATTTATATTTAAGACTATCAAGGAGAGCATTTTTGTCGCTTATATTCGAGACCGGAGTTTGGTTTATAAGAATGTGATCAGCTGTTTGATCCCTAACTAGTGCGTATCGAAAAATACTTGTTGAGATAAGTTAACCCCTTAAATATAACTTGGCAAACAAATTAAGGTTTGTTTACTTTGAGAAAACATTATCTATTTTCATTTTTGAATTAGACTTTTGAAGTTTACCACTATGGTTCAGAGAAGATGAAATCCTAGTTAGGGATGATGCATTTAGGGAAATAATGAAAATAATTCTTTTTGATATTTTCCTTGTTTTCAAAAAATGCACACAATCGCTTGCTTCAAGAGTATGTTATCTCTTTGTTAGCATGTATAATTAACACTCTTAGAGATCGTGGTTGGGCTTAACACAACCCCACAAAACCGGCTTGTGAGGTGAGGACTGCTCCCATTTCTAAATACATGTTCAGGCCATCTCTTACCTAAGTACTACTTCTAAACACAAATTTTTGAAAATGAAAACATAAAATGTTTGTTCAAAGTAAATGTTAGAATTCTTAAAATCTATAATGTGACAATAGAGAGAATGAATCTAAACAATTATGTATAATTCTTGAGTATTGCTTTTTTGATTTTGATTACAAGTGGAGTGATGTATTTAGAGATCACTGGCTCACTCACAAATCTAACTAACTTTTAGTTAGTAAGTTCCCTTGATTTTAGGGGTTAGTTACATAGGGAAATATAGGGTAGTGAGAGCGTACAATAAGTTCTTGTGAGCTAGAATTAATACTTTCTGCTCAGCTGCGGAGTACAAGAGTTTACTAATTGGAAGATTTCAACTAATTGAAGGTTGGTTGAAACTACCTGATAGTAAACGGACCTTAAAGTTGTTTTTTTAATAGCACGAAGCCTTAAGTTGTTAATACTACCGTTGTCTCGTATTAAATGATGTTTAAGGTTACGTGCAATTCTTAAGAAAAGTTGAGAGTACTAATTTCTTTGATAAAATAACTTTTATTTATTAAAGTATTTTAAGTAGTAGTTAGGTATGCTGGGATACAACAAATAAGAGTATATTAGTGGAAAAAAGTAGTTGCTGTTTCATTGGTAATTTAAAATGACAAATAATATGTGACAAGTAAATATTCTAAATGTGAGACAAAATATTCTAAATATGACATTTAATGAGACAGAATTGGTATGAGCATTGAGCAATAAGTAAAAGAAATTTTTACTTACTTTAATTTGGACGCAGCTGATGGTCTGCGTGCTGACAAGTTCTATGAGCCTGATTCGGAAGGAAATTACAGGGCACCATTTTTGAGGAGCATAATTAAAAATCAAGGTCGTTGGGGAGTTTCTCATGCTCGCCCTCCTACCGAGTCGAGGCCTGGACATGTTTCCATAATTGCTGGCTTCTATGAAGATCCCAGTGCAGTTTTGAAAGGTCTGTACTATTTTCTTCCTTTATGTTTTGATATGTAACAGAAACACAAGGGCATGCGATGGAGTGAAATTACTTTTCTATTGTTTGGATATTTTAATGTTAAAAAACGAAGAAAAAGACTAATTTCATATCATATTTTAGAAACTCTACATAGGAACATAGCTAGCAGCTTATGGTTGACTAGGCTTGACTGTATTCTACTGCCAAGTGTCTACTGAAAGATTGGTTTTGGTTTGTTGCAGGTTGGAAGGCAAATCCTGTTGAGTTTGATTCGGTGTTTAACAAAAGCCGACATACAATTTCTTTTGGAAGTCCTGACATAGTTCCAATTTTCTGTGGTGCCTTGCAGCATAGCACATGGGATACCTATCCACACGATTTTGAAGATTTTGCTACTGGTACTGGTTTTAGTTCCACAGTAGTTTTTCAATATGCGCTGTTTCAATATTGAATAGAACCTCTACCATTGATTTTTGTTTGAGGACATAATTTGGACCTTCATAATTGAATTGTTTGATCCATGTGACAGATTCACCTTAGTACAAAATTATTTATTTAATTTTTTAAAAAAAGAAATCAATTTAAGTGTATCATTTTCTATTTCCATTAAAACATAGCATTGTCTTTTCATTTTTTAGTACTAAATCAATACTTAAGTTTTGAATTTAGTGATGTCGTTTTTGATAAAGGTTTTGTTTCTGAAACATTTTTTTTACTTAGCTTGTAGCTTATTGAATTTCTGGCCATTGAATTTCTGAAACATTTTTTTTACTTAGCTTGTAGCTTATTGAATTTCTGGCCATTGAATTGTAGACTATATGTGTTATTTAATTAATATTATTTTTAAAATAATTAATACTATTTCACTCAATAAAATAGCATTTAGTTATGTACCAAAATAACATGTAGTTTTTGTAATATTTTTAGACAATTAGATTGCATTCCGTCTCGTTTAAAAATGCTTAGAATATATTAAATGTATCTCTAGATTATCTCTTGGGATTAGTTTTCAAATTTCTTTATATTTCCTGGTTTTGTTTCCTTATATGCTTAGCATTAGGAGTTTGGTATAATTTTGTGTGCTGCTTAGTTTTCTTGTGTCATAATTGCAATTCAAAGTATTTCTAAAGTTTTTGATTCGTTAACTCAAGCCGACAAAATTAAATTTAGGACTACACAAACCTTATAGCTGCTACCTGTGTCATATGTCTAGTTGATGTGAGACACTGAACACCTCCCTGACGCTCAAGACTAGATGTCTGAGACGTGGACTAGTGCGGGTGGATTAACAAAGATCTCAATTTCCCCTCATGCCCGAGACTGGATAGACAGACAGTTTAAATGTGGGCATATATGTGTGGAATAACAAAGATGTTTGTCTAGTATTACATCTAAGGTAGACTCTTTACCATATTAGAATTTAGACTATAGACCTAACTCACTATAAGAGAAACTATTAGGAAAGATTTAGAGGTTAATGAGTTCGATTCAAATATGGTTTATGATAGAACATTATGGGGTAATTTGATCCATGTAGCCAACCCCACTTAGTGGGATAAAGCTTAGTTGTTGTTGCAGACCTAACTCTATCCTACGGAACCTGCTTTTAAGGTTAAGACCTCCCACACCTTATAATCACCACATAGGCAGTTTCTCTAGATGATACGGTAATCAACACTTTTTATTTTGTTGACTTCCCTATCTCCGTATTTCCTTTAATTTTAACATTGTATCAGGGTGGTATCCTCCATAATTTGTTGTCACTATTTTGCTATCAAGTTCCACTAAATTTGGTTAAGAATGCATAAAAGCATGCATAAATTTGACAGTCCTTTCTCTCCCAATTTAAATCAGGTTTAGATAAATTAATATCAGTCTCGAGTTGTCTCAGGTATTGAATAACCCTGTCTATCCTAAATGCCGTATGGTCTCGGCTGTCCTAGATGAAGTTTGGCCTCAATTATCCCAAATTCGTGGTCAAATTGACATAAATATACTAAATCAGGAGACTTATTTTCTGAATCGTGAATTAATTCTTTTATGAATTGTAAGATAGGTGATCAATATAATTATGACATTAAATCCACTTGAGTTGGCCTGGTGGTATTGGCTTGGGACCCGAGAGTGTGCTCATCCTCAAGGTCTCAGGTTTGATTCTCTCCAATGCCAATATAGATGGGCTAATTTAGCTTCTTCAAAAAAAATATATAATTATGACATTTTTAAGTTAAGAAAACAAAAACCACAAGAAAAATGGCAAAATAATTCAAGATTCAAGTTATAAACAAAATGACAAGCGTAGTGACTCGTTACACAAAATTCAAGTGTGTCAAATGGTCAACAAAGTTTAATATACCTACTCTCGGCCACGGGTCTCATTTATCATCCCCAAGATCATTAGTTAATCCCCATCCTCTGGTATATCACTAGGTTGATTCTTGTTCTTGATATCTATTGCCATATTCATTCCAAATAATCCCTTTACTGTTTTGAATCTACAAGTTGTTGACTGTTGTAAAATTTGATCCTTCTACTAGGATCATTCTCTCGATGGTCTCATATAAACCAAATAAAATTTCACTATGTGAATTGAAGTTTTTAACATTATTGATCCTAATAATATAAGGAATAAGCAAATTTCCAATTACTAAAGTAACACAATTTGATGTCCAAAGTCGAAAATAAATAATTGCAATTCTTGAAGTTTGCAACTTTCTGTTCTTTAGCTCTTCTTGAAGTCTGCAACTATCTGTTTTTAGCTCTATAACTAGTTTCTTAAATATATGACATTAAGTTTTAGAATGACTCCACTTGTGAAGGCTTGCAGGTGGAGACTCAAAACCTAACATACTTATATCTAAGAACCTATGGATAGTACTAAAAAACAAACAGCCGCAAACTTCAAGAGTCATAATATAATAAGGCATGCAAGATAGTTGCAACTTATTGGAATTTGTAATCACACAGCTCTCAACATGTTGTTTACTATCTTAATCCTATGTAAATATATTCGTTCTTTAAGTTTTATGGGCTGTCTTTATTTATATCAAAGCATGTTACTTTGGTATTGAAAATTTTACTTATTAGGATTTATTAGGTTCCATTTTTAGTAAAACTTCAATCTGGATAGTAAATTCTTATTTGGTTTATATGAGATTAGTGAGTGAATTGCCCCGATAGAAGGTTCAGATTTTACAATTGATCACCGGGTGGAATTGGATAGATTCAAGACAATGAAGGGACTTTTCGATTAAGTTCACATACTAAGAGAAGAACCAACTTGGAGCTCGGAGAGATTAAAGGCTCATGTATATGTTCCTTCTCCTCCCTCCTTTTTTTTATCTAAAACTTATAATTTCATTAAACTTATAGATGCTTAGCTTCCGAGTTTATATACTTTTTAAAATTTCTTGTCATTTTTGTGAAGTTATACTAGGAAGATGCATGATATGTTATTCAGTTTTTTTATGCATCGTCAGCAATATTTCATTACCGGTGCTTTCCCACCCTGCCTCTCTTTTAGTTCTCTTCAGCGACCAGAAAACAAGCACAAAGAGTTGAGTAAATCAAGAAACATAGATTTCATGCAAATTTTTTAGCTTTAGTTTCAAAGATTTGACCCTCATCACACATAGACATTTACCCAATCACATATTTCCTGTGTTTTTCTAGTTGTCTTTATGGTTGCTCCATCACCCCAAGCTCCCCTCCCCTACCCTGATCTCTACACTTTTGAAAGTATTTGGAAATTAGAATGTTCTAAAATTTGGCCTTATTTAATTCTAATTTACAAATATTGAGAATCCTTTCTTGCATTATTCTAAACAGTGGTGCTTTTTAAACTTTCTTGGCGGTAAATTGTACTGTGGTGTACTCAGAGTGTTATCTTAACATGTTTTCTTGGTCCTGCTAATTAGGAACTTAAGATAGTAAAACTATTGCCTGCTATTTATTAAAATGTCCAATCTTAATTTTCATAAACGTAGTACTTTGATTTCTCAATGCAGATGCATCATTCCTGGATTTGTGGTCTCTTGATAAATTTCAAAGCCTTCTTAATCGGTCCAATGAAGACCCAAAATTAAAGAAGATGTTGCAGCAGGATAATCTTGTTGTATTCCTGCACCTACTTGGATGTGACTCTAATGGACATGCACATAGGCCCTTTTCTTCAATTTATCTCAACAATGTTAAGGTTGTTGACCATGTAGCTGAAAGTGTGTATAATCTTGTTCAAGATTATTTCAAGGATAACCTTACATCATATGTTTTTACAGCAGATCATGGAATGAGTGACAAAGGTTGCAACACTTCTTTTTCCATCTTTATAACTGCATATTCTTGTATGTTATATTTTGTAAGGGGACATAGGCTGCAACACTTAAATTTAAATTTGTAAATTTCATTTTAGATGTGAAAAATGTTGGAAGTAATAGTTTGTCAAAAGAATTTGTCAATATCGACCAACTCTGCTATTACCAGCATTTGAAGTGCTTTATATTGCTTGTTATAAATGTAAGACTGTAATTGTACAACCGTAGTTTAGCATTTATTCCCTCAGTTGTCTCTCATGGTAGGATTGTACCATATACAAAAATTTGTACATTGGATCATTGCTTTGGAGTTCTGTTACCGTTGACATTAAAGAATCTTCGATTTCCAATTATCTGGGTTTGTTTTTTGTTTGTGTCCTGATTTAAAATAAAAGAAAGGGTTTATATACGCTTTTGTCTTTTATTTAATTACTTATTTATTTCTCATCATAGGAAGCCACGGAGATGGGCATCCTACAAACACTGATACTCCCCTTGTTGTATGGGGAGCTGGTGTTAAACATCCAATGCCAATATCTAGCAGCAACCATTCTGATCGTGGTTTTCGGTTTGTTGACGATCACGTACATGATGCGCCGACACCAATTGAATGGGGTTTGCATGGGATAGAAAGGGTGGATGTCAATCAGGCTGATATTGCACCACTCATGGTTATGATCTTTTTCTTAGACGACATGTTCAAAGCATGATGTGTATCTATATGTCCATCCTTAGGTTTCATTATCTGATGTACTTGTTAAATTTTCTTACAGTCTACATTACTTGGTCTGCCATGTCCTGTTAATTCAGTCGGTATTCTGCCTCGAGATTACATTAACATGACCAAGGTATATTCATTTAGTTCTGATTGGTAACAGACTTCTTGATTTTGGTGGAAAGCGTGTTAATCTGCTTTTGTTAAATATTTTAGTTGAAACTAAAAATATGTGCTGAAGATAATCAGGGGATGCTCTGACTAATATTTAATGTATACCGTGTTCCAGGCTGAAGAAGTTGAAGCTGTTCTATCCAATACAAAGGAAATTCTGAACCAGTTTCTTCGTAAATCACGTATCCTTCACATAACTGATCTATTGTATTTGATATGTATTGATTTTTCCTCGTCTGTAGCATGGCATCTTCCATTATGGTTTTCAAAATGAATATACATATTTTTTTTCTGTAGACAAGAATATGCCAAATGGTGTAACTATAAATTGTAAAATTTAAAGTACTCAGCGGCCAATTCATGAGATATATGTTATATAAGGAAATAATAAAAATTATGTTTTACTCATGGAGATAATATAGAAGTAAAATAGATTGAAGAATGTTGGTTTCATTAACAAATTCAGATATAAAGCAGTCACATTTGTTATACTTTAAACCTTTCAAACCACTGTCTCATTATTCATCAATATTGGACAAAATTGAGGGTCTGATATTGGCTAGAGATTACGATGCTGCAATGGATTTATCCGAAAACCTTAGAAGTTTGGCATTGCAAGGACTTCACTATTTTCAGACTTATGACTGGCTGATGCTCATGTCTGTAATTACCCTTGGGTATGTTGGTTGGATGATCTATCTTGTTCTTCACGTGCTGCAATCTTATACTTCACTGCCAGGAACTATTTTTGGAATGGAGCGAGCAGATGAGAGAAATAGCCATGGAAAAGTAATGTTTGTGAAAGCTTAGTTTTACTAATGTGTGTTTTTTTTTTTTTTTTTTTTTTAATTTTTTTATCATTAGTTTTTCCAGTATGTTATTAACTGTGTGAGCTGCTATTACATGGAGTCAAATGCAATAAAGACATCTTTTTGGAGAAAATGCACATATCTATATAGAATTTTTTGTTTGTTTGAATTATATGGAAATTAAGTGGATTGTAATTCTTAGCTGAAAATCATTGATTCTTATTGATTTACTATTCATGCAAGCATTATTGATAATCTATGCTATCTTCTTTTGCAGATATATCTATGTGGATGTATTGTGACTGGAATGCTTTGTTTGCTATTTTTGTTGGAGCATTCTCCTCCTCTTTACCATGCGTACATGATAATGACATCATTTCTATGGGTTCAAATAATTAGTCAATACCAGTTTATAAAGGCATTATGGAAACACTTATTTCAAAGAAGAATGAATCACATTATTAAGCTGCTCGCGACTATTGCTGTCTCAGTTTTTATTGCTGAGTTCCTGGTATGTATATTTTCCATAATATTGTCTAACCTAGGAATTGAATTTGTTTAGAATTGTAATAACGGAGATATCTCGAAATAAGGAAAAATAGTAAACCAAGCAAACTAAGATAAGAAATTGAGATAATAATCCTAATTATTATTATAGTCAAACACAAATGTAGTTATGTTTCATCTGATGAAATATTTGGTATACATTGTAGGTTAACAGCTTCACTGACAGGAAACTCTATACCGGCTGTTTTTTAATTGCTGGGGCCACGGCTTCAATTTATCTCTTTAAATCAATTCCCTGGAGATCTGGCATACCGATATATGTCTGCAGTGCATGTTGGTTTTTGTCTATTTTCACATTGATGCCAGCAGAAATTCCTGACAATAATCTATTAGTGTAAGTCACTTCCACTAAATATATAATTACCACTTTGTTTGCCAAAGCCCAAGTCTATTAATGTTTGGAAATGATAGTCAACCAAGCTGCTGAACTGAACTCCCGAACTACAACCTTAAAATCCAAGCATGATACTTAATTTCTCACTGCATTTTTTTAATTCTCTAGTATTGGACTGTTACCCTTCCATATTACAATGTAGTTATTATAGATCATTTCTTAGCTAAAGTTACTTGAATATTTGTACCCATAACTAAAATTTCTGAGTCGGTATTGTCTGATCTAAAATCAGGTAGGTAGTTATATTGTTATGCCTATTTTGTTGGTATACATAGACCCATGCGTGCTGTATTTTTCAGATGATAATTTGTTCTGCTCAAAATTACAGAAACCGTCGTAATATGATTTTGTCTTCACTTTCTCTCCAAACCTTGTCTTTTCATTCCGATAGTATACTAGAGGGATATAATTTGTAGACTTATTTATCTGATTTTCCGTTGTATATTTACAATTGAAAATAAGCACATAATAAGATACATTCATTACTTTTCATCTTTATTACTCCCTCCGTCTCACAATGGGTGTCCTCTTTACTATTTTTCTGTCTCAAATGATTTGTCTCTTTTACAATATCAATACAACATTACTTATCATTTCATTAATAATCGTGTAAAACTCAAAAGGGGCACCTATTGTGAGACGGAGGGAGTACTTGATCGACCCTTGAATCCATATAACATTGTTGAACATATCAAATTATTATGTTTGCAGAGTTAGTAGTGGTGCGGTTATTATCATTATAGGAATAGCTGCAAGGTGGCTAGCTTTACATGCTGGCGGGAGTAAGTATTGGCAAAGTATATGCAATTGTGAACTGAAAAATCCCAAATATTCAACCCTATTTTACCTTCAGGTTCATCTCATCACTTCTTTGCCATTTGTGTTTGAGTTTTGGAAGCTTAGTTGTGCATAATGTATGATAAACCCACCGGTTTCCTTTTGTTGTCTATCCCCAGGCTCTTTTGGTTGCCTTATCTTCACTCATGGTGTATTTATCAACTACTCACAGAACTGAAAACCAAGAGTTGCATGCATTTCACCAGTTGATAAATTGGAGCGTTGCTGGTATAGTTTTGACTCTTCATTCTTCTCCTTTTCTTAAATTTTTTAACCCCATGTTGTATCACACAGATCTACTTGCTCCTCATATTAGATAGCTTACTGGTTAACACTTGCAATGCTTAGTTTTTTAGTAGCTGCTTAGCTTAAGTTGCTGTAGTTTAGGTCTAGAAGATTATGATTTCAGTTATATATTTCGGCGCCTTTAGTCTTCTTTTGTAATTAACCATTGTATGGTGACCACACACTCTCGTTTTTGAAAGAGCCCCTCCAAGACTAACACAAATTTTCCTTAAAACAATATCTTGGTTATCACTCTATTCCAGTAGTAAGTAGTCTGCATTTGTAAAGGCTACAGGAAATGAAGAAATTATGATCAAACTACTTATGATAGATACTCCCAGGAGTGAGTGATCACCTTCCTATATCTACTTTTATGTCATTGCTTTCGTCTATCTTTAGACATGATTCATAAAGGACATTCTGATATTGTTTGTTCTGTGTAGTTGGCCCCACTTAGTAGGACAATGCTTTGGTTATAGTTGTTGCTTACTTGTAAATATACTGTGCTGCATAAACCATTTAAAATTGAAGATTCAGTGCTGAATTATATTGACCACCTGTTCTTTAGGTTTTTCTATGGCACTCCCACTGTTTTCAGAAAATAGCATCTTATCTCGACTTACTTCCATATTCCTTGGCTTTGCACCTCCATTCCTTCTTCTCTCCATTGGGTATTTCTTTTTCACCAATCCTTTTTTAATTTCTCTCTGAATCTCTTGTTGATGTAATGATGAATATGTTTTTACCCTTTCTATCTTGATTCCTGTGCAGATATGAAGCTGTATTCTATGCTGCTCTTGGTCTTGTACTGATGGCATGGATACTCTTTGAAAATACACTTTTCAGCCTAAATATTTTGAACTTGTCGTCAAATTCCATTAAAAATGTTACGAATCATCTCAACCTTGTATATGATAATAGATCTTTGCAGCTCTCTGATGTGAGAATCCCAATGGCCTTTGTAAGTCTTATTCTTCTGTGTCTTTTTTCCTTAATTATGTGATTAAATTTGACCATCCTTTTGATGGGTAAAGTAAATTAAATTAACGTTGCATAAAGCTTCATGAAAAGATGCTGTCCATTAACTTCCTCTGACTGTTGGTATTTTTAAAATGGGATGGAATATTCTGTTTAACATTAACAATTATCCATTCGTGTGAAAAACAAAGAAACCTTAGCAATTATCCATGGTTTTTTTTCATTGCTTTGAAACTTGTACAAGGGCTGAAATAAAATCCAAAGATCAGTAGTCTCATCTTCTAATTTCTCTGCCATGTCCACCGAATATGTTATCACATATCATTTTATGGATTATCATCTGAAAATCATCGCAAATGGCTGAAAATACCAACCTAATCAGAGCCCCTCAATGTGCTGATATTGCTTGCGAGGTGTTGCTGGTCATCTTGCTCCCCCCATCTACATGGGTTAATGAGTTCATTGAAGTTGTTAAGCCAGCGTCGTTCATGTGTCATTTTATGTGAAAAATTTAACAATAGTTGCCTATAATGGTACAGCAAATGGCTAATAAACAATCAATTTAATGTTACAAGGCACTCAACATATGCTGCTGAACTTTAAAAAGAAAACCATTATTTAAGTGTTGGTTTAAATTTGAACTAAATTTTCCATCTTATTCAATAGATTTCTCTAGCAGACATCATTGGTGTTTTCTTTTAAGGGGTGTGGAGTGCTATTCTGTTTGTAGGTTAATGTTGAAGTCTTATCATGCAGTTTTTTAATTCAGTTGTGTGTATGAGTTACCTTGTATGATGATTAAGGAATCACTAAACTTTGAATTTAGCAATGTAAAAGAGAATGGGATTAGAATTTACATTTTAAATATTATGTTAGTAACAATTATATGATTTGGAAATTGTAGTTTAAAAAATCTTTAGGATTTTAGAAATGAATAATAAATTACTGCTACATTAGCATATCCTCTTGCTTTCTGATTTTTCTAAGATTTGTAGTTTCCTCTTTTATTTTCTTTTGCTACTCCTTTTCTGATCTCTCGTTTCTGCTTCTGTATTTTCTTGATAATATGTCCAATACACATCTGAATAACTGTAAGGGAAGAAGCTACTACACTAAAATGTAATCAATATATAGATGAACAATACACAATATGATGCCATAAGAAACAGCAGAAGTTACACGATATGACATGATTGAAGCATACTCTAATAATACTCAAATAATGCTTATTAAGATTCAGGGAGCCAAAGCATGTAGAATTATGCATAGATTTCTTGTTATATGCATAATGTAAATCAGATAGGCTATAAGTCACTATTTATATAAATAATACATTTTTGACATGTCAAGAAATTACTGCATCATGCAGATGGTTTTGTTCAACATTGCCTTCTTTGGAACGGGAAATTTTGCCAGTATTGCTAGTTTTGAGATTTCATCTGTTTATCGGTTCATTACAGTCTTTAGTGTAAGTAAAATTAAAATTCTCTTAATTCCTGACTTATTACTTTTAATAAGCTTTTGCACTCATATATTTCCTCCCAATTGCAGCCGTTTCTGATGGCAGCACTGCTTATCTTCAAGTTATTTATACCCTTCATACTTGTAATGTAAGTGCACTTAACACTATTTATAAATATCCCTGAAGTATACATCTTTGAGACTCGCTTCCTAAAATAGATGGGAAGTCCTTTCTTGCTTACAAAACGTCTAAAATAAATGATATGAGATCATTTTACCTTTTTAAAAGTAAAGCTGGAACAATTTTTTCCAAAGAGAGATTTATTATTCACTTTAAAACTGATAGCATCTTGAATACATAGAGTTCTTGCATTTTATGGAATAAAACATGATAAACTTTATAATAACGTTTTCATTTTCCAAAACTAAATAGGAGAAGATAGTGTTTAAATGATATAACCTGTAGATTACATAAATAATGTTTTAATGGTACATATATCTTAAATAATGTTTTCTAGATTACTCTGTCTTTCAAGTTATAACATTTACATATTCTGTTCCTTACTAACTTGTTATGACTTGTAACCTTTGTTTTGGTTCTATATCTTTTTTACTATTGTTCATCTAATATTATTTGCAATGGGCGCAACTGCAGATGTGCATTTAGTGCAATAACCAAACTTAACCAAGTTCCAAGGATGGGATGCTACTTTCTTGTTATATTATTCTCAGATGTGATGACTATTCACTTTTTCTTTCTGGTATACTCATCCTTTTCTTTATAATTTCATTTAGGTTTCATAGAATTTTGTAAATTCGTTTATTTTCATGCAGTTTTTGATTTTTCATATCCATGCCATCATTCAAGTTTCTATGCTTTTTCCACCTGTTTTCTTTTTGTTTGGGCTCCTAGTGCCATGTCCTTTGTAGTTTTCTTTCACTTCATTGAGCTATTCTGTTTATTAATATTTTGCATATGTTTAGTGATAAAAATGATAGTCATATTGATAATATGAAAGATAAAAAGGTTTGAAAGACAGACAGGAGAAGATACTACTTAAAAAGTTGGAATCTAACAAACATTACTTTAACTATGTTTTAAGTGAAGAATATACAATGGTATAGTTGTCAACCAATGATCCCATAATTATGAACTAATGAATCCCTAATTAGCATCCTTAATTTCTGGTTCGAAACTTGAATTTACCGTACTTTCTTACTTGATCTTTTATAATAATTGAGGGGGATGGATAGCTCACTTGGTTGAGCAAGATATCATAAAAGTTAAGGAGTTTAAAGGTCCACAATTCGAATCCTAACAATGAAGGTAGCTAACATCGTACTCATTTAATTCAAGAGACCAATAATATTTCTTACCCAAAATGATTGAAATACCCTAATTCTAACTTAATTTAAACCAATAATTGCCAATTTCTGTGGGCTAATTGGCTTCAAAAAAAATTATAACGATTAATCATTAACAGTGTGTCGAAGTCATATTTTGGGATGCTAAATAACTCATATCTGCTGGAACCGTGCCGCGAAGCTTTAAGAATGTTTTAGGTTGCCTATTGATTACCCAGCACAAGCCTCCTCTTTTTTTGGTGTTTGAGATGGGCTATGTAATGCATATATGAGGATGTGATCGCATGAAACAAATAAAAGCAATAGAAAGAAAGTCAATTATCAGTTATTGTAGAAAACAATGTTATCAATGGCAGATGGTATTGCAGTCTAAGGCGACGAGGCATGGTGTCCATACTTAAAATATAATATATACAGATACAGTTAAGAATATAATTAAAAAACAACAAATAAACTTACAACATATATCAATAGCAATTAACTAAATTGACAAACCAAATAATCTATCATGATCAGTACAGATTAAAATTAAAAGAGAAAGAGACATCAGAGATAACAAAGAGAAGGATATGGTGCAAAATAGGACTAAATGGAATGGATAAAAGTCAATGGCTGGATATATTAAATTGCTGTAACTGTGTTATACAGTACGTATGGTCAGCCAGTCCGTGAACCCTTTAATTGTATTTCGTAAAATACTAATTTTTTCAACATCAGTGCTCATGTTAAAATGTCCTTTACTTTCTTTATTGTTTCCTTTTCACTATAACTGCTAAATTAGATTTGTATTTTTTCTCTGGCACTGCTAATTTTGGTGCCGGAGGATATATATTTGAGGCCAGGTATCCTGATAGCAAAATTGATGGTTGGCAGGTTCGCAATACGGGAAGCTGGATGGAAATTGGAAATAGTATTAGTCACTTTGGTATCGTGAGTGCCCAAGTTGTTTTTGTTCTGTTACTATTTGCCCTCACGAATACATACACAAAAAACATTCAATGTAATTCAGCAGTGCCAGCCACACGTAAGGCAAATTAGGTTTTATAAAAATGAGACATAATGGATCCAAATCAGTCTTATTATCATGGATGACTACACATTTCTCGGTGGTGGCCTTGATGGTTTATGACCAACCTGATACTATGTTGCTACACTGGCTAACTTTCATTTGGAATTTCCGGTTTCACTGATCTTGATACAACTGGTACTGAAGTTTTGGAACGTTTGCAGATTTCAATTTTAGTATTCGTCTCCAGCAATAGAATTAAAAAATTTGATTGAGGGACAGTGATGGTGAAAGGCAAAACAAGCGAAATTTGTGCCTCAATACAAAGAACCTCCACATATAGGGCTTTCTTTACGTACTGCATTTGAATTGTACACAACTGAGTAGTGGGAAAGTACAAAACCAGGTGATTTCATTGCTTGCTTCGCATATCCGAATGCAACTGAAATGGAATTTTTGTTTTATGTTATTTATACGGTAGCTAATGTAACTTTGACATGTTACTCGGACTTGTGAGTGAGTTTATATAAAGAGGAATTACTTTATCTTTTCACTTGCTTAGATTTGAATATCATGAAAGAGAAGCATATTGAATCATATAAACAATTTTTTTTGTCTGAAGGAGTAAATTGGACAACTGTAGTTCTTTAGGGACATGAGCATAGCCTGTGCCACAGATAAGCCATTTGGTGCTTGGTCCCATGTGGAGTTTGTGCCACGGAGCATTCATTTCCTGCATGGTCCCGCGTACAGCCTATGCCATAGACCATATTGCTCCCAAGCATAGATGAGCACGTACGGCCTTGGGTACTGCGAGTCCTGCTGACCCAACGGACCTTGTGCAAGGAGCCCTTTGAAACATTTGTAGGGCAGGGCGTCGGCCCGTGCTGGAGCATAATACATCACTGAATACATTTGTTCCTATATATGACCCGTCTTTAAATTTCAATGTATTATCAACATTTTTTTGGTTTGTCAAATACTCCCCTTATTATATTGCTAATGTTTGACACTAACATTAATGAGTAAGAGAGTAAATGACCCGGTGAAGCAATGAAAATCAAGTTATATTAGCAAGCTTTGATTGACCATTCCTAGCAAATAAGCCACTCGAGTTTGTGACCGTCATCCTACACGCAATGATACCAAGGTTTGTACAAGTTTTATAACTATGTTTTCATGTAATATCATTAGGTTTTATGTACAGATATTTTAATATGATACCTTCTCGAGTGATAGGGAAAAATAAACACAGTAATTTGGTTAGGATTTTATATGAAGTACAACAGATGAATAATTTTTCCTTTCAAAAAAAAAAAAAATGAATAATTTATTTTTTTTGCGGAAATTCGTAGGCCAAACTTTTTAAAACATATTTGAAAACAATAAAGATCAGAAAGTATAGAAGGACTTGCTCTTTTATTTCCCCTTCATCACAATTAAGCATTGTTGCTTATGGATTATCAAATATTCTTCCAGCCACTACTGACAATATCATTATCCAACGTCCAAACTTTGGTAATGGTATATTATTTATGTTTTTTCTTTTTGAAAGAAGACAGAAAACAGAAACCAATCTAATATATATCCATCATGCTTCCAACTTTTACATCTAGTTTTACATCTATTAGGAATATTATTAGGTGGCTTTGATAAACGGTAAAAGAAAGAGGTTATGAACGAAAATGAAGGCGTGAGATCCGAATGTGTTAATTATTTAAATGTAAGAATTAGTGACATTTGGAAGAGAATTGCTTATAAAATGGATCCCTTTATAACAAACAAATGCACCTTTCCTCAAAAGAGAGAAAACTAATTGCAACAAGTTATCATGAACACCTTTCCTCCACCTTGGCCTCTTCCGTATGTGGTGATCCTCCGCAAAACCCCGCCTCCGTCCAATGCGTCGGAATCGCCGCCTCTATCCAATGTGTCCGAATTGCCGCCTCCGTCTGATGCGCTGCCTCAGCCAAATCCATCAGTATTGGCGGTAATCCTCTCCGAAGAACTTATTACCGAAATACTATCACGTCTTAATGTGAAGTCTCTGATGCAACTTAAGTGTGTGAGTAAGACATGGAAAACTTTAATCTCTGATCCCTTATTCATTAAACAGCACCTTAAGTTATCTGCACAAAACCCACAACTTGCAGTTCTTTCACACGTCGATCGAGATGTTAATGTCAACCTCATCTATGTGAGTCGTTTGGTGGAGTGCCTGTGGATTTCCATCATCCCTGCACAAATTGGAGGTGATTTTAATGTCCAACCCAACTTTGTGATTCATTTATCACCACAATACTCAATGCGCCGCAACGGTTATTTATGCCCATCCTTTTACAAGAATTGCCATGGGATCGTTGGTTCATGCAATGGATTGATCTGTTGAGGCAAAATCCATAATTAATTTTAAAGATAATAAACTTTAATGATTAAGGACTAAATGAACTTTGATTAATTCCTTGGTATTTAACTTGTGCTCTTGAGTGTTTTACTAAGACAAGAACAAGGTTTAAATCATACCAAGATACAAGAAATCAAAGGACAATGAATTCATAAACTAATTTTGAAGTTCAGAAAGTTAGTTCAGAATGTTGATCAGTGAGTTGATCAAAACGTTCAGATGAGAGTTCAGAAGGTTGTTCATAAGCAAACCCAGAATCATCAAGAATATGAAGAACATGCAAAGTACATATAACATGAGTAAATGCTCAATAAGGTCCAATTTGCATGGTTCTATCAACAGTAATGGCATGGACAAGGAACTATGTCAATAAGAACTTCAAGGTTCATTCAAGACTATGAACACTTGAAGTACTAGGAAGTGAAAATTAATAGATGGAGATTGATGAAGAAGTTCAGATAGAACAAGAGAATGTTGGAGTTCAACCAGACTTTGATCTCAACATAGAAGACACTACAACTGATTTCAATAATGAAATCTTTCAAGATACTCAGGATGAAAACATTCAGCAGGATGATCAGAATGTTCAAGACAATACTAATCAGAATGTTCAAGGTTAGAATGTTCTGCAAACTGTGGTTCCAAATGTTGAACAGCTGTCAGCAGATCCTAATCCTTTGGCTTCAGGATCTTTGCCTTCTGAGGAAGTTCAGTGTAGTGTTTAACTTGATCAGAATGTTCCATTTGCTTAGAACATGGAACATGCTCAGTTTTTTAACTTGTCAACATCAACCATGAGGTCTACTGCTAGAATTATCAAATATCTGGTGTCTTCCCTACCAACACCCATCACCATTCCTTCATCTACACCACCACCACCACAAATCAAAACCACTTAAAACCTGCCAAACATGTCTGCTCTGTTTGATTCTTTGAACACTTTTATCACAACCAACAAAGAGAAGGTTGAAAAATCTGGTCAGGCTAAGAAGCCTTCAAGAGCTGAGAAAATGGCTGCTAGGGCTCTTAGAGTTTCAACAAAAACTCACAAGATTGTCTGTGTGCTTGCTGAATGGACAAGAGATGTTCATGCTCCTGGCTAGGTCATTGATCCACCAGTCTTCGATGATCCCACTGTGTTTGAGTCTGAACCATCCTTTGACTCTGGGGACTCCACCCCCTAATTTTTTTCAAGACCACCTCCCTATTCTTTTTGCAGATGACTAAAGGGGGAGAAGCTTTAGGATTTTATGTCTTAAGTTTTCTAAGTATTAGGCCCTAAGTAGGTCTTGTGATCATTAGTTGTTGGAGTTTTATAAGACTTCATGTTTTGTTTGATCATATGTACTTTGAATTTCTTTTTTGTTTTTGAACCATATTCATCATGTAACTGTCCTTCATGTTTAAGTATTAATGAATGAATTTGATTTTGTTTCAATTATGCATATTTTTATTTATGCAAGGGGTTATGAAATTGAGGGGGAGCTTTTTAATGTTCTTAAAAACTCATCATAATGGATTATGAAAATAAGGGGGAGCATTAAAATAAAATTTCCAAGCTCTGAAATTCTTCATATATAATCAAAATCCATAATCCTAAATCATAAGTTTATCATCTTCAAAAAGAGGGAGATTGTTGAGGCAAAATCCCTAATTAATTTTAAAGATAATAAACTTTAGGCTAAAGTGCACTTTTCCCCCCTTAAGTTTTAAAAAATTGCGATTTTGGCCCCCTATTAAAAAAATGACAAAAGTGACCCCTCATGTTTAGAGAAATATGCTCTTTTGACCCCCTATCATAAGGGAAATATGATCTTTTGACCCCTTATCTTCTCAAAAAGTTGCGATTATGGCCCCTTTTTTGGGACACGTGGCATCTTCTCAGCCATTTTGGGACGAGAGGAGCCAAAATTGTAATTTTTTTTAATAGGGGGCTAAAATGGCAACATATTGAAACTTACGGGTCGAAAAGTGCAGTTTAGCCTAAACTTTAATGATTAAGGACTAAATGAACTTTGATTAATTCCTTGGTATTTAACTTGTGTTCTTGAGTGTTTTACTAAGACAGGAACACGGTTTAAATCATACCAAGATACAAGAAATCAAAGGACAATGAATTCATAAACTAACTCTGAAGTTCAGAAAGTTAGTTCAGAATGTTGATCAGTGAGTTGATCAGAACGTTCTGATGAGAGTTCAGAAGGTTGTTCATAAGTAAACCCATAATCATCAAGAACATGAAGAACATGCAAAGTACATATAACATGAGTAGATGCTCAATAAGGTACATCTGCATGGATCTATCAACAGTAATGGCATGGACAAGGAACTATGTTAATAAGATCTTCAAGGTTCATTTAATACTATGAACACTTGAAGTACTAGGAATATTCGGTAATTCTAGCGCACTTGTTTTAAAATGTTTTGTACGATGTTTCAACGTTTAAGATGTTCCGTTCAATGTTTCAACATCACGTAATAAACAGGAATAAAAACAAGAAAATAAATGACAAGAAAGTAAAGAACACAGAGAGTTTGTTGACCCAGTTCGGTGACAAACACACCTACTCTGAGGGCTACTAAGCCAAGAAGGAAATCCACTAGTGTTGTCCTTATTCTATAGCTCTCAACAAACTCCTCGTTTACACTAAAGACCTAGGACCTACCCGTCTAGATTTCAACCTGGGAACTTCTAGATCTGAGATCCCATCTCACTATCCTAACGGCCAGTCACAACCCCTGTGACCTATCAGACCTAAACACAAACAAAAAGATGAAATTACCTTCAAACAAACAACTAACACCTTGTTTCACAACTTCGGTGTAGTACACAAGAGTATCAAACTCAACACATAGTCCTAAACATGTATCACAAACGATACAAGAAAGGATCACATTATAGGTTCTAAACTTGCATCACAAACGATACAAGAGTAGAGCACCTGTAGACTCAAAACCCTAAAAATCTAAACTTTTTAGTATGACGGATTGAATGATCAATTAGGTCTTGAAGTCTCCCTTATATACTGAAGCAGTTTGGGCCAAATACTTAGTTGGGCTTTAGAACAAAGCAGATCGGTTCAGCTAATCTGCAAAACAAGAATCAGAAACAAATATGGAAAGTCCTAAAATGTCGGAACATTTTTAGGATCGTTCCAACCAATTACAAATATTTCCTAAAATATAAATACTACTTTAGAAATATTCCACAGCTGATTCTATTAAGATATGCGCGTTGCTTGGTCAAGAAGATAAGGAAATATTGTTTCCTTAAACAATGAAGGGTGCGCGTACATATAGGCATGAACCCAGGCACACTGAACCGTGCCAGGATGTTGGAACATCGTATCCAACATCTTACAGAGATGCCTAACCACATGTTGGGACATTGGTTCCAACAACACAAACAAGGATATTTGTTTTAGCAACAATGCAGCCCATACAAATACCCAACAATCTCCCCCTTTGACAAGTTTTTAGCTAAAACAAATTAAGGCTAAATACAAAGAATAGAGGGATACATAATATCATTTCTCCAAGAGCATGAGCACATACCTATGAAGAAACAGCTAGCACACATAATCTAAAGAGACACCTCAGATACACTTTCTCAAGTCATCACGAACACATATTCAAGAAGAAGGAGTAGCAGGCAGTATCACTAAAGTCATAGCAAAAGTGTGCATACAAGAATACCTCATAGTCTTCAATCACAGCTTCAACTGTAGAGGTATTACACTTATCAGAGACATGCAGCAGCAGATAAGATATATGCATAGTCTCACAAGAGCAGAGGAAAAATAAATTCCTATGCTACACTAGGAACATAAGTTCCCATACATTGGGTGTTCCAACATCCTTCACCACATGGAGCAGAGGAAAAATAAATTCCTATGCCACAACTACGAAACATAAGTTCCCATACATAATAGGATGTTTCAACATCCTTCATAACTTCAGACAGGAGTACCTGCCACTCATAGAGGCAAGAGAAAAATAAATTTCCCATACCTACAGAGTACTGTCACTAACCACATATAGAAGTAGGGGAAAAATAAAATCCCAGACTTACAAGTGACAGACATGGATGTCTGCAGAGTACTATCACCAACCACAAATAGAAGCAAGGGAAAAATAAATTCCCATACTTACAAGTGACAGACATGGATGTCTAAACATCTGACTCAACATCCTTTCAACCAACTTGAACTAGCGCAAACACACAAAGAAGTATCACTCCCCTTGAATATAAGAGCCTATGAGTGACTACTTACATGAATATTCCTTTACTCACCCTGAACACATGCACAATAAGAATCCCAAAACTCTTAAGGCATAGAATAAAAGAAAACTTCAGGGCTGATTCAACCAAATCTTCAGGGAATACTTACCAACTAGCATACCTAAGCTAGCAGACCTATTAAGGTCACACAGAATCACCTAGAGACATGCTCCAGTTTCTTATAGCAGCAGCAGGGAACATGTACATCACAATCAAAATATTGAGAAAAATAAATTCCCAGAACAATAGAGAGATGTTGCAAGATTAGTTCCAACATCTACACAAGTTTTCACAGACATGTTCCAACATTCTCATGAACATCAGCAAGGAACATGTACAAAATAAAATTACTGAGAACAGATTCTCAAATCAACATTAAGACACCAAGATGTTGCAACATGAGTGCCAACATCTACACATAACCTGAAATAGTTGCAAAATAAATGCAACAACAGAAAATACATGCATACAAAAATAGGTGCAATACAACAGCACACATTCAAAAGGATGCAAGATAAATGCAGACAGAATACAAGCATAGAGAGTATATATACCATTTTTCTCCCCCTTTTTAGCCACAAAATATGCCAAATAAGTTTCATAAGAAAATACCAGAAACATAAAATCAGAAATGCCAAAAAGTGCCAGTAGAATACCAAGAAAGACAAAATGCAGAGTACTTAGGTATTACAAACCAAAAATAGGCACACACAGGTGCACAAAATATTCAGGGCATAGCCCACACAAACAGAAATCTTGAAATAATAAAAAAATAGATCATTCTGCAGCCTCAGAACTGCTCCCAGAAGCTTCCACATCTTCTTGATCCTCATCAGCATCATCATCCTCTTCTCCATCCTCACTTTCTGCTTGCTCATCCTCTGCAACAACATCCTCTCTTTCTAAAGAATGAATCATTTGTTCAAACTGGGCTTTTTTTTCATCCAGCATCACACAGGTGTCCTCCAAAGCAACAATGATCTCTTCTTTTGTCATAGACTTGGCAGCAGGGATTGACTCAGATGTTCCAGCAAGATCTGGAGCATGATTGTCTCCGAAGAGTTTTTGATGGATGGTGAGAGGAGATTCCCTCTTTTTAGGCAGGTCATCACCAGTGATAAGACCAGGATGTTGGTCTAACATAATACTACACAACAAGGTTGGAAAGGCTATTGGGAGTCTAACTGCATCATTCTTAGCATGCTTCACAGTCTGATTAAAGATATACCTACCAAAGCCCATCTTAGATTTTGTTCCTATAACATAGATAAATTTAGCCAAACCTGTTGCAATGTCTAATGAGTGAGTAGTAGACACCCAGTTTGAGGCTCCAATCCTGTTGAGTATAGCATATTTCACACTCAGCTTTTCAGATGAGATCTCCCCTTTTGTTGGCCAGACCTTTACCTTATTAGCTGTAATCTCCTTACTCACTTGGTTATCAGTAGCTTCTAGTTCACTTGATAATCAATCATTAAGAATCTGTTGATGATGTTGGGGAGAAGTTGACACATTCTCCTCTGACATACGCTTTCTAATATTCTCTGCTCAGAGGATTGTCACACTCTGTAGGAATATTCACAATAAATTCCTTCACCAGTTTTTCATAGCACTCTCCAAGGTTGCACACAATTTTGATAAGCCTTGCTTCTTTGATAAGATCCATCACAACTTTTATTTCAACAGCCTCCTTGCTTAGCTCCCTTTTGACAGCCAATCTCCTATGAAATATAAATCTCCATCTTTGTGCGTTCTCAGGCAGATGGAAAGAAACCTTGTCAATAGGCACATTTTCCACAGTCTGCACAATCTTCTTTCCATCAGACTTCCTTGAGGCAGAGAGGATGATGTTTGGCACATCCTCCTCAACGTCATAGTTAGATTCACTAGAAGAGACAACCTTCCTCTTTCTAGTCTTTCCTGCAGTAGTTTTGACCTTAACCTTGCTCCATCCTTTCTTAGGGCCAACACCAGTATTCCTTGTTCTGGTCTTGGGAGTAACACTTACAGACACGTCACTTTTCTTGGGAGTTTCATTAACAGAGGGAACAACTTTGCCTTTACTACTTCTCAATCTTTTGGCAGGACCTTCTCCAATACTCTGCATAAGCGGGATGTCAGAATCCATTTCTTCTATTACATTCTTTTCTTTTCTTTTTCATCAGACTGGACTTGCTCAGGATCAGATTCTTCTTCAGTTAGTTTCTCATTTTCAAAGACAAAGTTTACAGTAGTGTCATTGGAAGGGGCTTCCTTCTCAGCAGTAGTTTTGACTTCTGACTCATCTTCAACAGGGGTACCAGTATTCTCTTCCTGTTTGTCCTGGTTGTGCAAAGATGTTCCAACATCTGGTCTAACACCCTTTTGATCATCACTCTTCTTAGGAGAAGTTTGATCAAGGTCATTTATGACATTTTCTTCATCTATATTAGGGTTATCGACATCCATAACTTCAGTACTATCTATTGCTGCGTTCAAGTCTTCTAGCCCTAGTTTTCTACCAGATTCAGAAACAACAAGGGCTAGGGTTTCATCAGGGGTACCTTTTCCAGCAGTGGAAGTTGCAACATCAGAAGCAATCTCAAGATTTTCTTCAGCTTCTGCATTCTTGAGATCTTTCGCAGAGATTCCATAACTTGGTTCGACCACGATGGATACGAAGGGATTTTTCTTTTCGTATAGATCAACCATGCTTAACGGTGTCTTTGATTCACCCTTTTTTTTTTTTTATTTATCTTAGGAGCCTTTTTCTTCTTTGAGATGAACTTGGTTGTGATTGCCTTCTTACATTTTGGAGACGAAACCATTGTGATGGGTTCAACTATTTTGGGAATGGAGCTTTTTGGTCCTTGTTGATCAGATGAGTTCTTTTCTTCAAAAACATAAATGTCCTTTTTGAACTTCATGGTGATGTGATGTTGTTGATACTATTTCGTGAAGAGAGGAAGATGAGGGTGTTTGATTGAAAGAGTGTGAATGTGAACGGTTTTTGGAAGTTCAGATAAAGAAGGAACGTGAGTAGGGGTTAGAGACGGATGATTGTATTGAGATGGAGGTTGAGTGAGGGTTTGAAAGAAACTTTCTGAATTAACGTGCACCAATGAGAGGCGAGATAACTGCTGTAACTTCTTAATCTGAGAAATAGCTAATTTGTCCTTAAGATTCTCAAACGGCTTCATATCAAACATTCCTATAAGAGTGTCTACAAGACGGTCTTTAGTAACCATCCATTCCTTTCTCATAAGATTATAAGAGCAATGTTGGGACCAGATCTGATCATTTATCAAGAATGAATTCACTCAGAGAGGTCATGTTCTTCAGAGTTTTGTTGATGTTTCAACATTGCCTGCAACATCCTGGTTTGTTGTACATTTTTACCTTTTAGATGTGGGACTCACTCGTAGCATTTTTTTTCCAGTTTTAATGCCTACCATGAGAATTTCACCATTCTCATTAGTTACCAGACATTCTGAATTCATGAAATTCACATTCATCCCTTGTTCACACAGCTGACTTATACTAATCAAATTTGACGTTAGACCTCTTACCCATAGAACATTGTCAAGCTTTGGAGATTCATTATTGATCAAATATCATGTACCTAGGATCTTACCCTTTTTCCCATTTCCAAATGTGACATTGCTATTGGTACAACTCTTCTCAACAGCCACTGTCAAAGTACCATCCTCCCTTAGAAGGAGTTCTAGGAGAGATGTAAGCCATCAATCCTACATTATCAATCTTTGGTTTCCAAATTTTCTTGAATCTTATCATTTTTGGCTTTTGAGCCTTTTGATGGAGTTATTGTGGAAATCCATACAACTTATAGCAGAAAGGTCTTATGTGCCCCTTATTCTTACAAAAATGACATATCCTAGTAGAAGATATCTTTCTAACTTTAGGTACCTGATGTTCCTTAGGATGTTGTAACATACCTTTGCTTACAGTTGGGTCATTTGTTCCAATGGAAGCTACAAACTTTATATTCTTGACATGTTTCTTCTTTTTAAACATCCCATATTCTATTAGGGCCTGAGCAAAAGTCTTGGTTTGCTGGTTCTGGTTTGGATGTTTAGAGGTGAACCCAATCCCATTTGGTTTGCCATGAATTTTCCCTTCCAGAATCTCATCTAGAACATCAGTCCCAGTGGTCATCATTTTTACTTGCTTCATAACATGATTAAGTTGAGAGTTCAGCTGATTTACCTCATTATTGAGCTCAGAGATTTTTCTTGATGACCAATCTTTTCTTCCTCCAATTGATTGGTGATGTTTCTGCTCCTCAAGTTGTTTTTTGCAGGTGTTTGTGTTTCTGTCATTCAGTTTTTTATAAGTAATAGTTAATTCATCATCAGATAAAACTCTTCCAGTTAGAGCAGCAACATGTTTGGTAAATTCATTTTCCATATCTTTTTCAGATTCCTCAGACCAAGAAACAGTTAAGCTTTTCTTTTGTTTTTTGAGAAAAGTTGCACATTCTGGTCTAATGTGACCATATCCTTCACATTCATGACATTGGACCCCCTTGTATAGATTGTTATTCTCATCTGATCTGACATTCTTCTCTTTACTGGTTTGTAGATCATTGTTGAATCCGATGTTCTGCCCATTTGGGCTGGGTCTCCTGTTTACATGCTTCAAGATTTTGTTAAATTGTCTTCGAAGCATGACAAGATTCTCTGATAGGTCTTCATCACTCGCACTATCTCCTAGTACCACATCATTTTCAGTATTAGAAGTAAAAGCAACACTTTTGTCTTTCTTCTCAGTTCTGTTGTCAATAACTAGTTCAAAATTTTGAAGTGAGCTAACAAGTTCATCAACTTTCATACCAGAGATATCATGAGCTTCCTCAATGGCAGTTACCTTCATGTCAAACCTCTTAGGTAGAGATCTTAGAATTTTTCTCACAAGCTTTTCATCAGAGATTTTTTCTCCAAGTGAGTCAAAAGCATTGACAATGTCAAGAATGTTTAGGTAATAGTCATGTATGCTTTCACCCTC